>Ga0209515_10002328_pt1 | contig 29507 bp, 27 predicted proteins | sample Subgroupgradi54m_FD_187454 | JGI IMG/M metagenome (GOLD analysis project Ga0209515, IMG submission 187454) | Subsurface groundwater microbial communities from S. Glens Falls, New York, USA - GMW60B uncontaminated upgradient, 5.4 m (SPAdes)... ... | reverse complement strand
CATTTTACATTACCACATTATCGGAGCGTGCCACATTAGCCTCAATTACGAATTTTTGATAAAATAGGTTCTAGCGAAGTCGTAAAGACACACCCCGACAGAGAAAATTTTACAGGATTACAAGTGATTAAAGGTGCGTGAGGCCCCGGAGCATTACCGGGTACCCCGACAAAAAAGTTTGAAAGAATTATAAGAGATTAAAAGTACACCCTGAACTGCTAGAAAATTCTATTCTGATGTTCTTGAGAACATTAGAATAGAATTTGTACGATACCTGTCCGACTACATCCGCCCGGACGAGCCGTTCGGACGGGTTCAGGAGGGTATCGTACAAATTCCCCATTCATAATTCCTAACTCAAATTCCTAACTCCTATGCTATTGTCCGTACAACTCGTTCAGCTTGGCAAGGGTGGCGTAAGACAGACTGGCGGAATCGCCCGCGGAAAGGCCATACTTTTGCTGAAATAATGATAGAGCCGAGAGCGTGTATTTTCCAAATGTTCCGCTAAGCAGACAGTCATGGGGGTCGAAATTTTTATTTAGCCGTTTCAAAAATCTTCTTGACCAAAGAGGTTCTGGCATAAAAAGCCCGACTCGTAGAGCCGTGTCCTGCCCCTTTCGTCCTCGCCTGTATCCACTTTCCGTCTTTACCGGTCAATGATCTGAATCCCTGTGTAATAAGTTTGTTGCGAATAAAATCATAATCGGCTTTTATTTCTAATATCAACTTATCAGTTTCAGCAAAATCTAAACTTGTAACTTTTTTATACTGTGTTATCAATTAACCAGTAATTGTTTTGATAACTTTTGAAAAATTCTTTTCTATCTACTTTTCTTTTTTCTCCGTCAATTCCTTCATCATAAATATTTCTACCGTTAAAATAAATGAAGTGTGTGGCTACAAAAAAACTGCTTAATAAAAGTCTTGTCTCAAACATTTTTTTAGGATTAGTGAGAATTAAATCAAACAGGTATTGGGTACAAATTGGTTCTGCCATATAATTTTATAAGACTTGACTTGATAATTCTAAGCAACTTTGTTGCGCAGATTGCCATTAAAAAATAAGGTTACTTTCTACATTAACAATTTCAAAAGTTTTTGTGTGCCACTCGGACAGTTTATCATAGTCCATAAATTGAACCCTTGGTTTTATCTGTACAAATGCATTAAGCTCAAGTTTACCAGCGTATTCCATTTTTCTAACCTTGTCCGCAACAATGAAAAAATTGGTGTTGTAATCTTGCAATTCAACGAACTTTAGCAATGAATTCTGAATATCCGTTGAGTGCTCAATTTCAAAAAGCACGCTCGGCATTTTCCTCTTATTGAACCATGACACATCAACTGTTTTTGCTTTTCTAACAAGATGGTCGTATCCAAATTGATAAAATTCTTCTTGTGAAATAACTTGCCCTAACGCTTTACCAAGAAACTTCTTGTTTTTATCCTGACTTGGTATAAAGGTTTTATATTTCTTCAAATTACCTATTTCTACCAGTAATCCTTGATAATAGCTGTGATTAAATAACTCCTGCTCTTCTCTTTTCTGCACTATATTATTCGTAAGTAAAATATCCGGTGGGAGCGTATTTCTAAACGAATGTAATGCCCAAAGTCCCGGTTTTATCTTGAAAAAAAATCTTTCATCTTGAACGATACGACGAATACTTGCAAAAGGTGTTTTCGTTTTCCACTCAACATTAGGTACTTTCAAAACTTCCTGATTAAGATAACCAAGTGTCGCAAACCCACCATTCTGCTCCATCACTTTTATTACTGCTTCGTGTTGATTCATAAACCAAAATTATTTTTAAACCCCAAATCCCCCATTCATAATTCCCTATTCCTAATCCACAATTCCTCTTTTTCTACTGCCCATAAAGCTCATTCAACTTGGCAAGCGTGGCGAGAGATACGCTGGCGGAGTCGCCAGAGGAGAGGCCGTATTTTTGCTGAAATAATGAAAGCGCTAGACGAGTGCACCTGCCAAAAGTTCCCGAGAGCGGGCAGTCGTGGGAGTCAAAATCTTTCGGCGGATAAAAACCTTCAAGTGTAAGGGCGGATTGGAGCGATAACACGGAAAGGTCGGCTTTGGCGCCATTAGTTGGCATTGTTTTCCATTTGTAAGGCAGGAGCGCCGTGCCGAATTTCCCAGACGAGTTCGGCGACGAATTGCCGAAAAAATTGTGAATGCCGACATAAGTTTGAAAAGCCAAATCCTCTATCACCTTGGCGCGAATGTCCTCGTCCAAAAATTGCGGTTCGTAAATGTAGCCGTACTCAATGAGAATTGACGCTGGGTCTAGCGTGTTAAACGCCCCAATGGCGATTAAATCTTGGTCTTCTATGACTCCGTCCCCCTCTTTCGGCAAATTGCTCTCGGAATAAAAATTATTTAACTTTTTTGAAACTTTGTCCGCCACAGCAAAACTTGCGCGCGCGTTTGAATACTGTTTTTCCGGCGCATAAATTGAAAAACCAGAATACTCGCCTGGAATGGCGCGCCTGCGCCGAGGGTAATCGTTGAAATGAATATGCACAACCAAGTCAATGTTATTTTCGTTCGCCCATTTGTTGATGCCGTACAATCGCAAAGACACGGGCGACGGAACTTTGACATGGGCAATATTATTATCCGTCTTTGAAACTTCGCCGAGAGAAACCAAGTTTGTCATAATTTGTTTTTTGGCCTGAACGAACAGTGAAATTTTGGAGGCCTGTTCTGAAAAGTAGGACGAGAGAAGCGGGTTGTAGCCACTGTCATCGCGCGCCAAAATGACATCAAAGGCGTCGTCTGTGCCGAGCAGTAAGGCGAGTTGTTTGCCAAGCGAGAGTGTCATGTCCGCTTCCCTAATGCCTTGAAATTCAGCCCCCGAATACTCGTCATCGTGTCCGGGCACAACGAGAATCCGCAGTTTACGCTGGCTTTTCGGTTCATCGGCGAAAGCTAATTTTAAGTTTTCCGGCTTGGAACTTTCCAAAAAGAAAACCGAGGCGGGCTGGCTCACGCCGAAACTGCCACCAACAAACATCGGAGCAAAAGCAAAAAACGCCACACCGAGCATTGCCAAAGTAAAAATCACAAATGCAAAAGTTTTATTCACCAACACATTCTACCACAAACAAAGCCAGTCGCCCGCGCTTCGCGCGGGCGGGCGGGCTTTCTCGGTTTTCTTGTTCTTCCTACACCCTACACCCTCTACCCTAAACCCTTCCCCTAGTAACTCTCCAACCTCTTGGACTTCTCATGTTGCCTAATCTTCTCATGCGCTTTCGCTTCAATCTGTCTGATGCGTTCGCGGGTTACGCCGAATTTCTGTCCTACTTCTTCAAGCGTATGGGTAACGCCGTCGTTTAAGCCGTGTCGCATTTCAAGAATCCGCCTTTCTTTTTCCGAAAGGTCGTCTAAAATTTCCTTCACTTGGTCGGAGAGAATTCTGCGGGACGATTCGTGGTCTGGGGAGAGAATTTTATCATCCGCCAAAAAATCGCCGAGGGTGGATTTGCCATCATCGCTCTCGTCCCCCACCGGACTTTCAAGCGACACGGTGTCCTGGTCAATTTTTTCAATATTGTAAACTTTCTCAACCTCAAGCCCCATTTCAACGGCAATCTCCTCGGGCAATGGGTCGCGTCCCAAGTCTTGCGACAGACGCCTTACGACTTGCTTATACTTTGCGATAGTTTCCACCATATGCACCGGCACGCGAATGGTGCGCGATTGGTCGGCGAGCGCGCGGGTGATAGCCTGACGAATCCACCAAGTGGCGTAAGTGGAAAACTTGTAACCTTTAGTCCAATCAAATTTATCAACCGCTTTGAAAAGCCCTAGGTTGCCTTCTTGAATTAGGTCAAGTAGCGTCAAATCAGAACTGCGACCGACATATTTTTTGGCGATGGAAACCACTAAGCGCAAGTTGGCGCGGGCCAGAAGGTTTTTGGCTTCCATATCACCCGCTTGAATTCGTTTCGCCAAATCTTTTTCTTGTTGGGCGAGAATCAAAGGGTACTGGCCGATTTCCTTCAGGTACATTTGAATAGAGTCGTACGAAGATTCACTGCCCCGCCCCATGTAAACATTTTTCTTTGCGGGTTCCAAATCTCCCATGTCAATCATGCCCCCAGATTCCAAGATGTCAATTCCGCCGTCATGAAGTTTGGTGTACAGTTGGTCAAGGAAAAAAATGTCGTCCTCAATATGGGGAAACTCTTTCAAGATTTCATCATGCGTCACAAAACCGCGTTCCTTGCCTTTGGAAAAAAGTTTCTCGGCTTTGGCGCGCTGGTCCTTCTCTTTTTTGGAAAAGACAACTTTGTTTTTGGTTGGAGTCTTGCGAACCTTTGCCTTTTTCGCTTTCAAAGACTTCTTTGAAACTTTGGACTTTTTGGCAGACTTAGGCTTTTTAGTTTTTTTCTTTTTCATGATATTGCAGAATAGATAATAGAAAATAGAAAATTAGCGGGAGTCGTAAATAAATGTGGAGTAACCTTACTATATAATGGGCTATTTATCAACCGTGGCGTTTTGTTTTAAGAGTGCCGATTTTAGCCGAAAGTTCCTGACACACTCGGAGGATTTCGGCAACTTCTTCCTTGGCTTTGTTTTTTTCGGCATTGTAAAGTTTCTTCATGGCAAGCGTCAGTTTTTCTTTCAAAATTTCTTCTTCCAAATTAAGCAAAAGCTCGTCAATTTCTTTCGGGAGGTTATCGGCTTTCTCGTAAGACAACTCGGCTTCAAAAATTAGGTCGCCCTTGCTCGCTTCGCTTGCCGCAAAAAGTTCGGCAAGCCGTTCTTCGCCCAAAATTGTTTTCAACTTGTCTTTGAAAACCGCTAAATCTTCAGAAGGGCTGTTTTTGCTTTCCTGCCAATAAATAATGCCCAAAATTTTCTTTTCAATGGCGGTTTTACGACTAGAATTTTCGGGGGCGGGATTCTGCCCCGCCCCGCTTCGCGGGGCGGGGCCAACTTCCACCGCCACTTTCCTAAGTTCCTCCCACAGCGCGTCCTCGGAAATTCCCGCCCCTTTGGAAACTTTGCCTATAAAATGCGACTGGTCAATGGCGCTTTTTAGCGAGGCGATGTAAGGCAAAACCATCGTTTGAATTTCTTTTCCCAACTTTCTTGGTTCGTAATTTTTCTCAAGCAACGATTCCAGCAAAAAATCAATAACATGTTTGGAATTTTTGATGATGGTTTTCCATTCTTCCGAATCGCGTAAAATAATGTCGGCTGGATCGTCGCCTTTCGACATTTTGGCGACTTTTACATCCATGCCGAGCGACAAGGCAATTTTGGCGTTGCGTCCCGAGGCTTTGAAACCGGCATCATCTGAATCAAAAGCCAGAATGATGTTGTTTGAAAGCCGGGTAAGCAATCCTAAATTAGTCGCCTGCTCTCCCGACATTGTATCAGCGGAAAGCGCCGTGCCGGAAACCGCGACTGTGTTTGTAAAACCAGCTTGATGCGACATTATCAAATCCATCTGACCTTCAACCATAATGGAGTAATCGCGTTTCCGCACATCAAGTTTGGCTTTGTGCAAACCATAAAGCACGCGAGACTTGTTGAACAAAATTGTTTCCGGGCTGTTGATGTACTTGCCCATTTTGCCGTCATCAGCCTCTGGCAAAATCCGTCCGGAAAAACCAATGACGCGTTCAGAGCTGTCAAAAATCGGAAACATTACCCGTCCGCGAAAAACATCGTAAAAATCCCTGCCCGTTTCTTGTTTTTTGATAAGCCCCACACCAAGCATTTCCCCGCTGTTAAAACCCTTTTTCAACAACTCGTCATAAAGCGCCCTCCAAGAGTCGGGCGCAAAACCAAGCCTCCACTCGTTAATCGTCTCTTTTTTAATTCCCCGCTTCGCAAGATAATTTTTTGCCTCGTCGTCGGTTGCAAGCGATTTCTCAAAAAATTCCGTGGCAACATCAAGCGCGCGATAAAACCTGTCTTTCTCGCTCTTGGCTTTTGGATTTTCCCGCTCCAATTCCACGCCCGCCCGCTCCGCCAAAACTTTCAAAGCTCCCACAAAATCCAGTCCTTCAAACTGTTCAACAAAAGAAAAAATATCGCCTCGGGCCAAACACCCAAAACAATAGTACGACCCGCGAGACGGCGACACGAAAAACGACGGCGTTTTTTCGTTGTGAAAAGGACAGCGGGCTTTGTAATTGCTACCGGCTTTCTCCAGCTTCACATACGCGCCGACAACATCAGTGATAGAAAGCCTTTCTTTAATTTGTTCCACATTGCTGGACATGGTGAGTAGAATCAAGATTCACGATTCATGATTCAAGAATTATGCTTAAATTTATTCACAAACGACCATTGACTTTATTTCCCTATTTGCTAATATAGCCCTATTCAGACGAAAAGGGTTCCGAACGGTTAATTACCTAGGGTACCCTTTTCTTTTTATCTATTTTATTTCTGATGTCTGTGTCGTCTAAATAAGAGAAAAGCCTATTCGAAAGACTTTTATACAAAGACGACTATTTTTCCTCTTGCCAATAACATACTTGATGGCGCATGTTCCACAACAAGTCCGGTATGACAAAAGAGTTTGAAGCGTTACTAGTGAGCAGACGAGATATTATGTTTTTATACACCTTTCTGCTATTTTCATCAGCTTCTTGCGCCGTTTTACCTTTTATGAGAGATACGCCGACCTGATTAGACGCTTCAAAGAACGGGCGGGCATAATCGTCTTCCAAAGGTTTCTTAAAATACTCTTTCTCATTGCTATAAAACCGAAAAGGTTCTTTGTAGCCGACGAAGGATTTACCGCCCAGCTTCATGATTTCAATGCCAAGCACTTTGCCTGCGCTACAAGCTCTCATAAATACAACGCAACCCTTGAGTAAATTGGCATTTTGCCCCGCAGTTATTAAATCTTCTCCGTCTTGACCCGCAACAGAATGGCTATCGCCGTGACCATTGAATATCACAACAGATAGCTTTCTTTTACTCAAGTAGCTCTCTACATTTTTTCTGGAAGCCCGTTTCTTTTCCAAGTCAAAAACCTTATTCCCACCATTGTTTGCCACCTGAACCAAAAGTGTTGACCAATGATACAGATAGTGTGTGGCAGTCTCGTAACGAGGTCTAGTTATAAGAATACTAAGCATTGCTTTCAATGGGCAAATCCCTAAGAGAGCGAAGAAAAAATAACTGGCTTTCTATGATTTGTTTACCAATCTCACTTTGTTTTTTCACTTCCACGATCAGATCTTCCGAGTTCATCGTCTTGGTCTCATCTCCCCCAACAGAAAGATGCGCATCTGGAGGAATGGTCTTAAGACGCGCAACAACCAAATTTATAATTTCTGTATCAACTTCTTTTTGGTCAGTCATTTTATTCTGTTGGAATAAATTTCAGAGTTATCAATTTTTCTAAAATCTCCTCTCCTCTTGGGGTATTCCCATTGATTTCTCTGTAGGCGACTTCCCAAGTAACAGGCCCGCCTTTTTCTTCACCCAAATCTAACACAATCTCTTTCCGCAGATTTAAGGGGAGATTTGCATAAAATTTAAAAAATTTATCTTTCATTGTAAGCTTGCGACTAAAATAAACGCTTATGTTTATTTTCGCCTATTACCATCAGTATAGCCTATCTCTCGTCCAAAATCCAATCGCTTGGCTACTCTTCCTCCTTATACCGAAAGAAAATATTAGACATAGGACTTACGCGTTTGGCGCATTTCTCTCTGGCTTCGCTCGTTTGCTCCCGCAATGTATTCTGAATACATTTTGGTAGGAAGCTCGGCTCGCGCCTCAAACTGCATCCAAACGCGTAAGTCCTAAGACGGTGGTTTTCCATAGTTGTGAGAGGTCTGTCCCCCCGATTTCTTTATCACGGATACATTCGCGCGAATGTACCGACGATGAAACCGCCCTTATTTTTCCAGCCTTCTCATCACGCCGAAATCTTCCCAAAATCTTCCCGCAGAAAAAACACGAAAAATTAGAACACACAAAAGGTGAAATAACGGTGACTGTCCCCTATTTCTATTCCTCTATTCCTCTAGTTTATCTTTTGGAAATTGAATGTGTGAGAAAATTGGAAATTTGTGGCCAACTGAAATGTTATCAAGACACGTGCTACAAGCACCGTAGAAACTGTCTTTTGTAACTTTTACCTTGTTGCTCAACAAATAAGCAATGGCGTGTATTTGGGCTTGTTGCAGAATGATTAAAACAGCCATTCTTACTTGAGATCCTCCGCCAATATCTTTGAAATACTCTTGTTCAAATGCGCTTGATTTCTTTTGCCATAGCTCCTCTTTGGTCATGTCAAGATTATGATTTTTCATATTTGTTTCTATACTACACCCGCCAACCCAAAAAACAATATCCGAGTTTGAAATTTGATTATTGGAATTTGTTTGGAGGTTGTTTCTTGTTACTTGGTTATTTGAGATTCTCCGCCTCTCTCCCCTTCTCCTCCAACATTGTTTCTTTCGCTCCGCCAAAAACTCCTGTGCCGGCGGGAATTAAGCGACCGATGATAACATTTTCCATGAGACCGACGAGTTTGTCTTCGTTGCCACGAATGGCGGCGTTGATGAGCACTCGGGTGGTGTGCTGGAAGGAAGCGGCGGAGAGGAAACTCTTGCGCGACAGCGACACTTCGGAAATTCCCATCACAAGATTTTCAACTTTCGCTTCCTCGCCTCCGGCTTCCTTGGCTTTTTCATTTTCCAAAGATAATTGGTGCAAATCAACAATGTCACCCGTGGACAAGCCTGTGCCACCCGCTTCAACAACTTTCCGTCTTGAAAACATTTGGCGGACAATCACCTCAATGTGCTTTCTGGAAACCGTCTCGCCTTGCAATTCGTAAGGCTTGGTAACTTCGGTAATGATGTAGTCCTCGGTTTTTTCACGGCCCGCGTACTTGAACAGTTCGTCAATATCAGCCGAGCCGTCGGTAATAATGTCGCCTCGTTTTACTTTGTCTCCCACTTTGACAAAAGACATGCGATTAAAGCCGAGCGTGTATTCAAGCTCGCTTTTCTTTTTATTTTTGGTTGATTTTTCGGCAATGTCGGGAATGACAATAATCATTTTTTCTTTGCCCAAATCTTTGATTTCGGAAACAATGCCGTCAGCGCGACTGACAATCGCCGGATTTTTCGGCGACCGCTTTTCAAACAATTCTTCAACGCGAGGCAAACCCTGCGTGATGTCCCCGCCAACAGAAGCCGTGCCTCCAGCATGGAAAGTACGCATCGTAAGCTGTGTTCCCGGCTCGCCGATAGCTTGGGCGGCCACAGTGCCTACCGCTTCGCCAATGCCAACAAGCTCATATTTTCCAAGGTCAACGCCGTAACAATTAGCGCAAACTCCAGACTTTGCCTTGCAAGTCAAGGGCGACCGAACTTTCGCTTCTGCCACCCCTTCATCTTGAATTTTTATAGCGTCCATCTTGGAAAGCAAATGTCCTTTTTTGAACAATACTTTGTCATTTTTACCGAGCACTTCGGAAGCCAAAATTCTGCCCTTGATATTTTTGGCGATAGTGCTGTCTCCGCCGAGCGCGCCTACACGCTTGACTGTGATAGCGTCTTTTGTGCCACAGTCGGGAATCGTTACCATTGTGTCTTGAGAAGCCACGAAAAGTTTGCGTGTTAAATACCCAGCCTTGGCGGTGTTAAGAGCCGTGTCCGTCAAACCTTTTCTTGAACCGTGAGTGGTAATGAAATACTCAATCGGCGTCAAACCTTCCTTCATTGAAGAAAGAATCGGAAACTCAATCGTCTCGCCTGCGGTGTTTTGAATCAAACCTTTCATGCCAGCCATCTGGGTAAGTTGCGAGAAAGAACCGCGAGCGCCGGAAAACACCATGTCATGCACCGAGCCGTTCACCGGCAATGTGGCCGGAATCAGTTTTTCAATTTCACTTTTTGCGCCGTGCCAAATTTCAACATTCTTTCGCAATTTTTCATCTTGAGAAAGCAGACCGTCGTTGTACTGCGAAAGCACTTCGTCGGATTTTTTCTTGGCCGAGTCAATGACTTCCGCTTTCTTTTCCGGAATTTTCACATCATCAATGCCCCAAGTAACGCCTGAATAGGTCGCGTACTGAAAACCGAAAGCTTTGATTCTGTCCATGATTGAAGGGATGCCAGCAATGCCGTAACGATTGATGAGGTCGTCAACAAGCCACGCCATTTTCTTGCGTTCAATTTCCTGATTGATGTAAGGATAGTCCGAAGGCAAGATGCTATTGAAAAGCAGACGGCCAACCGATGTTTCAAAAAGTTTGCCCTCAAATTCTTTGTAACGAAGCGTCTCGGTGCCCATTACTTTGACTTTGGCGCGAAAATCCACAACACCGAAGTTGAAAGCGGTAATGGCCGCGTTGGGACTGCCGAAATATTTGCCTTCGCCGAGCGCGCCGGGAATGGTTTTGGTCATCCAGTAACAACCGAGCACAATGTCTAGCATTTTTGCCGAAACAATCGGGTCGCCGTTGCCGGGCTTTAGAATATTTTTATCGGAAGCCATAATTTCTTTGGCCTCAAGTTGCGCCAGAACACCAAGTGGCAAATGCACGGCCATCTGGTCGCCGTCAAAGTCCGCGTTGAACGCGTGGCAGACAAGAGGATGCACTTGAATGGCGTTGCCTTCAATAAGCACCGGCCGAAAAGCTTGGATACCCAAGCGGTGCAAAGTCGGCGCGCGGTTCAAAAGCACATATTTATCTTTGGTGATATCTTCCAGAATCGCCCAAACTTCCGGAATATCTTCGTCAATCAAACGACCGGCGCCCCGAATGTTGTAGGCCAATTCACGACGCAAAAGCTCGCCAATGACGAACGGACGGAAAAGTTCAAGCGCCATGTGTTTCGGCAAACCGCACTGGTCAAGTTTCAGTTCTGGCCCGACGACAATGACCGAACGGCCGGAATAGTCCACGCGTTTGCCCAAAAGGTTTTGGCGGAAAAGACCGCGCTTGCCTTTCAAATTGTCGGCAAGAGATTTAAGAGGCCGGCGTTGCGACTGATTAAGCGCGCCTGACGGCGTGTTGCCGTGGCGAATTGAATTGTCAATCAAAGAATCAACGGCTTCCTGCAAAATTCTTTTCTCATTGCGCAAAATTACATCGGGCGCGTTAATCTCCTTCAATTTTTTCAGACGGTTGTTGCGGTTGATGACGCGACGATACAAATCGTTGACATCCGAAGTGGCGTAACGGCCGCCGTCAAGCGGAACCATCGGCCGAAGGGCCGGCGGAATAACCGGAATTCTGGTGAGAAACATCCACTCAGGACGAATGCCGGAGGCAATCATGGAACGAACAAGCGAAAGTCGTTTATTGACCTTTTCTTTTTCAATGGAACTGGCTTTTTGGAGATTTTCTTGCAGGTTTCCTTCCAGTTTTTTCAAATCAATGCCACGGCAAAGGTCGTAAATAACCTCGGCGCCGATGCCCGCTTCAAAAAGCGTGCCGTACTTCATGGAAAAAGCGTGAAAAGCCACTTCGTCCAAAACCAAACCCTCTTCAACACTTTCAATTTCTTTTTTGGCCAGAGTAAATTTTTCTTTGACAGCCTCTTTGGATTTTTCATCCTGCAAAGCTTTGACTTTCGTTTTGTATTCCGCGTCAAGGTCTTTCAAAGCCTGCGCCCGCTCGTCCTGAAAAACTTTGGTAACAATGTAACCGGCAAAGTAAATGACCTTTTCAAGGTCGCCGGTCGCCATGCCTAAAATAAGTCCCAGTCGCGACGGCATGCTCCTCAAGAACCAGATATGAGAAACGGGAGTTGCCAATTCAATATGACCCATGCGTTCTCTCCTGACGATTGAGCGCGTGATTTCCACTCCGCACTTTTCGCAGACAATGCCTTTGTAACGAATGCCTCGGTATTTTCCGCAGTAACATTCGTAGTCGCGGTCGGGACCGAAAATTTTCTCGTCAAAAAGACCAGACTTTTCACTGCGTTGGGTTCGGTAGTTAATAGTTTCGGGCTTTGTCACTTCGCCAAACGACCATTCCTTAATTCGCTCTGGCGAGGCGATTTTGAGACTGATGGAGTCAAAAGAATTTATGTTGGTAATGGTTTTTGATTTCATGAAAATAAGAATTTATATAATTACGAACTACGAACAAATAGTACGAAATTACGAAAACCTCTTTCTAACCCTGTTCGTACTTTCGTACTTTTTCGTAGTTCGTAGTGTGCGACCTTTTGCCGTCGTTATCATCTCTGAAATTATCGCCTTTTAATTCCACATCAAGCGCTAGTCCGCGAAGGTTGTTGAGCAGAACGCTAAAGGATGCCGGAGCGTTGGACTGTGTGATTTCTTCGCCCTTAACAATTGAATCAAAAGCGGCGGACCGTCCCAAAATGTCGTCTGATTTGATGGTGAGAATTTCGCGGAGGGTGTGCGCCGCGCCGTGACCGAGGAGTGCCCAGACTTCCATTTCTCCAAATCGTTGACCTCCGCCTTGGGCTTTTCCGCCGAGTGGCTGTTGGGTAATAAGCGAGTACGGACCAATTGAACGCATGTGAATCTTGTCCTCAACCATGTGATGGAGTTTCAAAATGTACATGTAACCGACGGCAATATCTTGGTCAAAAGCCACGCCGGTTCGGCCGTCGTAAAGTTTCATCTTGCCGTTTTCGGCAATGCCCGCTTTAACAAGCTCGGCTTTTATTTCGCCTTCAGTGGCGCCAGCAAACGGCGGCACGATGGCCTGGTAACCTAAAACATTGGCCGCCAACCCCAAGTGCAATTCCAAAATTTGTCCGAGGTTCATGCGGGAAGGCACGCCAAGAGGAGTGAGAATGACATCCACTGGCCGACCGTCGGGCATGTACGGCATATCTTCTTCGGGTAAAATTTTTGAAATAACACCTTTGTTTCCGTGCCGTCCCGCCAACTTGTCGCCGACCGAAACCGTTCGCAATTCCGCCACTTCAATATGAATGCGTTTAATAATTCCAGAGTCCAGTTTGTCGCCTCTTTCGCGCGAGAAAACTTTGACGCCAATGATGCGTCCACGCTTTCCGCCTTCCATTCTCTTTGAAGTGTCTTTGACATCGCGAGCTTTCTCGCCGAAAAGAGAACGGAGGAGACGCTCTTCTGGAGTCAATTGCGTTTCGCCTTTCGGTGTAATTTTGCCGACAAGAATGTCGCCAGGCCTTACTTCCGCGCCGACGCGAACCACGCCGTCCTCGTCCAGATTTTTCAATTTGGCTTCGCCGACATTTGGAATATCGTGCGTGGTAATTTCGGGGCCGAGCTTGGTGTCGCGAACATTGACCACAAATTCTTCAATGTGAATTGAACTCCACTTGCTGTTTTTGACCACGCGTTCGGAAATGATAATGGCGTCTTCGTAGTTGGCGCCAGACCATGACATGAAGGCCACGAGCATATTTTGTCCCAAAGCAATCTGACCGTTATCGCTGGAAGATGTGTCGGCCAAAAGATGATTTTTTTTGACTTTGTCGCCGACATTGACCGACGGCCGTTGATGAAAAGCCGTGAAGCCGTTGGTGCGGGAAAAATTGACGAGGTTGTATTCGCGTTCCTTGCCCTTGCTGTTTTTGACAGTAATTTTTGAAGCGTCAACGGAAGATACCGTGCCTTCCTCTTCCGCCAAAACGATTCGTCCGCTGTCAAGCGCGGCTTTTTCCTCAATACCTGTGGCCACAAAAGGCGCTTCGGGAATGATGCAGGGAGTCGCTTGTTTTTGCATGTTGGAACCCATGAGCGCGCGGTTGGCGTCATCATGATTCAAAAACGGAATCATTGAAGTGGCGATGGAAAAGGCTTGGTTTGTGGCAACATCAATGTAGTCAACCTCCTTCGGCCTTACTAAACCCGGCTTGCCGTTGATGCGCACTTCAACTTCATCCGTCGTAATCGCGCCCGTTTCGTCGTAATCGGTCGCCGCGTGGGCGATTTTGAAACTTTCTTCCGCAAGCGCGTCCAAATAATCAATCTGTTTGGTAACCACGCCGTCAGTAACTTTAGCGTACGGCGTTTCAATCATGCCGAAATCGTTTAGCGTCGCATAAGTTGAAAGACGCAAAATAAGACCGATGTTCGGGCCTTCGGGCGTGTGAATGGGACAGAGTCTGCCGTAGTGAGACGGATGAACATCGCGCACTTCAAAACCGGCGCGCTCGCGAGTAAGACCTCCGGGGCCTAGGGCCGATAGCGTGCGGAGATGTTCAAGTTCAGATAAAATATTTTCTTGAAGCATGAACTGCGACAATTGGTTCGTGGTGAAAAATTCCTTAAGCCTTGCCTGCAAAGGTTTTGGCGAAATAAATTGCACGGGAAGCGTAACATCCGGGTCAACGGTGGACATTCTGTCTTGAATGTTTCGTTTAATCTGGGACATGCCAACACGAATTTTCTGTTGCATCAGCTCGCCGACAAAACGCACTCGCCTGGAACCCAAGTGGTCAATGTCGTCTTCAATGGCGCCCGGGGTATTATTTAAGGTGATGATATGAGAAACAATGGTAATCAAATCATCAAGCGTAATCGTCCGCACGGCGATGGCTTTGGCGTCCATGCTTTTGCCAAAGCGTTTGTTGAAACGGAAACGACCGACTTTGGAAATGTCGTAGCGTTCGGTATTGAAAATGGAATTGATAAATTCGCGGGCGTTGTCAACCGTTCCGAGGTCGCCGTCGCGAAGGCGTTTGTGGATTTCAAGATAGGATTCGTCAACCGTTTTGGCGTGGTCTTTAACAAGCGTTGCCTGCAAAACAGGGCTAGCAAATTGATTATCTTTGAAAGCCGAAAAAATCGCTTCCTCGGTTTTGGCGCCCAAAATTCGCAGGAGTGAAGTAACCGCAAACTTTCTTTTTCGGTCAATGCGAACATAAATCGCGCCGTCCGGGTCGCTTTCAATTTCAACCCAAGCTCCGCGAGAGGGAATAATTTTTGCGCCGAAATATCGTCCGCCTTTAATGTCAGAAGCGGTGAAAGAAATGCCGAAAGAGCGAGCAAGCTGTGGCACGATAACGCGTTCAATGCCGGAAATTATAAAAGTGCCGTGGTTCGTCATCAAAGGAAAATCGGCGAGGAAAATTTCCTGCTCCTTGACCACATTCAAAACTTTATTCTTGAGCCGAAGGGTAGCTTTTAGCGGAGCATCAAAGGAAAGCTTGTTGGCTTTGGCAAAATATTCGTCGCATTTGGCCGAGCCTAATTTGAAACCGACAAAGTCCAATTCAAACTTTTTGCCAGCGTAATCTTTGATTGAAGAAAATTCTTTGAACACTTCTTCAAGTCCGTGCTTGACCAGCCACTCAAAAGATTTGACCTGCGACTCCACGAAGTTCGGAAGCGCGGTGAGCGGTTTCTTAAATTTGCCGAAATATTTTTTCGGACGGTCAACGACAACGGTGTCGGAAACAATCTCCCCTTCCCCGCCGTTATGAAAATATTTTTGGGTGTTCATAAGAATAGTTTATAAAGTTTATAAAGTTGAAAGTTCTTAAAGTTTGGAATCAAAATCCCACCCACACTTCAAAGAAACCTTCCGTCAAACCAACTACCAAAAAATTATTACGCAAAAAAACTCCCTCGTTAAAAAGGTAGCTAAAATAATCTAGTTATTATTTAGTTTTGTTAGGCAAGATGTTAAGAGAGGACCAATTAGCCTTGTAATCCTTCGTCTTTTACCCGCGTTTCCCCCATGACACAATCTTGCGAAGATGGGGGGAAGTGTATAGGAAGGGGCGTTTTCTGTCAACCTAGTTTACCTTGCAACCTGTGGACAAGAGAAAAAGAAAGATTTTTCACTTCTTCGCTATTATAAGAGCGTATGGTTGTTCGTCATTCGCTTTTTGCCAAAAATCGGCTCCTAGTTTTTCCACACCTTCGTCAGTTGGCATTAATTTTTGCCATTTTATTTTGCCAAAACCTCCCCCTCTCGCTCCAGTTTCGTAAGCCTCTTTTGAAAACTGGGCAAGCTCCGCGGAAAATTGAACAGCTTTACTCTGCGGAGCCAAAAAATCAAATTCTACTTTTACGCCATCGCCTTTTCTGAAAAACCGATTCATAAGAATCTCATTGAATTTTGAAAAATCAGGATTAAATACGACAGAAACAAATTTTCCCTTTTCTTTGAGGTGGTTGTACGCGAACGCGAAAAAGTTTTTCAAGTACGCTTCGTCTGAAGCATAGGGCATAACCGTAACCGATACGGCATTATCAAATCTCCGTCCAATATTAAACGCGGTCGGGTCGGAAATTTGATACTCAATGCCTAAAGATGTTTCGCGCTCTTTCTGTTTGGCTTTTTCAACGAGATTCGGCGAAATATCATAACCGACAATTTTCGCTCCAAATTCTTTTGCCAGTTTTCGGTCAAACAATCCATCGCCACAACCTATGTCCAATATGTGTTGGCCTGAAACTTCGCCAAGTTCTTTTATCACATTCGGATAGTGAAGAAACTGGCGAATCGGGTCGGTTTCAATAAATGATGAATACTCTTGATGCCCAGCGTTAAACTGTTCGGCCAATTCAGGTCTTTCATTTTCAATTTTTTCCATAGCAATGCAATATTATAACAAAACTAGAAAATCTAACACCCGTCGTTATCAACAGGTATCACATCATTACATAACTTTACGACTTCCCGCCTATATTTAGTTACGCTCCACATACATTAAGCCTAAGCTATAGCTTAGGGTTAATGTATGTCGTCAAGGGATAGATCTTCAGTTATCCGTACCCCCCCTCTCTCTCAGGGGTTCCCCACTTTACCCAGCGCCGAGAAGGAAGCACTTATACTCTTGTATATTCTGATGTTCTTGAGAACATCAGAATATACTCATTTTTTGGGCAAACAAAAAAGTTTGCTACGCGGAATGTGACGCGTTAATTCACGCCCCCATGGCATTTTTTGAACTTTTTGCCGGAATTGCAGTAGCAAGGGTCGTTTCTGCCAATTTTGACTGATTGTCCTTTTTCATTGATTCGTCGGACCGTCGGAATGGTTTTTGTTTTATAGGTCAACGAGACGCCACATTCGGATAAAAATCGCTCGTATTTCCGAAACGGGGTTCGACGATAGGCGCTAGCTCCAATGTCCTGCATGAGCGCTCGAAGTGTCTTCGCAAAATTTCTGTCTTTTTTCGAAACCCCGGAGAAATCATTCTGCGGAGCTACATAATATTCTCTCATTTGAAGAGCAAAATCATAGAGCGGGTTGATTCGCAGCGCCGCTTCAAGTAATTGCTCGCCCAGAGGCGGTAGTTCGTCATTTCCAAGAAAACAGCAGACGGCGGCATTGGCGTACGCGCGGAATGCGGAAAAGAAAGGGGTGCGTTCAACAAGAAGTTTCTGAATTATTCCTTCATAGGCGCGATAGGCGCGTTCGTATTCGCTACTGCGCATGAACCGCAACGCTTCTTCGTTCAAAGTAGCATAGGTATTACGATCATAGGTGTCCATTTTATATTTTTGCTCTGAATGGTCGGGGTTTGATTCGCGAAAATCCAAAGGAGATTTCCCTCCAAGTTTTTTCCGCGGTAGCCGATTGGCTAATTCTATCGCCGCGTTGGTAAGCGCGACACCGTCATTCTCCCTTGTCATCTCCGGCGCGAGAAAAAACAAGGCGCGAGAGGCGAATAGAAGATCATATTTACTTTCATTCGTACACCATTTCTTGAATGTGCGCATGGAAAAGAACCCTTCCATGCCACACCGTTTCAGTGATTCCAAAAATTGTTGCTCTGCTTTGGCAAGAGAAAGCCGACCAACAGTATGATCCTCGTTGGTATTCAGCTTTCGATCCTCCTTTGCTTTGGCTTCCATAAAATCGCCTAGGTTATGCTCTCCCCGCTCCATCAGTTTGCACAACTCGCAGTCTCCATGGCCCTCAAACTTTTCTTCAATAGAAATCGGCAATGTACCCAACCATTTTTGCATCTCCTCAAACGCGGATGTTTTACACCATTCTCTCCAGCCATGAATCCATTTTCCCGCATCTTCATTCAAAATTTTTTCGCAACAAGCAAGCGCTCCTTTTCCTTTTTCAATTTCATTCTTAAGGGCGCGAGAAAGAAGACTTTCCGTCTCGAGCATAGTCTCTATAAACTTCTTCATCCACGCAAACTGAACCGCCTCGGACAGTTTAGGAACTTCAATATACCGCTCCATATCAAGCGAGACATTTTTCGTTGTTTTCTTTTCCACGCATCCGATTTCTCCGGTTGTTGTATCAAGAAAATACCGACACGATGAATCAGTGTGGAGCATCGCCTCAATCACACCGCTCTCATCTATTTTATTTTGATTCGGCAAAAGAAACATGATTTATTGCGTTAGAGAAACGACTCTTGAATGCCTTCGGGACCGTCAGAACCGACAGCGCTCCAGGAAGAAAGAAATCTGGCAAGAAACTCAAGCGGCTGTTTTTCGGACGCCACGAAATCCGCCAGAACAAGGCCGACGACCACCAAAATGTGATATTCCTCCTGTTTTGTTTCAAGAGTTTTTTTCCATGCGGGGTGAAGCGTATTGATAGACACCACGTCTTCAATCATCCGACCGAGCGTGTCGCTAGCGTCCGACAGATCTTCAAGAACGAGAGTCAGCCCAGGTTTTTTCCGCGAAATTGTCCCGCCTTCCTTCGCATCTCTTTCTTTTTCTTTCTTCTTTGCGCTTGGGAGGTTTGTTGCCACTCCGTCAGAAGCATCAGGTTCGCCGCCTTTAGTCGCGTCTTTTTTGTCTTGCTCTTTGCTTCCTTTCGCGACTGCCGAAGTATTGCCACGCCGCGAACCAAGAAGCGTTTCTAGTTCGGGAAATTCCGAAGAAAGATTGTCAAGCGCGGTCTCGATTTGCCGCTCCAAAGGCTTCACATTTTTTGCCACATTTGTCCTCTGTTCAGCCGCAAATTCTCCGAGCGAGCGAAGTACTGGCACGATGGCCTCCTGAACCGCTTTGCGTAAACGATAGAATTTTCGCAGATGCACGGCATCGGTCAAAAAATCGCTCTTGTTGGTGGTGAGCACTTCGGAAAGCGCTGGAATCTCCACAACACCGACGAGAGCTTCAGCGCTTCTTGGCATAATGCCGACCCATTCCCAACCGGTTTTTATCACTTTACCGTAGGTTGAGACTGAAAGTCCTGATGCGATGTGACGCTCATTTGGCATCTGGCCAGCAAGACGAGCTAGCCAGCCTTGTTCCAAAATCTTTTTTGTCAAAAAACCGGCGCCGATTGGTCTACGGCTCTTTCCTAGAAACACCCGAAACCCGTTATCAATGCGCTGTTCTGCTTCGGTGAGTGAAAGAAGTTCACCGTTCACCGTAATCTCAATGCCTTTCCGATATATGAAGCGCAGAATTTCCTCTTTAAGATACTCGTGAAGAAGCGGATAAAAATGTTTGATTATGGCATCGGCAACAAATTCTTTTTTCAAAAGATGTGGCTGGTCGTCGCTAAAATGCATAGTAACACTGGTACCGCGAGAGGAGGAAATTGCATCCGAGGTGGGGATGAATTTCCACGGCGCCCGATATGGATTGGTTAACCGCCACTCGGTTGCGGCGCGCGAACCCCGTCCTCCCTTGCTCTCGGTAACCACCCGTTCGGCCAGAAGCAACGAAAGTTTGGCTCCCACTCCGGCAAACCCAATACCTTGTCCACGGACCTTGTCGGAGGAAGCGATATTGTGATACTCCTTCAGCTGTTGCCGCTTCATTCCTCCTCCATTATCAACACAGCGAAGAAAGCGAGCTGTTGGATCTACAGAAAAATCTAGCCTCGTTGCCTTTGAATCAAGCGCGTTGGCGATAAGTTCAATCAGAATGACTTCTTCAAGCGGAGCGCTGTAGCTGTCACGCATGTCCTCAAGAAGGTGTTTCAAATTGACTCTTGTTTCGTTTTGCATATCGTTACCTTATGCCGATTTTGAGCTTAGCGCAATCACCATGTTGAATGTCAGCGCCTCTATTCAGAAACCGTCACACTTTTCATCACTACTGGCGTGAGGGGCCTGTCATTGGAACCGGTGGGAGTCTTGCCGATTTTGTCCACGACATCTTGGCCGGAAATTACACGACCGAAGATGGTGTAGTTGTGCGGAAGCGGATAGTCGGCAAGCATGATGAAGAATTGACTGCCGTTGGTGTTTGGCCCGGCATTGGCCATGGCCAAAATTCCTTTTTTGTAACCAGCTTTTGCCGAGGCTGTGTTTGGGTCAAGCTCGTCCGCGAATTGGTAACCCGGACCTCCCGTGCCAACTCCGAGTGGGTCGCCACCTTGAATCATAAACCCGGGAATGACCCGATGAAAGATAAGTCCGTTATAAAAACCTTTCTGCGCCAGCGTTACAAAATTTTCCACGGCCTTCGGCGCGTCATTTCTGTAAAATTCCAAAACGATTTTGCCGAAATTGGTATCAATGGTCGCTTTGTTCATGTTTTTGTTTTTATCTTCTCCTGTAATCGGAGTTTCGGTTACGGTTAATTTTCCGCCAGTGGAATCCACGGAAACATTTGAGGTGGAATCGGAAACCTGTTCCGAAGCAGGAGGAGAAACAGACTCCGAAACGGAACTTTTTTGATTTTTCCCATAAGCGGAAAGACCCCAAATTACCAAGGCTAAAAATACCAAAGCTCCGACACCATTCCAAAAAACATTTTTTTCCATAAATTTTAGAAACTAGAAGAGAGATAAAACAAGCGCCATTGCCAAAAATGACACGAGGCGGAAAGAAGCGTTAATCAAAAACAATTTGAACGGCTTCTCTTCCCAAAAAACCGAACCTAAAAGAATCGGTGCGGAAAAACCAAGCCAGATTAAAAATGTGACACCAAGCGCGTCTGTTAAATTCCCCGTAGCTGTTAAAAGAAATGAAAGAATGCAGGCAGTCGCAATATCAAAAACAAAATTCAGCCCGTAAATCGCGCCCATATTTTTTGAACCCGAACCCTTGGACATTGACATCTTTTCGGCCGTTATGCCCATCATAGCCATCCAAGGCTTGCCGAAAAGAATCGGCGAGTACCAAAGAAAACCCAAGGCGTTGCTCGCAACAGCCGCCACGATAGCTGGCCAGAGGTTTATTGAGTATGTAAACATAAATTTTCCGCTAGTTTATAATTCCTTTAGTATAACTCAACTTATTGTTTTCAAACAATCCACAAATTTGCCACCAATTAAACCCGGTCCAAGCCGTAAGACCAAATTTGAGAGCTTGGGACGACCTGTCCCCACACCAAAACTTTTGGTGTGGGGATGAACTTAACTTCTCAAAAATTAAGCAAAATGTGCCGAGTCATAATTGCTTAACTAAAGACTCTCCTCGATCTCAACAGCATCATCCTCATCCACACCCAAATCTTCCATGATCTCCTGAACACGTTCGGCCGTGTCCTTATCAAGGTCATGACTTTCCATAAGCTCCTTAACATCTTCGTCGGGAGCTTCTTCGGCCGGTTCATTTTTAATTGAATCGTTATCGCCCATGTTTTAATTTAATGCCCAGATCGCATAGTTTAAGTACATCGCGAAACTGACCCAGAGAATGTAGGGTACTAGAAGCCACGCGGCTGGTTTAGAGATTTTATAAAAAGTCACGATCGTAGCGAGAATGGCGAGCCAGAGGAAAACAATCTCAATAAGCGCACTGCCAGGGCTATGCAGGCCGAAAAAGATAATTGACCAGAGCGTGTTGAGCACCAGCTGGCCGAGGAATATGCCAAGAGCGATTTTTACCCCGTTAGATTGTTTGCTGTATCTAACGGGGTGAACGTCCTTACGGTCCAGTCCTTTTTTCCAAACTAGGAATGCCGCGATGCCCATAAGCGCGAACAGTGTCGTCCAGACCGGTCCAAATACCCACGCTGGAGGATTTAGAGCCGGCTTGACGATTCCGGCGTACCAGCCAGCGATTGACGGAGTGGTAAAGACTGAGCCGATGATGCCAGCAAGCTCGGAGACTACGATGGCGATGATGAGTTTGAATGTGTTGTTAATTTTCATATTTAATAATTATTATTTCTTTTCTTTAGGCAAGCCCCATTGCCAGCGCGGTTTTTCTCCTTTCTTATAGGCAACAACAACCAGAAGGATGGTCAAGACAACGATCGGTAGTGCGAACGTCAGGATATTGCTTCCTGAATCAGGATTTCCTGGCACATCCTTTTCTCTGACGAGCACGAGAACCAGGATGAGTACGATATAGAGAAAGATGACGCACCATCCCTGCCATTTCACCGGCGTCCAACCCCAGCCATAAAGTTTGGCTTTAAACCAATATCCCTGCGGATTGTCTTTAAAGTATTTTATGTATTCTTTAATCATACGTTTTTATCTTTATGTTTTAACAATACTTCGGCTGGAGAGATGCCACCAAGTACCTTGTGCGGAAAGTAATTCCAGGCATCGGTTTACCCCGTTAGATACTTTTTTAATCTCGCTTTGATGTATCGTTTGCCCCAAGATGTTTTTAAATATTTTTCTCTGTGCGTGGCATCTTGCTGGTTTATACACGCCTCATAATAAACAAGTTCCAAAGGCAAACGATACTTCGTGGATTCAACTCTCCCCGCATTGTGTAATTTTAACCTACTTCTCAAATCGTCGGTATAACCAACATAAAATTGTTTGTCTTTCTTGCTTTGTAAAATGTAAATATAGTACATACTTTTTATCTAACGGGGTGAACCAGTTCCAGAACATTGCTCAACCCCGTTAGAGACAGCGAACTCTCTAACGGGGTCAATTCCGAAGCATCTCCGCCACGACTTGCCCCGTAGTGAACGTCTTGCGTTCTACTACCGGGGTCAAACATGGCCACAACTTCACCCCATTGGATAACTCTATCCAATGGGGTAAATCATGTCGTCGTTATCCTCCTCGTTATAAATAGCATCTCGGACATGATCCAAAGTAAAATCACTCTTGGTTTCTTTGAGCATTTCCACAAGCTCCTGCTTTACCCCGTTAGATTGTTCGCTGTATCTAACGGGGTGAATCTCTTTCCGGCGTTCAAGAATTTGCTTGGCCTGAGCTGGGTCGAAGGGTTGTTTTGTTTCGATTTGCATAAAAATTACGCCATTAGCAAAAAAATTGACAAAGGTATTTCAAGAATTGGTTGTTCAATTTTCCAGTCTTCCTTTGTAACTAGAATGCCAAAACTATTTTGCTTTCCTTGTGTTTCCAAAAATGCACGGAGTGAATCACGATGAGGCTTATCTATTTGATTTTTATAAGCAATTTCAATTGGTACCACGCGACCGCCAACTCGCACCACAAAATCAATCTCTTGCTTACCGCTTGGTTCGCGATAATACGAAATATCAGAAACGCCTGGGAACAATTGGATGACATTATGAGCAAGTGTTTCAGCAATTCGACCGCGTTCTTCTCCCTCAAGAGAAGTAACGATTTTTGTTATTCCCTGCATAAGTACCATGTCAGCCGCGTATAACTTGGCATGGGTAGAACGCAGTCGCACGGGCTTGCCGGTAAAACGCTCTACTTTGCGTATGAGCTCTGTCTGCAGAAGAAGCGGTAGTGCTTCAGAAAGCGTAACTCGTGTTGTCTGGATAAGCGTAGCGAGTTTTTCGAGATTCATTTCATCACCAGTACGCGCGAACGCGTAGCGTAAAAATTGATGAAAAATCTCCGGCCGTCTTATTTCTTTCACAAGACGCAAATCTTCCAATGTCACGCGTTCGACATACTGCTGATCAATAAATGCTGAACGCTCAACCGCATTATCCATTACCCATAATTGAGGAAAGCCGCCTTTTTTTGCGTATTCATCTGCATAGTGATTCCATTGCTCTATTGCGTTTGGTTTTATATTCTCACTTAAACGCCGGTTAAATTGAATGACTGATGAAACCTCACCAATGTCCAAAATGTCCACTGCTAGTTTGTTCAAAAAATCCCCGTGTTCCGGATAGTGGAATCGAACAAACTCACGAAAAGTAAATGGCGGTAGAGATATGTCAACTAATCTGCCGAGCAAACTTTCCAGAGATTTTCTGAAAATAGTATGGGATGCTGAACCTGAAATAATAAACCGAATCGGGTATCGTAAATCAATATATCGCTTGATATATAATTCCCAGCGGGGCAAACGTTGAATCTCATCGAGAAAACAATACAGCGTATTCGGCGATGTGCGGAGTGCGGTACCGGCAACCTGCGCCCACTGCGCGAGCAGAGCTTCAAACAAAGTGCCCTGATCTTTTTGTGGCAATTGTTGAATGAGTGGATCATCAAGTGAGAAAAAGAGAATTCTATTCACCGGAATTTTCTTTTCTTCAATCAAACAACGGATAACCTGATTTATGATAGTTGTTTTGCCAACGCGGCGTGGACCGTTAATCAGCAAAGCGAGTCCATGATTCGCCTCCGTATGGCGCATGGCCTGACTAAACGCGTCCCGCTTAAAGTCGGGTACTCCAGAGACTGAAAATGACTTTGTTTTCCACCACGGGTTATAAGTAGCAAGTGTATTTTTTAAGTTATGTATACCAAGAGCTTCAAGGTATTTTTGCGGGTTTTTAGACATATATTCGTTATATTATAGCTATGTATACTATACTATACTTAGCTAATTAAGCTGTCAAGAGCGCATATTTTCATAATTTATACATGGCCATTACATTAGAATACCCTTTATATTAGCAGAAAAACCGCCTTTTTGCTCCGTAAATAGAGCTCGCCATTACATGAGCTATATTTCACTTAAAACATTGGCAATTTTCTGTTGGAAAAGATCAATAACTACTCTCGCTCCGTCAATGACTTTTTGATAATTTTCCAGCTCGGCAACAATTTTCTCTTGGATTTCAATCGGCGGGAGAGGGATTTGAATTGATCGTAATTTTTCTTGGTTTAACTTTGGTACAGTTACACCAGTTATATACGCTGACAAATCGAGATGATTTAGAAATGATACTAAATAAGAATCTATGATTTTTGATTTAATGGGTCGAACAACATGGGCATGATTATTGACCCAATATCTTCCCTCCGCTATAAAAGCCGTTTTATCCCCCACACCCCATTTTGCACCATCTTCTCCGATCAAAACTAATCTTTCGTCAAAAATATAATCTTCTACATAATCCAAAATTCCGGTTGCTCCGTAATATGGGAATTTACCAGATTTTCTGTCAGATTTCGTTATTGGTTTCCGTTTGCTGTCTAAAATTTCAACTACTTCTCCCAACTCAACCATGGGCCATTTTTGAATCTCTGTTTTTATTTTTTCCAAATAAACACCACTATTTAAACTTGAGAGTGAGTTCGCTAAAATCTTTGTTTTCGCTACAGTGTAATACCTTGAATTTTCAAATACTTTCTGTTTGTTGTCCTGCAAGATTTCTTTATATTCTTTGATAAACTTTGTCGCATCTGGTAAATCGTTTTTATCAATCGGTGCGGGGTTGGTGTTGAGAGAAAATCCATGATTTTCAATTTTATAGAAAAGTATATTTTCAGGTTTTAGGGTTTTATCCAAAAATATAATGCTAGTTTTTACTCCAGAATATGGCTGAAAAACTTGAGACGGTAATGAAACTACACACCAAAGCCCATTGTCCAAAAACAATTTACGGATTGCTTGGTGTCCCTTACTTTGATCAAAAATAATTCCTTCCGGCACAATTACGCCCATTCGGCCATTGAAATTTAGATGATGTACCATCCACTCGCAAAACAACACCTCGGTTTTATTTGAAGTAATGGCAAAGCGGGAATGTCGGCGCGCTCCGCCTTTGGGCGTGATAAACGGTGGATTGGCGACAATAATATCAAACGAATGTTGCCAAAGATTTTCATTGAGAAGCGTGTCGTTTTCAGAAACATTAGGGACTTTGAGACCATGCAAATACAGGTTAGCCAAAGAAAACTTGACCATTAACGGCTCCATATCCCAGCCAAAAATTGTTTCGTTGTAGAGTTTCTTTGTCTGTTCGGGGTTGAGCTTTGATCTGCCTTTGTCATCTGTATATTTTGCTTTGAGGTAATTGTAAGAGGCAACAAGAAAACCGGCAGTACCACAAGCAGGATCGGCAATTTTCTCGCCAATACTCGGATCAATAACTTTTACAATAAAATCAATAATATGGCGTGGGGTGCGAAATTGGCCAAGCTCGTTTTGCGTTCCTAAAATCGGCAATAAACTCTCGTAAAAATCGCCTAAGTCCAAACCATCAGAAAATTTGTCATTAAGAAACGTCAAAAAATGACTTAAAACTTTTGGTTCAAGTATTTTTAGATAAGAGCGTTCAAAAACCTTGCGGACAGTTGCGTCTATGTTTGGATTTTTATACAGCGATTCAACGGCTTCGCGACATTCTTTTACTAATTCCTCGCCACTGTGGCGCATAAGCACATCAAAGTGATAGCGTTCCCATACTCCGGTAAAAATCAATTCTTTTGAGCCGATACGCACGAGGTCATCGTGCTTTCTTGATAATTGTTTCAAGAATAAAAACAAAGTAATCTGCTCTATTTGATCAGTCGGCATTGCCACCTTGCCAACGATAATTTGGCGCAGGTCGGCGATGATTTTGCTTAATTCTTGGGGTTTAGTTGACATAGGCGATTTTAGATTCCTTTATGTAATCCACAACCTTTTCCACTTCGTCCCTATTTACTCTGCCGATTGGCACATTCCCGCCAAAAGTTTGATCATCAAGCACGCCCATATTTCCTTTTTCAAGGTTTGTTCGATAATCGGGACTGGTTAAGTAGCATTGATAGATGTTTTCAAAATAATTCAATTTTTCGTAAGGGGTATCAGAATATACGAGCTTAAATTCTGAAAATCCTTGATTCATTCGGTCATATTTATCCGGCAATCTTGAAATTATACCCGACGCCTTTCTTAAGAAATCATTTAAGCCGTTGCTGGTTTGATATGCTTTGCGAAGCGATTCCAAAGAAAAATAGTAGTTTGGTTTTTCAAGTAGTTTTTCTTTGGCGATTCGCTCGCTCTCATCCACATCATCATTTTTAAGCGCGGATTGAAATTCGTTATCTTCTGACATTAAGTTCTTGACCGCTTCTTCGAAATAGTTGCGATACGCTTCGCGATCAACTTTCATGCAATCATCGCCGATTTGGATTTGATTGTCTCGCACCAAAAAATCAGTGCCAATATAAATAAACTTGCCGTGAGCAACGGCGATTGGTGGATCGCCCGGCCCCGGCTCGGGTTTCGGCTCCGGTGTCGGTTGCGGTTCAGGAATTGGTTTTGGCGATGTGCCTTTGCCAGCCGGAATTTTTAATGGCTCTTTGTAGTCGTATTCTTCTTCAAAGTATTCGCACACGCCGAAGAAATCTATAAGGTGGTAGCTGTCTTTTTGTGTTATTTGTCCAGTTAGTTCATTTTTGAAAGCGTGGGGCCTCGTACCTCTTCCTTTGATTTGCACAAAATCGCTCACCGAAAAAATCGGCTTCATCAAAACAACATTCAACAGGTCGGTGCAATCGTAGCCAGTCGTCATCATATTTACTGTTACGGCAATGCGAGTATTCCCAAGCTGATTGTTTCTGTATTTTTTTGTAAGTTCTTGGCTACCAACAACATTGCTGGTTATTTGTCTTGCAAAAACTCCGTTATGGCCAGAATATTTGCCCGGCCAATTTTTGTCGGCCGCCTCATTCAAAATACGAGCGATTTTTGAAGCGTGATTTTGCGATATGCAATAAATTATTGATTTTCCAACCTCTCCGGTAATCGGATCAGTCTTTGCAGTTTTCAAAAACTCCTCAACGATTAACCGATTCAAACTATCGGAGAAAACCTTGCGCTCAAGTTGACGAATTTTAAATGTTTCTTCTATTTGCTCGCCAGTTGCTTCATCAAGAAATGCGTCAGACCAACCCTGATCAGAAAGCATTTGATTGGTTTTGTCGCTTCTCTTGTCGTAAATAACAGGATTGACGAGATACGGCGGCTTATGGGAAACAGCGTCTTTCAAGTCAAAGCGAAAAGTTGGCTCTCCGGATTCGCAACCAAAAGTTTTATAGGTATCTTGTAAAACTCGTTTCTCTAATTTTCTCGGGTCAGTATCAATAAGTTTCTTTTCATCAATTCCTTTGAGGTAATCTTTCGGCGTCGCCGTAAGTCCGATTTTTGCTCCTTCAAAATACTCAAAAATTGCCCGATTGTTTCCGTAAATACTGCGGTGGGCTTCATCTGAAATGAGCAAATCAAAATCAAACTGGCTAAAGTATTTCAAATAATTTTGGTTGTAGGACAAACTTTGGATTGTTGCGATGATAACTTGATTTTGAAGTGCTTGCTCTTTATTTTCTTTGAAAATCGCAATGTTATATTCTTTGAGATATGAGCTGATGTTTTGATTGGCTTGATCGGCAAGTTCTATTCGGTCAACAAGAAATAGAATACGAGAAGCATTGCCAGTTTTCAAAAATAACTTGATAAGCGCGGCGGCAAGTAGGGTTTTGCCGGTTCCGGTTGCCATTTCCAATAAAAAACGCCTATTCCCAGTATCAAAATTTTTGGAGATTGTTTTTATAGCTTCCAACTGATAATCTCGCAAAACTTTTCGATCTGTTTCGGCAACCGCGCCCTGACTTTGGACAATCCAATCATCTTTGAGATCTATTCCGGACAAGGGCATTGCCGATGAAGCGGTCAATAATTTCACCAAATCCTTTTGAGTCGGGAGTTTCAAAATGATTTTTTCGGCATTTTGGTTTAAATCCCAAAAATAATGAGTATCGCCATTACTCAAGATAACAAAACGGCAACGCTTGGCTTTGGCATAATCCTCGGCTTGCTTCTTGCCAACAACGGGATCTTTACTTTGCGATTTTGCTTCAAAAACTGCGAGGGGAAATCCTTTTGTATCTAAAAGTAAGTAATCAATAAAACCTTTACCATGTTCAAAATCATCGCCCAAACTTTCCAAATTTACATTGTCCTCAACCTCAATATTTCTTGGTCCCGTTTTATCATCAAAAAACCTCCAGCCGGAATCTTGGAGTAAACTATTTATTTTGATTCTAGCTTTAGCTTCTTTTTGCATAAAATTTACTTAATCAAATCATCAACCGAAACGCCGAGGGCTTTGCTGATTTTCTGCAAGGTCTCAATGGTTGGGTTCAGTATTCCGCCAGTTTCTAGCTTGATGATTGAGTTATAGGAAACATCGGCTAGTTTGGATAGCCGGTCTTGGGACAACTCCTGCGCTGTGCGGAGTTTCTTAATATTTTTGCCTATTTTGTTCTCTGTTGACATACTTGTATTGAAATACTATTATTGATGTATAGTATGATTAAATACCTTATTGCAATGACAGTATTACAATACTTGATTTCCCCGAATTTTACAAGGGAGTTCCTTAAACTTTTCCGCGCACGGGTGGTGGGGCAAGGAAAAGAAATCTTATCCACAAAATCCGTCCGTCTGAAAGTTTTGGGGGCGAAGCCCAAGCAGGCGGGCAAAAAGGAAGGGGGTTGGGGGGAAGGAATTTTTGCCCGCCTGCTTCCGTTCCCGTCCCGTCCCC
>Ga0209515_10002327_pt1 | contig 29508 bp, 35 predicted proteins | sample Subgroupgradi54m_FD_187454 | JGI IMG/M metagenome (GOLD analysis project Ga0209515, IMG submission 187454) | Subsurface groundwater microbial communities from S. Glens Falls, New York, USA - GMW60B uncontaminated upgradient, 5.4 m (SPAdes)... ... | reverse complement strand
AAGTTCGCCCTTGAAGAAGGTCAGAAAGGAGGAGAATTCTTTACACCGACTTCGCTTGTTAAATTGATAGTTAATGTTATTGAACCATATCATGGAAAAATTCTCGACCCTGCGTGCGGTTCTGGTGGTATGTTTGTTCAGAGTGCTCATTTTATTGAAGAAAGAAAGAGAAATCCAAGCAATGAGTTATCAATATATGGACAAGATAAAACTACAAAACACGTTAATTTATGCAAGATGAACCTTGCTGTTCATGGTCTATCTGGTGACATCAAAGAAGCTAACACATTCTATGAAGATGCACATAAAGTTGTTGGAAAATTTGATTTTGTTATGGCAAACCCGCCGTTTAATGTCAAAAAAGTTGACTATGCAAAAGTGAAAGGAGACCCTCGTTGGCCTCTTGGTTTACCCTCGTCAGATAATGCAAATTATCTTTGGATTCAATCCTTTTATACCGCATTAAATGAAAAGGGTCGTGCTGGTTTTGTTATGGCAAATTCTGCAGGAGATGCTCGTGGAACGGAAATAGAAATCAGGAAAAAATTAATTCAACAGAATGCAGTTGACGTGATGATAGCTATAACCCGAAATTTCTTTTATACTGTGACATTACCTTGCTCACTTTGGTTCTTGGACAAAAACAAAGCACATTCCGACAGAAATGGAAAGATATTATTTATTGATGCTCGTAAAATATTCAAGCAGATTGATAGAGCACATCGTGAGCTCACTCCCGAACATATAGAACAAATTGCAGGGATAGTGAAAAGTTATCGGAATGAAACGGGAGCAAAACCATATGTTGATGTTCTTGGCCTATGCAAAGTAGCAACTTTCAAAGAAATTGAAGAAGAAAAATGGTCTTTGAATCCAGGGAGATATGTTGGTGGTGTGAAAGAGGAAGAAGAAGATTATGATTTCAAAGAAAGATTCGAAGAACTCAGTGAAGAACTTGAAGGACTCAATGAAGAATCGCATCAGCTCGAAGAGCAACTTTTAGAAAACGTGAGCAAATTATTGGGGAAATAATATGGCTTTGAAAAAAATATCAGAATTTGTCGTGTCAAATCCAAAAGTGAAATTGGATTCGGAAAATGAATATGATTTTGTAGAAATGTCAGACATAGTTCCTGGAAGAAGATATGTCTATTCTCATCAAATAAAGATGGTGAGAGGAGGCAGCAAATTTCAGCATGGCGATATTCTATTTGCAAGAATAACTCCTTGCTTGGAACACGGAAAGATTGCTCAATATATTTCGAGTGAAAATAAATCTGCATTTGGCTCAACAGAATTTTTTGTATTCAGAAACATACCAGGAGTATCGGACATAAATTATCTCTATTACTTGCTTTTGACTGATGATATTAGAAAACCTGCCGAACAAAGTATGGTTGGAGCATCAGGAAGACAAAGAGCAGATATTGACGCAATCAAGAATATTGAAATAGACCTGCCAATAATTGAATGCCAGAGAAAGATAGGAAAAATCCTATCAAATTACGACAATTTGGCAGAAAATAACTCTCGTCGAGTTGAAATAATAGAATCTATGGCCAAACTCATTTACGATGAGTGGTTTGTGAAATTCAAGTTTCCAGGTCATGAAAAAGTAAAGCTTGCGGAATCAGGAACTGATTTTGGAGAAATACCTGAAGACTGGGAAGTCAAATCGGTGAAAGAATTGTTGAAAAGACATCCCGCAGGCAAGAAGTATACGCAAGATAATGTTGAATCGGAAGGAAGAATACCTGTTGTCGACCAATCTGAAAAAGAATTTCTTGGTTTTCATAACTTGGAGGCCGACCATAAAGCAAATCCAGAGCATCCTATAATGATATTTGGAGACCACACATGCAAAATGAAAATAATGGTCAAACCATTTTCAGTCGGCCCAAATACAATACCGTTCATCAGCACAAAATATTCAGAAGCATACATCTATTTCCTTATACGGAATCTTGTTCACACGCAAGAATACAAACGACATTGGAATGAATTGATTGTCAAGAAAGTTGTTGTTCCAAAGAAGGAAATTGTGGATGAATTTGCAGCATTGGTGATGCCTATGCTTCAACAAATAAATGTTTTACAAGAGAGGAAATTGAATCTTGCAGCTGCAAGGGATTTGCTTCTTGCGAAGTTGATTTCTGGTGAGTTGGATGTTTCCGAGCTTGGTATCAAGGTGTCTGAGGTGGAAGTATGAATGAGTATTCCGAGGATGCTTTGGTTGAGAAGTCTGCTGTTGATGTTTTTGTGAAGAATTTGGGTGTTGAGCATTTGAATTGCTTTGAAGAGAAGTTCCCAGAGACTTTGGGCAGGGAAGCGAAGTCTGATGTTGTTATTGTCAAGAAATTATCGGCTGCAATTGATAGATTGAATAGTGATTTATCAGAAGATGCGAAGAAAGATGCTATAGCTCAATTATTACAAGACAGAAGTAGATTGTCGTTAGTCAAAGCTAATCAGGAAGTCTACAAGCTTTTGAAAGATGGTGTCAAAGTCAAGACAAAGAACAAGCAAGGCAATTATGAATATAGAACCGTCAAGATTATAGATTTCAATAACCCAAAGAATAATGATTATTTCCTTGCATCACAATTCTGGATTACAGGAGAAGTCTACACGAGAAGACCAGACCTCATTTTGTTTGTGAATGGTTTGCCACTTGTTGTTGTAGAACTCAAAGCAAGAGGAGTGGATGTCAAGCGAGGATTTGATGACAACATTACCGATTATAAAGATACTATTCCTCAATTATTCTGGTATAATGCTTTTATCATTATCAGCAATGGCAGAGATGCAAAGTTAGGAAGCATCACAAGCGGCTATGAACACTTCTCTGAATGGAAAAGAGTTGATAGAGAAAAAGAAGTTGGCGTTGTTTCTTTGGATAGAATCATAAAAGGAACTTGTGACCCGAATCATTTGATTGATTTGTTTGAAAACTTCATTCTTTACACGACTATTGAAGGTAATCAAATCAAAATTATAGCAAAGAATCACCAATTCCTCGGCGTCAATAATGCAGTGGATGCATTTGCAAATAGAAAGAAGAACAAAGGTCGCTTGGGAGTGTTCTGGCACACACAAGGCTCTGGAAAAAGCTATTCAATGATATTCTTCACTCAGAAAGTATTGCGAAAGTTTGAAGGAAACTTCACATTCCTCGTCTTGACAGACAGACAAGAGCTTGACACACAAATATATAGGAACTTTCAGAATGCAGGCGTTGTAACAGAAGAAAAAGTGCAAGCAGAGACGGGAGAGCACCTCAAACAATTATTGCGAGAAGACCACAGGCTTGTATTCACGCTAATACACAAATTCGGAACAGACAAAGGAGTATCATATCCAAAGCTTTCAGACAGAGATGATATAATAATCATCACAGATGAAGCCCACAGAACACAATATGATACTCTCGCTCTCAATATGAGAACCGCTTTACCTAATGCAGCATTCCTCGGATTCACAGGAACTCCATTGATGGCCAAAGGTGAAGAGAAAACAAAAGACACCTTCGGAGATTATGTCAGCGTATATAATTTCAGAGCAAGTGTTGAAGACCAAGCCACAGTCCCATTATTCTACGAGAATAGAGTTCCAGAAATGCAACTCATCAACCCAGACCTCAACGAAGATATTTACAACACTGTAGAAGAGGCAGACCTTGATGAAGCACAAGAAGACAGACTTGCCAAAGAGTTCGCAAGAGAATATCACATTCTCACAAGAGAAGATAGACTTAACGCAGTAGCAGAAGACATAGCCAATCACTTCATCAACAGAGGCTACACTGGAAAAGCAATGGTTGTTAGCATCGACAAATTCACAACAGTAAAGATGTATGATAAAGTGCAATACTATTTCCAAAAGAATATTGACAAACTAAAAAAGCAGTTGAAATCAAAATACGAAGACAAAGCACTCAAAGACAAGATAACTGCACTCGAAAAAATAGATATGGCCGTTGTTATCAGTCAAGAGCAGAATGAAGTCAAGAAGTTCAAAGAAAAAGACCTTGACATCAGCAAACACAGAAAGAGAATGGTAAAAGAAGACCTGGCAACACTCTTCAAAGAACCAGACAACAATTTCCAAATAGTCTTCGTATGCAATATGTGGATGACAGGATTTGACGTCCCAAGCCTATCAACAATCTATCTCGATAAACCAATGAAGAACCACACGCTCATGCAAGCAATCGCAAGAGCAAACAGAGTCTTCAAAGAAAAAACAGCAGGATTCATAGTAGACTACATCAACGTATTCAGGAACTTAAAGAAAGCACTCGCAATCTACGCCGCACCAACACCAGGTGGAGAAGTAGATATGCCAATACAGTCGAAAGACAAACTTGTTGCAGCACTCAAAGACTACATCAAAGAACTCAACAAATACCTCAAAGAACAAGGAGTCAAACACGAAAAAATCATAGAAACAAGAGGCCTTGAAAAACATAAACTACTCGATGAAGCATTATCAGCACTCGTCATAAACGACAATGTAAAAAAGAATTTCTTGCAAAAAGCAGGCATTGCAATAAAGACATTCAGCGCAATACTTCCACATAAAGACGCATCAGAATTCAGCGTACACATAGCTCTCTATCAAGACCTCATCAAAGAAATACGCTCACTCGACCCAGAAGTAGATATCACAACAGTCATGCACGACATACAAAGTGTGCTCGATAAATCAATAGCAAGCAAAGGATATGTTATCAAGGAATCAGCAAAAACACAAACAATTGATTTAAGCAAGATAGACTTTGAAGCACTCAAAAAACAATTCGAGAAAAAGAAAAACAATGCAGACCTTGAAAGACTAAAAAATATTCTCACATTCAAACTCAAAGAAATGATACGCAGAAACAGCATGAGAATAGACTATCAAGAGCAATTCCAAAAACTCATCGATGACTATAACTCAGGAAGTAGCAACCAAGAAAAATTCTTTGATGAACTCGTCAAATTTAGCAACAACCTTGAAGAGGAGGATAGAAGAGCAGTTGTAGAAGGACTCACTGAAGAAGAACTTGCTCTCTTTGACAAACTTAAAAAGCCAAAACTAACAGACAAAGATAAACAGCAAATTAAGAATGTGTCCAAAACATTGCTGCAAAAACTACAACCTGCAAAGTTAGTCATTGATTGGAGAAAGAAACAACAAACAAGAGCAGCAGTCAGACTCGAAATAGAAAAAGAACTCGACAAAGGACTACCCGAAAGCTACACACCAACAGACTTCCAAGCAAAAGTAGACGTAGTATTCCAACACTTCTTCGACAACTACATCGGAGACGGACAAACAGTCTTTCCACAGGGAGGGTATTCCTCGTAGATCTAAAGTGAAAAAGTTCAATTATTAAACTAGGTTTAAAGAAAGATATAACAGAATGAAAAATACCATTTCTGCAAAAATAAAATGACAACAGAACAAATATCGAGCCAAGAAGAAACAAAAGACAGCTCCAACTTATACAGAGGAGCAATAGAAGTACTGAAAGAAGATAAGGAAAGCCTAACAAAAGCTTGGAATTATGCTCAAAAAGAATGGACTTATTCTTGGAATTTGACGAACGAGAAGTTTTAAAAGATTCAGGAAAAGTAACTGCAGAGATCGCTAAGCAATTCGCCGAAAGTGAATTTGAAGAATATCGAATTGTCCAGGATCGCTTGTTTGAATCTGATTTTGATAAAGTCACTAAAAAATTATTAAAACAAAGAGATAAACCATGATCAATCTCAGTCAACTTGCTCGTCAATCCTCTAGTATTCCACTGGGAATGAGAATCAAAGAATGTTTTAGCCCGGAGACCTATCTCGCAGAGAATGTTGCAGATTACAAAGCAGTGAGAGAAAGCCTTGCCCCTTCGTGGTTTAAGAATAATGAATTTCTTCACGCCGGTCATTACGCGTTAGTTATCTTCTATAACATTGGGATTGATGCCATTTATGATCGTAAAGTAATGGAGAGAAAATATGCCAAGATCCATGATGCGAGCGCTCAGTTCGTCACGATCTGGACGGGTCCTGGGGATATTTTTCCGGCTGAAAAAGAGTATGCCCAATTTCTCGAAGATGGTGATCTAAAACCACAGGATTTTGTCTACCGAATGATGGTACGACATTCTTATCTTGGTAAGACGTCGTATGTTGTGAGTATTGAAAAAGATAACTTTACAAAGCGTCAACCGAAGAAAGAAACTCTTGCCGATAAAATTAGTTCATTCTTCCCAGATTTAGTTCCCAACTTTAAACCGATCTAAATTCTAATCCATCACCATAATCTTTAAAAGAATACTCCGGCCTTTCTGAGAGATGACTTCCAGCAGTGTTCTTGATCTTGATCCCGAGAATCTGACTCCGGGGATGAAGCAGTATCACGAAGCAAAAAAAGCCAATCCCGATTGCCTTGTTATGCTTAGAATGGGCGATTTCTATGAAATGTTTTATGAAGACGCAATCAGCGCTTCACGGGAATTAGAGATCACACTAACCTCGCGTGGCAAGGGAGAAAAATTAGCGCCATTGGCGGGAATCCCGTTCCATGCATTAGAGCCATATCTCGGAAAATTAATTAAGAAGGGGTTTAAAGTGGCGATCATCGAGCAGTTGGAAGATCCCAAGAAAGCAAAAGGCTTAGTTAAGCGCGGTTTAGTGAGAATAGTTACCCCGGGAACGGTCATTGAATCATCGATTCTCGAAGAAAAAGAAAATAATTATATTGTTTCGTTAACGGCATTAGGTGGACAGTTCGCTCTGGCTTGCTGTGATATTTCGACGGGGGAATTCTTTGTCACTGTTCATCAACAACCCGCTGCCGTGCTGCACGACTTTATCCGTTTGCGGCCAAGAGAATGTCTTGTTCCGGCGAGCCTCTTCGTTAACCGTGAGATCATCGAACGAATTAAAGCACAAGGATGCTATATCAACAGTCTCGATGATTATCTTTTTAGTAAGAGCAAAGCTGAAAAAGTATTGCTTGAACATTTCCGCCTCACTTCCCTCCATTCATTTGGTTTTGAAAGCAATACCTTGGCGGTAAGTGTTGCTGGTTCATTACTGCAGTATTTAATTGACACACAAAGGAATTCTCTCTCTCATCTCAAAACTCTTTCTCTGCGCAGTAATCAGCAGACGATGCTCTTAGATGGCAGTACGTTTCGTAATTTAGAAATCATCCAGAATATTCGTGATGGCAGTGCGCGCGGAACGTTATTATCAGTCTTAGATCTAACGACAACCGCGATGGGTTCACGATTGCTGAAGAGGTGGCTGCGTGAACCGCTCCTTGTTATCCCAGAGATTGAGAAGAGACTCTCTGCGGTGGAATCTTTGAGCAAAGAAGTAATCGTCCGTGAAGAAATTCGTGATCTGTTGAAAGGTATTGCCGATCTCGAACGTTTAATTGGTCGAGTGAATTATGGTATTGCCACGCCGCGTGATTTACTTTCGCTGCGCAATTCATTGCAGTCCTTACCGCTGCTACAGAAAGAGATAGTAAGATTACACGGAGACTTGATCGCGGAAATTGCGGCAATGCCTGTTCTTACTAATCTCCAGGAATTACTTTTACGGGCGTTGCGCGATGATGCGCCCAATACGACACGCGAAGGCGGGATGATTAAACCAGAATTTGATTCGGAGTTGGCGGAATTATCATCGTTGCGAACGAATTCCCAGACCTATTTGCAGCAAATCGAAGAAAAAGAACGAGCGGCGACGGGGATTAGCACGTTGAAAATTGGTTTTACGAAAGTCTTTGGTTATTTTATTGAAGTGACGAGGAAGAATCTGGCTCTCGTTCCAAATCACTATATTCGCAAGCAGACAACAGTCAATGGTGAACGATTTATTACGGAAGAATTGAAAGTCATCGAAGAAAAAATTCTCCATGCCGAAGAACGTATCGTCGAGCTAGAATATTCTCTGTTTCAGACAATTTGTAAAGAATTGACTGTGAAGACCGCGGAGTTCCAAGAGATCGCGGCGAAAATTGCGACGTTGGATGTACTCTGTTCATTGGCTAAAGTCGCCGTTGATTATTCCTATGTCCGACCGGTCTTTGTAGCGGAGAATGTTCTTCAACTGCGTAATTCACGTCATGCGGTTGTCGAGCGTATGGAAAAACAATTTATTGCTAATGATGTTCTTCTTAATGATGGCGAGATGATGATTCTCACCGGTCCCAATATGGCGGGGAAGAGTACGGTGATGCGTCAAGTGGCGTTAGTAGTCTTGCTGGCACAGATCGGCAGCTTTGTTCCAGCTGATGAAGCAGTACTGGGCATTGTTGATCGCATCTTTACGCGTGTCGGCGCTGCTGATGATATCAGCTCTGGTCAATCGACATTTATGGTGGAGATGACGGAGACGGCAGCGATCTTGAATAATGCCACAGCTCGTAGTTTAATTATTCTCGATGAAATTGGGCGTGGCACGTCGACGTTTGATGGCGTTTCCATTGCTTGGAGTGTGGCAGAGCATATTCACAATACAATTAAAGCGAAAACTGTCTTTGCCACGCACTATCATGTGATGAATAAACTGGCGGAAAAATTTCCGCGGATCCAAAATTATAATCTTGCCGTTCGTGAGAAAGGCGGCGAAGTTCTCTTCTTGCGCAAGTTGATTCCCGGTGGAACGGATGAGAGTTATGGTATTCATGTAGCGCAGATTGCAGGATTGCCTGCTGCTGTCGTTTCGCGGGCGCGGGAGATTCAGAGTGTACTAGAGAAAGATGATGATATGATGCGCAAGATGAAGGTGAAGAAGTTGGAGGAGCAGATGAGTTTGGAGAAATTTTGAATAATATTTTACGTTCTTCAATCTCTACCCAAAGTTTTTTAAAGTCGTGTTTCAAAAATAAGTAAATGGAAGAAAAAGAAAAATATTCCGGTTTAGCTGTTGTTGTGATCGATGTACAGCCCCCGTATTTAGGCAAGTTAGATACCGAAACCAGAGCAGCTTTAATCAGAAGTCAATTGGAAGTTGTTTCTTTCTATGGAAACAGAAATGTCCCGGTGATCGGTGTTGAAATGGAAAAGCAAGGAAAAACTTCTCTGATTCTAAGAAGATATTTCAAAAACGGGCTAGTTAAAAAAAATTTTAGTGATGGTTTTTTCTGTACTGGCCTCGAAGATAAATTACGAGAAAAACAATGTACTGATTTGGTGATGATGGGGCTCTTTCGTTCGGAATGTGTTTATGACACTGCGGGGAGCGCGTCCCATCTTGGTTTTAATGTATATGCGGCTAATTCGTTGATTGCGGATAATCCTAAGAGGGTTTATCGAGTAACTGATGACGAATTGAGATCAATTTGTTCTCTTTCAGCTGATAATCGGGAATTGTTTTCGGTTGTTGAGATGAGACGGAAAGACAAGAAAGATTAATATAATCCTTTTCTTTCTTTAACTTAAGGTCTTATAGATGGTTGATTTCGCTCTGATTCAAAATTTTCTGATTGCTCTGGCGCTTGGCGCGCTCGTTGGCTTAGAACGCGAGTATGCTCGCTACCGCAGAAAAGCGCAGAGTTACGCTGGTATTCGAACATATCCGCTAATTGCTCTTTTCGGGGCGTTAGCGGCATATCTTGGAGCAACGATTTCTCCGTGGATTTTGTTGATCAGCTTATTTTTAATGGGGGGGATCATTGTTGTTGCTTATTTTGCCGTTAATGAACAGGTGCACAAATATGTTGGCGCGACCTCGGAGATGGCTGGTTTTATTACTTTTTTCTTGGGAGTCTTGGTCTATTATAATGAAGTCGTTTTAGCAACGACGTTGGCCGTGATTATGACGATCATTCTCTATGCCCGTTCTGTGCTTCATAATTTTGCGCGAAAGATGGAGAAGAAAGAGCTTGTTGATACGCTGAAGTTTGCCGTGATTGCGTTTGTCATTCTTCCTTTCTTGCCGGACAAAAGCTATGGTCCGTTTGGTTTTTTTAACCCTCATCAAATTTGGTTAATGGTCGTCTTTATTTCCGCAATTAGTTTTGCCGGATATCTTACATTAAAGTGGTTAGGAGAAAAAGGAATAACGCTCGCGGGGTTATTGGGTGGTGTCGCTAGTAGCACGGCGACAACCCTCAGTTTTTCTGAACGAAGTAAAAAAGAGAAATCAATCTTTGTTGCGTTGGCGTTAGGTGTGATTTTAGCTAATTTAGCGATGTTTATCCGCCTTTTAGTTCTTGTCTTTGTCATCAATGCGTCGGTCTTTTGGAAAATTTTACCGGCGACTATTGTGATGGTTCTGTTGACGACTATTTTTTCCTATTTCTTGTGGAAGAAAGCCAAGAAAGTAAAGGCAAAAGTTCGTCTGAGTTCGCCGCTAAAAGTTGCTCCAGCTTTGAAATTTGCAGCGTTCTATGCCGTTATCGTTGGATTAACTAAAATTGCTCATGTCTATTTCTCTGCGCGGGGAATTTATGTGCTTAGTTTTTTTTCCGGTTTTGCTGATGTCGATCCGATTGCTATTTCATTGGCCCAACTGGCGAACACTACGATCGCACTGAAAATAGCTCGGGATGGAATTCTTATTGCTATGCTCACTAATATTCTCGCAAAAGGTGGTATTGCTTATTGGTTCGGCGGAAAAGAGTTTGGCAAGATTGTTCTTTCGTTCTTCATGGTTCTGACGTTGGTGGGAATGGCGTTGTTGTATTTTTTTTGAAATAGTATATACTCTATTATGACAATCTTTTTATTCTCGTTTTTCTTCTCGAAGAAAGTGGTGATTCAAGATTTAGGTTCATTCCTGCAATCGACTGTTGAAGATTCTATTGTTCGACATGGTTTTCATCTTTCAGCAGATGGGAAAGCGTACGTGAGTGATTTTCTTACTCGTTTTGTCGGAATAGGACAACTGTTTAGAGAATATCAATGGAACGGAGAGACAGAGTACGGCTTAAAACCAATTAGCCTTCAGCATTTTGCAGCGTTAGAAGAAAAAGGACTTGCTGAGAAAACAGTTGCTCTCCAAAATCTAGCGGAGGAATGTCTTTTTCTCGTTGGCTATTGTTATGATTTTATTCGTAAGAATGGTCTTGGGCAGGTGCGTTTCCACAGTGATATGGGTGTTGCTGCGTATGGAGGTTTGGCTGCGTTGACTGGTCAGCAATTATTTCCAGAAGTAGCGCAACACTTTGATTCTTATTCTGTTGTTGTCGGCGATTTGCACATTCCGGAATTGAAAAATGACGACCGACGCTTAAAGCGGGTTCTTGATTGCTGGATGGAAACACGTGACCAAAGGTATGCCTTGTTAATTGAAGGTGTTTTAGGTTCTACTGTTGTTTCTTCTCTGGGAATGAGAGAAAAAGAAATAATAAATTAAAGAAAAGATTATTTGTGATAGTGAATGGCGGTCCAAGAACCACGATCATCTAACGTTTGTTTGAAATAGATGGTTAATTCAGTTGTTGCATCTTTCTCTTTATTTTCACAGAGGACTTCGTAAGCTCCTCCATAAAAATCGTATCGTACATCAATTACTTTTTGACAGTCTGTGGGGATCATAACTGTTCGTTCTTCCTCTACTCTTTTTGGATTATTTATAGATGGATCTTCTTTAGGACAACCCGTACTCACTACAAGCAATGCTGCTAATCCAATAAGTGTTTGTTTCATGATAATCTCCTCCAATAAAGCAATATTTCTCTTTTATGAGTGCCTGTTTAAAAATGTTCCTCAGAAAATTAACGTATCGTATCTATTAAGTTCACTTCAACGCCTCGCCGTTTCACTCGCCCGTTCTCTATATATTAATCAGTGAAAGAAGAGATGTTGTTATTAATGGAACGGGAACTAACCTCCTTCTTCTCTTAAGCTCAGCTCGTGAAACTTTTTGGCGGAGGCGCTAGGACTTAAAACGTCCCATCTATCTCAGATAATGTCTTGCCGTCCATTTCTCAGCATAATCAACATCTTTGACATAGAGAACTAAACCACCATCACCGTCTTTGCAGAGAATTTCATCAAATCCCCCATAATCATTCGGAAAGAATTTGATATCAACTACTTGTCTGCATCCTTCTGGTAATTTAACTGTGACGTGTTCATTTATTTCTGTTGCAGAACTTTCTTTCTGGTACAAAAAATAAAGCTTTTATCTTTATTTTTGTACAGAAATGAGCAAATTTTCTCATTTCTTGTAGCCATCGGGACAGCCACTCAACGTGAGAAGTGCAGCTAGACTAACGAGCATTTGTTTCATGTTCAGAAAAACTCCACCTTTGTCAATGGCTCTCCTGCTCGTCTTGTTTGGTTCTTGGTGAGATTGAGAAAGGAGGAAAAATCAGGTGGAGTATCGGCAATTTCTTTTTGCGTTGGTGTTGAACTAGTATTATCATCTGAGAACATACTCATCATATTTGTTGTGTCAGTCGGTGAAGAAGGCGTTAAAGAACCGGTCGTAGAAGAATTACTGCCATTCTTTTCGATGATATTTGTCAGAATGTGGAGTACTTTCTGAATATCCTCGAATTTATCGGTCTGGGTATCTATCGTTAGTTTCATCGAAAGCCTCTTTTAGGAGTAGGGAAGATGAATGATTATTTAAGATTTTTCTTTATGGAATATTGGATTAAATCGGTCTTGTTGTTACTTCGTAATAGATTATCCGCAAATATTTATAAAGAAGAAGCAATTTTAAATGGTATAATTCTCAAAATAGAGTGGTGAATATAAATGACAGAACCAATAAATCTATTATTAAGCGAAGTACAACAATTTGATCCAACGGAGTATAGTCGATGTAGAGTCCATTATAATGGAATTGCAGGTAAAGGGCGGGACTGGGCATATAAAGCAGGTGGTGATCCATTTGAATTTGTAATCACACCCTCTCAAGCAGTATTGCTATCGAAATTGCAAGATAAATTTGCGGGTAGAAAACTGGATGCATTTGAGAAACCCGTTCTTTTAGGTATGAGTCATGACGATGGTGTACCACAAGAATTAATAAATCTTTTTGTAAGTAAGGGAGATTATAGCGCTCAGGTTACAGGAAGTGCTCAAGTAGCGTTATATGACTTACTAAGATAAAATCTATTTTCTTTTTTTATTATTCCAATCCAACAAACTCCGTCTTAACTTGTTTCATTGACATCAAGGTCTTGGTTTTACTAATTCCCTTACGTGACAAGACTCGTCTGACGAGATCGTAATAAGCATCTTGATCTTTTGTACGGACTTTAAGAATGATTTCCCAATCCCCAGTGCAAATATCGATGCTTTCAATTTCCGGCTGTTTTGCCAAATCACGGGCAATTTTCTCCGGATCAGCATATTCTTCTGGCGAGAGACTGACGAGAACAAAGCTGCAGAAGCCTTCACCAATCTTCTTGTAATCAAAGACGGCTTTGTAGGTGAGAATGGCTTTTTCCTCTTCGAGACGTTTGATGTTGTAGTGAATAGTGGTTGAGGGTGTAGATATTTTTTTCGCGATACGCGCAATCTGCGGCGTAGCGTAGTCTGTCTTCAAGAGGGAAATTAATTTTGGTCTGATGTCTTTCATAAGTTGTAGAATCTTCAATATTTTATAAATATTGTGGTGATTATTTGAATATTGTACGAGATAATATATCAACGACTGCCGATTATCAACGTCTGGTGAAAAAATATGTTTACAACTCTTCGTCGAAAATCAATTACATCAACACTTGATGCCGTAACAATTGAAAAGTCTAGCAGTTTGCCAGAAGTTGTGCAAAGACTGAATCATTTGACTGCTCTTTGTTTTGGCAAAGATGTGCCATTAGATGAAACGCAAGAACGCTTCGCGCACAGTGATGTCGTTCAACTCTTATTGCATGGTGAAACAGTTGTTGGTTACGCTTTCAATGATCATCTCCAACTAGCTGGGCATGATGTTAATTACTTTAGCAGCTGCTTTGTTCATCCAGATCATCGAGGTGGAGTTTACGTTCCATTTAATCATGCGAGATACGCAGAGATTCCAACGAACGTTATTGCGACACGAACACAGAATCCGCGTATCTATGCTGGTTTTCGACGTTTTTGCGAAGAGCAAGGTTTTCAGTTATTTCCTGATGATAGGGGATGTGTTAATGAGCAATCATTAGCGGTATCTAAAGCGTTTGCGCCAGGTTGTAGTGATGATCAAATTTGCTACGGGGTTTATGGACGAGAATTAATGGCTGATACTCCGCGAGCAAATCGTTCCATCGCTTCACTCTTTGAGAATATTAAAGCAGAGCGTGGCGATGCCATGGTCTTAGTTGGTATTAAGGAGTAGTCCGTAAACTATAAATACTCTTTTTGTTTTCATTTCTTTATGTCTCTCGAACATCTTGCGTTAACGAAAACAGATGACCTCACAATCAGGCACCAAGGAAATGTTCATTCGGGAAAAGTTCGTTCTGTGTATTGGTTGACTCCTGGAGACAGCAAAAGATTAATTCTCGAGCAACACTATCCAGTTCATCCTTCCGTTGAGTTAGGTGTGATGATCACCAGTGATGGGCTTTCTGCGTTTGATTGTCGTTGGCGGGCAGAGGAAGGCTTACTGGGTGTTCCGGGAAAAGGGGCAGCGTTGAATGCTGCATCAGAATATTGCTTTAAACGACTCAAAGAAGAAGGAGTTGGAAATAATCATTTACTTGATACACCCCATCCCTTAGTCTGGATTGTGCAAAAAGCAAGACCTGTGTTAGTGGAAGCAATTGCCAGAAGGTATATCACGGGGAGTATGTGGCGAAAGTATGAAAAAGGGGAACGAGAGTTTTGCGGGATTCAGCTGCTAGAGGGATTACAGAAAGATCAAAAATTATCTGAATTATTACTTACTCCTACAACAAAAGGAACTTTGAGAGGAATTCCTGGCGTTCCTGAAGAAGAAGATACAGCGCTTTCTTTAGCGCGAATTCGACAGAACTATTCTGCGTTTAACTTCTATGAACCAGCAGATGTGAGTATCTGCATGTTGATGTTAAAAGAGGGATTCAAGGTCATAGAAAAAGATATTGACACCAAGGATTCAATCTTAGTTGATACGAAAATGGAGTTTGGTTATGTTTTAAACCAACAGGGAATGTTGGAAATGATTTTTTTGGATGAAATGGTAACACCAGACTCTTCGCGGTTGTGGGATAAAAGACTTTATCAACAGGGGATTATGAGAGAAGAATCGAAAGAACCTTTCCGCCAGTATTTATTATCAACACTCGATCGCGACATTTTATTGAATCCGCAAAGAATGGACGAGCGCAAAGCGCTGGCGGCAGCGACACGCGTTCCGGTGGAGCAATTTCTGGCCGTCTCAGATATGTATCGTGGTATTGTCGAGAGGATTATTGGTAAACGTCTGCCAACAGTTGAGAAGCCGCGTGAAGAAATTTTGGATGTGTTGAGTAAGTATAAATTGATTGAATAAGTCCATTTTTTGATTCCTGAGAAATGGGTACATACCACGCAGCACAAAATGAAACAACGATTTCATTTGTGCACAAACGAAGTAGCTTCTTCGTTTTGTGCTCTGCTGCGACGTTCCATTCCCATTTCTGGGAGTAAAAATCCCACTTCTCTTTTTTAAGGAATGCCTCATAGCTCTGCTGTGATTGGGATTTTTTACTGAATAGTGCCGTAACATTTAAATAACAGGAGTGATATTATTATCACATATGTTAAAAATAGATAACAGGACTAAGTTACTTCGTATTTTTTTTGATGACCCGCTGCCCAAAGGAATCGGCTTTCAATTACGTGAGTTAAGCAGGATTTCTAAAATTGCTCCACCTTCTGTCAAGAAATATCTTAGCGATTTTGAAAAGGAGAAGTTAGTTAACGTAAGTAAACATCGAATTCATGGTTATCCGGTTTATGCAGCTAACCGAGATAATGATTCTTTCAAGTTTCTGAAGAAAGTCGAGACTTTAAAGATGATTAAAGAATCGGGGTTACTTGATTTTTTAGATGATCATTGTTTCCCTGAGGTTATCATTCTTTTCGGTTCTGCAGCACGGGGAGAAGATTTAAAAGAAAGCGATCTGGATATTTTCTTAATCTGTAAAGTGAAGAAATTAGAATTGTCAGCTTATGAAGAAGAGGTGGGGCGTAAAATAAATATTTTAATGAATAACTCTTTTGTTGGGTTAAGTAAAGAGCTCAAGAATAATATACTAAATGGGATAATTATGAAAGGCTACCTAAAAGTATATTAAAGCTCTCCTCTCCTTCTTTTCAATGGATGAAGAGCTTGTGCGGATTACTCCCGATAAAGAAAAAGCGAAATCGATTATCAAGATGGTTGAGACGACATTAAGTATGATTGAAACCATCGATTTCAATAAATTTTCCTCAAATGTGACAAAAGAATATTATGAGGTGTTACGAGAATTAATAACTACTATTCTATTATTGGATGGATACAAAACCTATGGCGAAGGGGCTCATAAGAAGTTAATCGAATATCTTCGAGTAAATTATCGTGCTTTCACTGAGGATGAACTTATTTTTCTGGATGATTTACGAATTGTGCGAAATAAGATTGCCTACGATGGTTTCTTTGTGACTGCAGATTATATTGATCAAAGAGAGGAACGTATTAGGAAGATAATTGAAAAGTTAAAGAAGATTGTTAAAAATAAAGTATAGTTCGAGATAGATAGCTTTTTATAATTGGTGATTATCATTTATTCTGTGAAAAGAAAGGTGCTGGTCTGGAGAGTTCTAATTTTATTAATCGTAATTTTAACTGCTTTGCTCATTGTATCTTGTTCTTCTCCCAAAAATAATAGTTCTCCACAAAATGATGTCACTCCATCCTCTCCTCGAGTGGAAATTTCTCCTATCGACGACGCAGGAATATCTCCAACGTCGGAATCTAAAACTACTCCCAGTGCCGAAATTAAAACTGAGGATGATGTCGGATTTGATCTTCCACCTAGTACTGATTCATCTGGTTGGAAACAAACAGCTGGACCACTAGGCGGAACAGTCATTAAGATGGTTCCTCACGCCGGAACAATTTGGGCCTCGTTGTATTCGGGCGGAATTTATGAACTCCAAAAAGATAACTCTTGGAAACAAATTGCAGTTGGGCATGGCATTCCCGAAGTTCGTGCGTTTGATATTGTGCCTGATCCAAACAATGAAAACATAGCTTATGTTTCAGAAACGATTGTCTGCGGCGCAAAAACTGTCAATAACGGCCAGAGTTGGCAAGGTTTATGCAGCAATCTACTGAAATCTATCGACTCCCCGAATTTTAACACGAACACGTTGGCTCTTGATCCGACAGATTCAAAGATTATCTATGTTCCGGGAAATATGTTTGACAATACGGCTGTTCTGGTCGTGTCCAAAGATGCAGGACAGCAATGGGAAAAAAAGTTCACTTTTGATAAGCCTTATAAATTTAATCAGCTTTCATTCTTTAATTCCAAGATGTATCTTGCTACTGTTGAAGATGGGGTTCTCGTTTCATCAGACCAAGGCAAGAGTTGGCTCCAATTAAATAAAGGTCTTGAAGATCTTACTACTTCTCGTCTCGTTAATTTTAAAAATAGATTGTATTTGTCGGGGGCGAGACTGGAACATAATGTTCGTATTGGCGGCAATTTGTATCGTTTAACTAGTGATGGATTATCATGGGAAAAAGTCTCTCAGCTAGAGCACGTTACTGGACTCGGAACAGATGGAATCACACTTTTTACTGGAACATGGGAACCGAATCATCCTAATCCAAAACTCTGGACCTCCACTGATGGCAGTTCGTTTCAGGAAATGAGATCACAGGGTTTACCTCAAGATTGGATCGGTGAAATTGTCCGCGTTAATTCCAAAATTTACGTTGGAGCGGGAGGCAATGGTGTTTTTATTTCTTCGGATAATGGCAACACATTTGAAGAATTTAACAAAGGGATGATTTCAGTCGCTACTCACGAACTCCACGTTAATCCTCTCGATGAAAATGAGATTTATGTAGGACCATGGGATCGCCTCGGTTTTTTTTGGTCAAAAAATGCGGGCAATGGCTATCGTCGTATAGCAACGGATTATCAAGTTATTGCGCTTGCACCTGATCCGCATGATTTTTCTAAAGTATATATTGGCGGTAATCAATTTGCTTTTGTTTCAGTTTCAAAAGAGAAAAGCCAGGTTACAGAAAAAAAGAGGCCAGGAAAAAATGATCAAGCATTTATTAAATCAATTACAGTTGATCCCGGCGACAGCAACCATCTTCTCGCGGGTGTAGGGGCTGAAGTTGCCGAAACACCATCGGGTGAAGGGATATGGGAATCCCATGATGGTGCAGAAAGTTGGATCAGAGCAGACGGCATTGGTAATTTTGCGGTGTATTCTATCATTTTTGATCCCAATAATCCTAAAATAGTGTATGCCTCCGCTCTGGGAGAAGGGATGTTTAAGAGCACAGATGGGGGGAGCCATTTTCTCAATATTGGAGGGGAGGCGCTCAAGTACACCTATCGTCTGGCAATGTCTCCTGCAGATTCGAATATAATTGTTGCATCTTCCCATCTCTTTTTTGCTCAACTTTCTAATGAGGATATGTATTCAGGGAAATATGGAGGAATTTTTCAGAGTCGTGATGGCGGAGTTACTTGGAAAGAATTGACCAAAGGAATTCGAAATTATGAAGGGGGAAGTACTCCAGAAGATTTTCTCCCTTGGCTCTATAATTTTGGTCATATGCCTAATTATGAAAATATTTTGATCGATCCGCAAAATCCTAATCATCTCGTTGTTGGGCATCATGGTGAGAATGTGGTGGAAACAACTGATGGCGGTGCCACTTGGAAAAAAGCTGGAGCAAATGAGATGGTTCCTGGTGGAGTGCATAATTATGCCTATTGTTTAGGTGCCTCGCCTAGTTTCAAGAAATTCTATGCCTGTACTTGTGGACGCGGCCTGTTTCGTGGTGTGATGAACGAGAAAGGATACATTTCTTTAAGTTTAACCGGGGATGCGGTCTATAGTCCCGAAGTTGATGAGAAAATACAACCACATAATGCTCAAGAAGCGAAAGATGTTATTCTCTCCGGGGAATATAATCATGAGCATTAGTTCTTTTTCTTCAAATATTCTTTTCTCTCTTCTTCTGGAAATCTTTCTAGGGCATACCTTAACATTGTTCTGGGCATTGTCTTGTAATGTTTCTTTAAAAATTCTTCTTCAATAGTTTTATTTCTCTTGCCAATTTCTCTGAGCATCCAACCCACGGCTTTATGAATGAGATCATGCTTGTCGTGCAATAGTATTTCTGCTATCCGTAATGTTTCATTAAATTTATTTTTTTTTATAAAGTAGAATGTCGAGATGATTGAGATTCTTCGTTCCCAAAGATGATTCGATTTTGCCAAATCGAGAAGAAATGTTTTTTCTTTATTTTCCTTACTATTTTCTCTATCAAACAAATATGCACCGATAATTTTATCTGCTGAAAGATCGACTAAATCCCAGTTGTTGATATGTTTAGTATTCTCAAGATAGAAGTTGACAATTTCCTTTTGTTGGAGCAAATTACTGGTCTTAAATTTCTCAACTAAAATTAACAGAGCAACTAAACGACATTCGTGGATTTTATTTTGTAAGAGGAGGAGAATTTCTGAAAGCGGTATTGTGGAGTAGCGTTTTGCTATTTTTCGCGATTCTGGAACTGTAATTCCGAGAAATATATCCCCCTCTCCATATTCTCCTTTTCCCGTTTTAAAGAATCCTGCTGATACTTTTGCTTTCTCTTTATTATGGAGGAGTTCTAGCGTTCTTAGCACGATTGCAGCATTCATTTTTTCTCCATTCTCCATAATCCCACGTCAACATTTTTAACCGGCTTCTGATGAAATGAGAATGTTGCTTTGATCGGAAAATCATAACGCCAGAGATGAGTAATTTTAAAGTTAAAATCTTTAGCTATCGCTTCAACGAATTTCTGGGTGGAATATTTGTGCATGCTATACACTATTTTGGCTGTTGCAAACGCTTTTTCAAGAAAGATTTTGTCAATGTGTTCATTCTTTGTACCAAACGGAGGATTTTGCACGATGAGATCTGCCTCTACATCAATTAGTTGGATGTCGCTGGTGATGAATTCTGCTTCACCTATTTCATATTCATCTTTAGTGTCGTTGTAGTTATCTTGGCAAATTCGCATGGTTTCGGGATCTTTATCGACGAAGATTATTTTTTTCGCGCCCATTAATAAAAGCCCGATACCGAGAATGCCCGGTCCGCAGGCAGCATCGAGAATTGTCTTTCCAGAAACTTCGCCGCGCATAGCCATTGTCCAAATCCATTCGGCAGCGATCGAAGACGGTGTAGGATATTGTTCTAATTCAAAGGACGGTTTTTCATAATTCTTTAGTTTACTGAGGACAACTTCTAAATCTCTCTTGGAGCGGATGGACATAGTATAGAAAAAGTATGATGATTATTAAATTCTTCTAATTATTTTCTCCTCTTTAATATTTTTGTATTGCATTTAATATCTTCTGACACTTCTCTATTTCTCTTGGCAGTCCACTAATTAATTCGACGAATCCGCGAAACGTACTCATTCTTTTGAAGACATTATGGCATACAGCAAAGTGACCGTAGTAAGGATATTCACCATAGATTCGGGCGTTATTATAGGGATGAATGGTTGGACAGCTCTTTCCAGTAGTTAATTCTTCTAGTCTTTGGTTTAATTGTTGTTTGAACTGGATTGCCGTTCTTGTTGTTGATTGAATCGTGCGTTCGACAGTCTGGCAATCATCTTCGTTGCCAAATTTTTTGAAAAAAGATAATGACGCTTCTAATCCTACTACTTTCGCTGCCGATTCTTCAATCCAATCGTGAATTCTACTTTTGCGTGCTCTTTGATGGAAGCCCTCATGAAAGACTACTTCTAGCGTTTGATATTGATCTTTGAGAAAATTTTTATTAAAATAGCCGTCTGATTTTCCGCCAAATTCAAATAAGTAGGTGTTATACCCTTGTGCTTCTTCTTCGATAGCTCTTGCTACTAATTCTTGTTTTGTGCCTTGTGGGTGAGTTTCCCCAAACATATCGTAATGAACTGCTTCCAATCTATCAGCGTGGACGACACATAATTGAAAGAGTGGTTCGGCAACTGTTTCACGCTTTGGGATAAAACAATTGAGGCCAAGATTAGTGCCAAATTGTTTGATTTTGCTATCAGCAATATTTTCTAAAAGAGACATTGGATGTTAAAATAAATGTTTACTTTTAAATCTGTTTGAAGAAATCTTTAGATTTAAAAAGTCATGAGAAATTCGCCGAAAGCGCCTCACCCCGCCATAAATGGCGAGGCTTGAACAGAGGCGCTTTCTTTAATAGGCGAATTTCTGTGACACCAGAAAAGTAGAAACAGTAGCATTCATCCCCGATCTAAAGATCGAGGCTTTCTGCTTTTCTCAGTGTAACCAGAACTATGCTGCCTCTCTCAGTTGTTTTATCTTTTCGATGGCAGCTACACCGCGAATGAGATTCTCTTGACGTATCTTTACTGCTAGCAACACTGCCTTAAGAAATCGTAACGCGCTTTCCACAAACTGAGCTGGACGTTCTGCCATTAATGTTCCTCGATAAAGTTCATATTTCTGTAAATCGCGAGTTGGTTCCCCTAGGGAGAGGGGGGCTTCTTTCTTTTCTTTTGATTTCAACTGCGCAAGAAGAAGAAAATAACTATTCAACCGTTTAAACACTTGTGATTGTAATTTCTCTTTCCAAACATCAACATTATAAGGTGTTCCACTTTTCTCCATTTTTTGAATAAAATCTTCAAGAAGAAGAACAAAATCATAACCTTGTTCATAGGCTTCTTTGATGATCTGACGGAGATCTCGTTCAAGGACTTTCTTCTTTTCAACGATCTTCTGTTCTACTTCGGCATGGACGGCTCTGGCGTGAGCTGCTTCTCTTCTAAAGATTTCACCGCCGCGCGGTTTTTCTGTAACAAAAATACTTTTAAAGCGATCCCAGAGTCCCATATTTTAGTTATAGGGAGAACTAGTATATAAAAGTAATTTTTTGTGCTATTTTTCTAAAGATTAAAGGTCTGCTCTTTCAAAATCTTTATATAGGAGCAGTCAATTATAGTAATTGTTATATTAATTCTGATTCACAATGAGGTTAAGAATTTAAACTAAGACGTATACAAACAATATTTAACTATGACGAGGGGGAATTACTATGGACGAAAACAAATTAGAAATTGGTAAAGCTGCAGCAAAGTTTGAGGCAAAAGCATTTCACGATGGTGAAATAAAAACGATCAAATTAGCAGACTACAAAGGAAAGTGGGTTGTCTTATTTTTCTATCCGGCAGACTTTACATTCATCTGTCCAACTGAGCTAGGAGAATTAGCTGATAATTATGAAGAGTTCAAGAAATTGAAAGTAGAGGTATTAAGTGTGAGTACGGATACGGTTTACACTCATGCTGCCTGGGCAACGCATTCTCCGACGGTTGCTAAAGTTAAGTTTCCGATGCTGGCAGATCCTGCGGCGCAAATTTGTACGGTCTATGGCACAATTATTGCTGAGGAGGGGATTAGTTTACGTGGAACCTTTATTATTGATCCGGATGGTGTCTTGAAAGCAATGGAAATGCATGACAACAGTATTGGACGAAGTACGGCAGAATTAATTCGCAAGATTAAAGCGGCGCAATTTGTTCGTGAACATGGCGGCGAAGTCTGTCCTGCAAGCTGGCAGCCGGGAAAGAAAACGTTAAAACCGGGATTGGATTTAGTGGGGAAGATTTGATGTTTTTAGAAGAGGGGGGAAAATTAATATGACAACTAATCAAATTAGAGTTGATATTTTTGAAACAACGGTGGATATGTGTTTGGATCCTTATCGTTACAGAACAACGACGCCGCTCTATGCAGCAATGATTCCGGGAAGTGAGTCTTATTTTTGTTTTGCAGATGAATTACGTAATTTACCCCGGGAGTTAGCTCGAGTTGCTGGTACTTCTAAAGAGGTGATTCCTCATAATTTAAAAGAACCTATTTATTTTAAAACCTACCAATTGGCTGATACAAATCAGGTTATAACAATAAGACATACACCTTTATCTCCTGAAAAATTGGATGAATTTTACGCTGCAGCAATTTGGAATATTAGTTATCGAGAGGAGCTGGAGGACAGAAGAACTCATGAGCGATTTGTAGAGTTAGAAAAGAGGACATAATTATTTTAGGGGGAAAATTAACATGACATACACAGCACAAAATTTTGAACATCTACTCGGAACAACTGGTTTCAGTGAACAATTGTTAAAGAATCATTTCACGTTATATCAAGGCTATGTGACGAATACGAACAAACTCTTTGATACGATGATGCAGATGATGAAAGAAGGAAAAGCAGCGACGCCAGAATTTGCTGAATTAAAACGCCGTTTTGGTTGGGAATTTAATGGGATGCGCTTGCATGAATTATATTTTGCCAATATGACGAAAGGCGGGAAAAAACTAAATCAAAATTCTGCTTTGGCAAAATTGTTAACGGAACAATTTGCTTCGTATGACCAATGGGAAGCAGCATTTAAAGCCGTTGGCGCGATGCGCGGTATCGGCTGGGTAGTTTTAGCATATGATCCCGTCGCTAAAAAATTATTTAATCTCTGGGTTAATGAACACGATGGCGGGCATCTTGTGGGAACAGTTCCATTATTGATCATGGATGTTTTTGAACATGCGTTCATGCTTGATTATGGTTTGAAGAGGATAGATTATGTTGCAGCCTTCTTTAATGCTATTGATTGGACTATTGTCGAGAAGAGATTAAAATAAGTTTTTTTGTTTTCTTTTTTTTAAAAAATTTAACATAGATAAAAAAAGAAAAATTATTTTCTCAAAACATATTGATCTTTAACAACTTGTTTTAAAACCATGTGACGTGTTTTGTCGTCTTCCAATGATTTCCAAACACCATATCCTTCTGTTACGGGAATAAGTCCTTGATATAAAGTTACAAATCCTTCGCCAAAAGCTTCTCCAGAAAGGCTTGTTTTTTGGTAAGGTGTAGCCTGTTCTCCACGTTGTTCTCGGAAGCGGTAGACAAAATCTCGTATAATCTCCGTCTCTGTTTCTCTAATAGCGTGTTGATCAAGTGTTGTTTTGCTCATATTTTTCTATAAATTGAAACTAGTTTAAATATTTTGTTGGAGAGGAGACTATAAGTATTACGGGGAGGATTCTGTTAAAACCAGAAACCCAAGATTTATAAATTCTTTTTCATTTATCTTATATTAATAATGACAAGATCTCAAAAAGTACTCAGTCGATTATTCATTTTGGTTATTTTAGTCTCTTTTTTTGTCACGGCTTGCCAACCGATTTCTACTCCGTTAAAAACAGAACTAAAAGAGGCGGTTTCTCAACCCGCGATTGATCAAAAACCATCAAATGTTAATCTTATTTTTTTAGAAATACCGGCGCGTGCTCATCAAAATGAAAAGATCAAACTGGTCTGGAAAATCGCCAGTGCTTCCCCGTTAACAGCTGTCCATACTGCCATTCATTATGACACTGAGAGTCATCCCGGAAATTTTAAGTTTGATGTGAGTCCTGCTCTCTCGAATTATCCAACACTAACGAAAGAATATGCTGCGGGTTCTTTTGCCATTCCTGGTGAATTTTCTACGACGATAATCATTCCTGCCGGAATTACTAAATTATTTCTTCGTGCCCATGTAATTATCGATGGCAAAAATTATTGGACTGTAGAAAGAGAGATTCAAGTGTTGCCAGAAGTTCAACCCGAATCTATGATTAATCTTAAAAAATTCACAATTGAAGGCGATGATTTTGGCTTGTATCCTAGTGATATTACAGTCAAAGAAGGTGATAATGTTGAACTTACGTTTGTTTCTCGTAAGAAAGGTGTTTATTATGGGGGGTTGGATTTCCGTGCTGAACCTTGGAGTACTACTGGGACAGTAAAATCAAGTGAGAATAAAACGGTTACGTTTATAGCAACAAAAACAACTGAGTTTAAATCATACTGGCCAGCAACGGGTGTGTTAAAAGCAACGGGGAAGATTATTGTTCAGTAAATTATTTATCGACTTCCTCTGAAAAAAGTAAAAATTAATAAGGTTGTATCTTCTTTTATGATTATGGTGAAGAAAAAGAGTTTGAATAAAAGAGAATTGTTAAAGATAATTAAAGAGGAATTTCCAAGATTGAACTATTCTAAAGCTAAACTTAATAATAAAGGGTGGGATCATACTATTCTTATTCTAGATGATAAATTTGTTTTTCGTTTTCCGAAAGATGAATGTTATATAAAGAAAATTAAAATAGAAATGGAGTTATTAAATACATTCAATAAAGACTCTCCTCTCAGAGTGCCAAAATACCATTTTATGGGAAAAGATTCTGTTTTTGGTGGTTATAAGCTAATTGAAGGAAAAGAATTAACGAAAACTGTTTTTGGAAAACTAAGTAACTTTCAGAAGAAGAATTGTGCTAAACAATTAGGAGAGTTTTTAACCATTTTACATAATTTCCCAGTAAGTATTGCTAAGAAGATTGGATTAAAAGATGATTGGCCGTTGAGTGATGAAAAAAAAGAATATGAAAACAGAAAATCTTTTATCTTCTCAGTTTTATCTAATAACGAAGGGAATTTTGTTAAAAGTTTTTCAAAAAAATATTTTAGTATGAAGATTCCCTCGTCATTAACTGTCATTCATAATGATCTTTCTGGGGCTCATATTTTAATAAACAATGGAAAGATAACTGGAGTTATCGATTTCGGTGATTCTTCACTGGGAGATCCAGCAAAAGATTTTGCCTGGTTGTGGGAGTTAGGAGATAGATTTGCTCTTGATGTACTCAGAAGTTATGATAGACAAATTGATAAAGAATTTCTTGTAAGGTCTCATTATTATAATTTCGCTGGAACTCTTAGTCAACTTTATCATGGTGTTGCTGATAAGAAAAAGAAATTATTAAGAGATTCTTTAAAAAAGATTAAGAGCACCACGATAAATAGTGATTTCTTAAGTAGGTGATTAAGATATTCTAGCCAGAAATCCTGTTCACTCAACCTGCGTTAGTGGTTGAGTGGACGAACGCACTTCAGTGCGAGGATGAATGGCGTAATCTATTTCTATTGTAGCTCATTTGCACTCCTTGGCAAAGTGATGACCTTCGGAGGAGAACAAAATGAGTATCTACGAAGAAAATAGACACAAACATTTTGTTGGTTGGAATACTTGGCACTTCCAATGGGTAACCAAGTATCGCTACAACATTTTTAGGAATGAATATCTTAAAAATATTTGTGTTGTAGCGATTGAAGAAGCAGCAAAACGGGCTAAGATTGAGATCATTGACATGGAAGTTGATATTAACCATGTCCATGCCATTGCAAATATACCAATGACAATTGGTCCTACTAAAGCAGTGCAGTTGTTAAAAGGCTTTAGTGCACGAGTTATTTTTCAACTCGTGCCCAATCTTAGAAAACAATATCCAAGAGGACATTTGTGGAGTCCAGGAAAGTTTGCTGCTTCTGTTGGACACATAACTCTTGAAAAAGCAAAGAATTACTTAGAGGCTCATCACGCCAAAGCGTTAGATGTTTCAGTTAGGGAATCCTCGCTCCGCAGCGAAGCGGAGGAGTTGCCCAGCAGGGCAACCCTTTAGGGCGAGGAGGATGTCAAGTAAAGAAAAAAGTAGACTTTGGGGTGAGGCCTTTTTATCGAAGCATTTATATATTTCCATCTCTTACTACAAGACTTATGGTGGCTTTCGACGAACGTGTTCTTATTGATTTAAATATGGTTGTGGCGTCGGCGCAGCGTTTTCAAAGAAGACTAAGTGAACAACGTCTTTCTTATCCTGGAAAAGAATTGTCTTCGTTATGTTCTTTATCTCTCGATAATTTAAGAACTGTCCATGAGAGAGAAGGAAATCAGGCTCTGCTCAGAGAGAGTTATCCTTTGGTACATAGTTTAAAATCTCAATTACATACTCCTGAATTGTTAGAGAATAAGCATGTTGCCCGATTGTTGGGTCATATTGATAGTTTTGAACAGCACGGCGTTTGGGAAACAGCGCTTGATTCTGATAAACTCAAAGTGATGAAGCAACGCTGGATGTTGAGGAGTGGCAAAGATTCTTTTGATAACGCGGAGTGGCAAATGTTTTTGCAAAAATTCAGTCAGCATCTTCATCGTAATGGTGCCTTGCCAAGGCATGATCAAAATTTCTTGTTGCTGCCGCAAAAAAGATTAGTGGCAGAAGTGGATGATTTTTTGAAGAGATAGGATTGATAGGATTAATAGTTTTCTTGCTACTACTAATTGTTTTGATCATCTGTTAAATATTTTAGATTTCAAACTTTTAATAATTTATCGGTTTTCTAATTGTTGTAGTGTCTAGATTTCAATTAAGACCTAAAAAGTATAATATTAAATTTATTATGGTAAACTTAAAATTTTTAGTTCTCAACATTTTTAAATGATGCCTTGTTTTAATCTTTGTCTAGGGGTTTTAGGAGGGATTACAATGGGAAAACTAACTTTTGCAGCCGGTTTATTAACGGGGGTATTATTGGGCGTGGGTATTGCGGGGACAGTGATTTATGGTCCGGATGTCTGGCAAGTAAAAGTATATCATTCTAAAATTGGTCCCGATCTTATGCGTGTCTATCGGCCAGGATCAGATAGCGTCCTTGTTAACGTTGAAGGCCCATATCAAGGAAAAGAGACGTATCTTCCTTTAGAGGAGTATCTGGAGAGATATTATGGTGGTGAAGAAGGTGCGCAAAAAAGGGTGAAGGCACGTATTCTTGATACAGTAGAGTGGTACAAAGAATAATCTTCCAGTTGAAAAATCTTCTATCTTTCTTCTAAAACATTTAAGCAAACTACGCAACTCTTTATTCTCTTAAACTTCAAGTGTCGCTTAAATGTTCCATTCATTAACCCCCTACTTCTTTTTATCAAAAGACCCCCTTTTTTTATCAAAAGAATGCTCTTCTTGTTAAAACGTCACACTTTATACAGAACGTTACGTAAAATGTAAGAAAATATACCTAAAACGTAACATTTAAATAATCTGTTACATTTTATTGGTGTATGGATCTAAAAGTGGTGAGGAAAGGACATACTCGAAGTCAGTTTCATCTTTCTGAAGACCAGATCAAGATTTTGATAAAACATACCGATAAGTTGCGGGATAAGGTGATCATCAAGTTATTGGCATATTGCGGGTTGCGACGCTTTGAACTGGCCAAAATTAAGGTCGAAGAGATTAACTTTGAAACAAAGAAGATCCGCATTCTGGGGAAGAAGAGTATCGATCGTTTGGCAACATTGTTCTCTGATCAATTAATTGAAGATATGAAACTGTACATCCAATACGTTCTCTGTAGTCCTCGACAAGGCTATCTTTTCCCCGCTGTATCGAGTCTTAATACTGAAGGCCACATCTCAACGACAGAGATCAATAGGATCGTCGCTAAAGCCGGCAATCAAGCGCAGCTGCATAATCCCATTCCAGGGTTAAAGAATATTAACCCCCACATCTTGCGGCACAGCTGCGCCCGTATTTTGAAGGACAGGGGGTTAAGTTTGGAAGTTGTGCAGAAAGTTTTGGGGCATCTTTCGTATAAGACGACAATGGATCTCTACGGGACGAAGAGTATTACCGAGATGGATGATGAATTGAAGAAGAAGGCGGGGAATTTATTCGAGTAGTGATTTATATTTTGAGAGATGATCGAATGTTTTGTGTTTGTTGTTCTTATCGTTTTAATCTTTAGACAAATGTTTTGATTGAATAAATTTTAATAATTTATCAAATTTTTAGGTCTTAACTTCACCAATCATCGAGAAAAAATTAAACTGTTTATTCCCTCCTCTGTTGTTCAAAAAGTACTGACGTGACTAATTTTCAAAAAAAGATAATTCACTTCTTATTTCTGGGTCTGACACCAAATCGTTCTAATTGTGTTTCATAATCTGTTTGAGCTTGTCTAAACAGGGAGTTATATTCCGGTTTCTTTAAATCTTCCTCAGAATAACTACCACTTTCAGGGATTCTACCGCTCACAAAAAGATAATCAATAATCCCGTTAGCATCATAATCACCATAACCACTATATTCACCAAAAATTCCTTTGCTGCGGTCGATATTAATGAACCCTGATTCCAGATCAATATCTACCAGCGTATGATTGTAAAATCCATCAACATCTTCAAACGTTTCTCTATTTTTTGTTTTGTAGTGTTCATTACCATGAGAAAGATAATTTAAACCACCGGCACCGACGGTAAGACCAAATCCTATTCCAATTATCCCTGCGATCAAATTTCTCTGTAATAAATTCATAACATTAATTACAAAACAAGGGCTATAATAAGTTTTCCACCAGTCTTTAGCGAACCGCAGTGAGCGCGACTGGTGGTGTAGTTAATATCTTAGTTCTGTTATCTATTTCTTACAGGCTTACGCTTTCATAGAAAGCAGTACGCGTACCAC
>Ga0209515_10002326_pt1 | contig 29508 bp, 24 predicted proteins | sample Subgroupgradi54m_FD_187454 | JGI IMG/M metagenome (GOLD analysis project Ga0209515, IMG submission 187454) | Subsurface groundwater microbial communities from S. Glens Falls, New York, USA - GMW60B uncontaminated upgradient, 5.4 m (SPAdes)... ... | reverse complement strand
CCGACCCGTTCCCCTCCCCGTCGGCGACTGCTGGCTGCGCCGGATCGTGGAGCGCCGCGACGACCAGGTCGTTCGCCTTCACCATCGCGGCAATGCTGAGCGGAAGGGCGAGCACGGCCCACCAACTAACCAGTTCGGCCAGGGCCAGCAGTACCGCCAAAGCGATCATGCACTCGAAAAGCAGCGAGGACACCAGGGTGCCCAACCGGAGGTGCCGCAGGCGCAGGACGCGCCCATACAGCGGCTGGCCCGCGGACACCGTAATCATCGGATCCCACCCCCTGCACGAGCCGCCGCCACGGCGACGATCGCCCGCTCCAGCGCGTACCCGCGGTCGTCGGATCCGCCCTTGACGGCCGCGTTGCACTCCGCCACCACCTGCATCGCGTCGACCAGGCCATTCGGCGTCCAGCCCCGCGCCTGGCGCTGGGCGCGCTCGACCTTCCACGGCGGCAGGCCGAGTGAGCTGGCCAGCTGGTACGCCTGTCCCCGTCCGGCCGCGGCCACCCGGGCCACGGTGCGTACCCCGTCGGCGAGGGCGTCAGCGATCGGCACCGGGTCGACCCCCACGTGCAGCGCCCAGCGCAGCGCCTCCAACGCCCCGGGTACATCGCCGACGACCGCCGCGTCGGCCACGGTGAACCCGCTGACCTCGGCGCGGCCCCGGTAGTACCTGGCGACTGTGTCGGTGCCGACCCGCCCATCGGTGTCGGCAACCAGTTGCGAGCAGGCGGCGACGAGTTCGCGCAGTTCGTTGCCAACGGCGGCGATGAGCGCCTCGGCCGCCTCCTCGTTGCAGCGACCGCCGAGGCGACGGATCTCGTCGCGGACGTATTCGACGCGTTCCCGGTGGCGGGTCACCCGGGCGGCCGGAACAACCAACGCCCCCGCCGCGCGCAAGCCGTCGGAGAGCGCCTTGCCCTTGGCCGCACCGGTATGCGTGACGACCATGCACACCTCGGGATCGGGATCGCCGGCGTACCCGACGAGCGCCGCGGTCAGCTCCTTCTTCGCGTCCTGGCCGCCATGCACCACCAGCACCCGCCGGCCGCCGAAGAGCGACGGGCTGAGCACCTCGGCGAGCTCTCCCGGCATCAGATCGCTCGCGGTGTACTCGCGTACCTCAACCTCGGGGTCAACGGCCCGCGCAGCGGCAACAGCCTCCTGCACGGCCCGGGTCACCAGCAGCTCCTCGTCACCGAGGATGAGCCGTACGGCATCGGATGACGGGGCTGGCACGTCGACATCGTCGCATGGCGGCAGCGCGGGGCCGCTAGTCACCCGATCGGGACGATTCAGGGCGCACGGCCCCGTGCCACCACAGCGAGCCTGCCCTCGGTTGTCACGGTCGCCGCGACGTCGCCACTGTCGTCGGTACGCAGCACCTGCGCCCCACCGCGGGACAGCCGCGACAGCACCGCAGCATTGGGATGGCCGTACGGGTTGCCGGCACCGACGGAGACCAGTACCACCGCCGGATCGGCCGCATCGAGAAAGCCCGGCTCCTGATAGGCGGAGCCGTGGTGCGCGAGTTTCAAGACGTCGGCGCGGAGCACGCCGGGTCCGGCAGCCGCCAGTACGCTGCGCTGCTCGTCCTCCTCGGCATCACCGGCGAGCAGCAGCACGTACCCGCCGATCGTGGCGCGCAGGACGAGCGAGTTGTTGTTGGGGTCCGACCGGGTACCGCCCAGCGCAGTCACCGGTCCGACCACGCTCAGCCGTACCCCGCCCAGGACGTACACCGCTCCGGGCGGCGCTACGCCCACCGGCACCCCGTAGTTTGCTGCGGTGGTCAGCACCTCAGTGTGGCCGGCGGCCGGTTCGGAGTACCCGGGGACCAGCACAGCGCCCACCGAGCGATCGTGGAACACCCCTTCGATCCCACCGACATGGTCGGCGTGGAAATGGCTCACCACCAGCAGCACGACCTGACGTACCCCGAGGCGACGCAGACACCCGTCGGTGGCTGCCGGATCGGGTCCCGCGTCGACCACCACCGCCTCGCCCGGGCCGACCGGGAGCACCACCGCGTCGCCCTGCCCGACGTCGCACACCACCAGCAGCCAGCCCGGTGGCGGCCAACCACTGGCGGCCAGCCGTACCGGCAGCGCACCCACCAGCACCGCGACGCTGACCACCGCCACGAATCGCCGGATCCTGCGGTCGCGTCCGAGCAGTGCGGCGATCACCAGCAGCACGGCCAGCAGCAGGCCTCCGGCCGCGCCGCTGAGCCACGGCACCGTACCGCCCGGCGCATCGGCTCCGTACCCGGCGACCAGCACCAGCCACCGTGCCGGCCAGCTGGCCAGCCAGGCGACGAACTCGGCACCGCCGGTCCAGACCACTGACAGCAGTGCCGCGGTCACCCCGAGCACGGTCGCCGGAGCCACCGCGGGCACCGCGACCAGGTTCGCCGGGATGGCGGCCAACCCGACGGTGCCGGAGATCGCGGCGATCACCGGCGCGCAGGCGACCTGAGCCGCCGCCGGTACGGCGAGCGCTTCGGCCAGCCCGGCCGGTACGCCCCGGGCCCGCAGCCTGTCCCGCCACCCGGGCGCGATCAGGAGCAGCCCAGCCGTCGCCAGCACGGAGAGCGCGAAGCCTGCATCGCCGGCGAGCTGCGGGTCGTACAGGACCAGCCCGATCACCACCGCGCTCAGCCCCGGTACCGCGGCGGCCGGCCGGCCCAGCGTCAGTCCGAGCAGGCCGATCGCGCCCATTGCCGCGGCGCGCAGCACGCTCGGCGACGGCCGGACCAGGATGACGAAGCCAACCAGGGCCAGCAGGCTCAGCGTGGCCGCGAGCCGGGGCCCGGCCCGGCACCAGCGGACCGCGCCGAGCACCAACCCGACCACCAGCGCGACGTTGGAACCGCTCACGGCCAGCAGGTGGGTCATACCGGTGGCCCGGAAGTCGTCCGCGACGGCAGGCTCGACCCGGCTGGTATCGCCGACCACGAGTCCGGGCAGCAGCCCGCCCGGCTCACGCGGCAACGACGCACAGGCGCGTTGCAGCCCGGCGCGCAGGCCTCCCGCGGCGCGCTGGGCCCACGGCGCCGCGCCGACGTCCAGCGGCGCACCGGTCGCCTGCAGCACAGCGGCACGCAGGTCGTCGCCGTGCCCCGGCTGCAGCCGCCCGACCGCGGTCACCTGCTGCCCGGGCAGCAGCCCGCGCCAGGCCGGGTCGCTCGCCACCACCAGGATTCGCACCGAGACACGTACCGCGACGGGCTCAGTGAGGCCGGTGAGATCGGCGGCGATGGTGTAGGCCGGAGGCCGGCCGACGGTGCCGCGTACCGGGTGCGGGTCGTCGGTCACGACGAGCTCGACGCGGACGGTGGCCTGCCGGCGGGCGAGCCCGGCAAGCGGCTCGGCATCACGCAGGGCGACCCGGGCGGCGGTACAGCCAGCGCCGGCGAGGACTCCGATGAGTACGGCCAGGACCGCCCACCGGATCGGTTCCTGCCCCCGCGGCCCGCCCGATAGCCGGCCCGGCGCCAGCCCGAGACCACCTGTCACCACGCGTGGCGGGCCATTTTCAGCAGACCCGCCACGCGACAGCCCCAGGCCACCCAGCCCGCCCCGGGACAGTGCGCAGACGACGGCCAGCACGGCAGCGGTGGCCGCCACCGCCGCCCCCGCCGACCAGGACAGGTAGCGGCAGCCGAGCGCGGCGAGCCACGTCGCCACCGCGACGGCGGCCAGCCGCAGATCCGGCCACGCCCGGTCCAGCCCCGCCCCGGCCTCTCCGGCGCTCGCGCCCAGGACGCGGGCCGCTCCGGCACCCCCGCCCGGGCTGCGGGTCACACCGTCACCAGGTCCTTGAGCTGGGCGTACCGGGAGTCGCCGATCCCGTCGACCTGGCGGAGCTCGGACACGGATCGGAAGCCGCTGTGCTTCGTGCGGTAGTCCACGATGTGTTGCGCCGTCACCGGGCCCACTCCGGGCAGGGTCTGCAACTGGTCCAGGGTGGCTGTGTTGAGATTGATCGGGCCCACCGGACCGCCCGGACCGCCCCCACCGCCGGAGTCTGCTCCGCCGGGCGGTGGGGTCACGCCAATCAGGACCAGTTCACCGTCGACGAGCTTGCGGGCCAGGTTCACGAACGACAGGTCGGTGTCGGGCAACGGACCGCCGGCCGCCTCAATCGCATCCGCCACCCGGGAACCGGTGGGCAGCCGGACCAGCCCGGGCCGCTGCACCCGTCCGGCGACGGCCACCACGAGAGAGCCGGAGCTCGCGGCCGGAGCCGCCGCCGTGGAGACCTCCACCCGGGTCGGCACCGGCTGTGCCTTGGGCCGGGCGAGCCAGGCGGCACCCGCGGCGATCGCCACCGCTACCGCGGCCACCACGGCCAGCGCCCGCACTCCCCGCCGACCGGGATCGAACGCGGCGAGCCCGGTGCGGGTGGCCGGCTCAAGCACCGGAGGCGACCCCAGCGCCGCCGGCAACCCAGCGGAGTCCGATCCCGGACCCAGTTCGTCCGCACCCTCGTCGGAGACGGCCGGCAGGCCCACCACCCGGACGAACCGCTCCCGCACCCGCCCGTCATCGGCTTCGGCCGCTCGCGTCGTACGCATGGCGCGACGGTAGGCGCGACCTGACCCCGGGTGGGTACTCCGACCGGCGGGCTGTGGACGACGAAGGCGGCTGTGGACGAAGTACCGATCACGCAGCTGATCTGCTAATGGCGGTACACCACGATGCTGGCGAGCCCCGGTCCGACGTGGGCACCAACCACGGCGCCCACCTCGGTGAGGTAGCAGTGGCGGATCCGTGAACCAAGGCGGTCGGAGATCGCCTCAGCCAGCGCGGCGGCGCGCTGCGGGGCCGCGAGGTGGTGCACCGCGACGTCGACGTCAGACTCCCCCGCTGCCTCGACGGCCAGCTCGACCAGCCGGTCCAGCGCCCGACCGGCGGTACGTACCTTGTCGCGGACCACGATCACGCCATTGGTGACGCGCAGGATCGGCTTCACCGACAGCGCGGTACCGAGCATCGCCGACGCGGCCCCGATCCGCCCACCGCGGCGCAGGAACTCCAGCGTGTCGACGTAGAAGAGCGTGGTGGTACGGCCGATGACGGCAACAGCCGCGGCGCGTACCGCCAACAGATCGGCGCCCTCGGCGGCCGCCTGCGCAGCAGCGAGGGCCGGGAAGCCCAGCCCCATCCCGGTGGAGCGCGAGTCCACCACCTCGACCCGTCCACCCAGCTCAGCCGCGCCCATCCGGGCAGCCTCGTACGTGCCGGAGAGCTCCCCCGAGATGTGCACCGACACCACGCCGGCGGCGCCGCCGTCGAGCAGCCGGCGGTACACCTGGGCGAACTCGCCCGGCGACGGCCGGGAGGTGGTGACCGCGACCCGTCGCGCCTCCAATGCCCGGGCCACCTGGGCCGGGGTCACGTCGACGCCCTCACGGCCCTGGGTTGCCGCGATGGTGACACTCAGCGGCACCACGGTCAGGCCGGCCTGGTCGGCGGTCTCATCCGGCAGGTACGCCGTGGAGTCCGTGACGACTGCGATCCGTGCCTGCCCGGCCACCATGCGGGCACGGTAGCCGATCGGGTGCCCCGCCGTCCGGCCCGGCGCGCATCGTACCTGGTCAGGCCGGCTGGGCAGCGCTCACCTCGAACAGATCACCCTGCATGCAGTAGCTCACCAGCTGGGGGTTGAGCCGGCCGCGCACGGTGACCCGGGCGCCGCTGTGCAGGACGCCGCGGTCGCCGCCCACCAGCACGTACGTCTTCGCGTCGGCGCGCAGCACGATGCAGCCGGCCTCCACGCCGTCCTCCACCACGCCGGTCACCGTGAGCTCCGCCGGGTTGCCGGCCGACGCCGGGCTGGACCGGCTCGGGGACCCGGATTGGTTGCCGGAACCCCCGGCCGACGGGCTTGCGGTACTGGACACGCTTCCTCCCGGCGACATCGGCGAACCGGGGCCGGTCGCACACGCCGAAAGCGCGCCTCCGGCCAGGAGCGCGCCGAGTAGTCCGGCGACGAGCGGCAGTTGACGGGTACCCATGTTCAGTCGGACGCTACCGCGCCCGCCACGGTTCCGTTGCCGGACCGGGTTTTCAGCCGACGTTGTGGGCGCGCAGCTGCCAGCCGCGGATCGCGTCGAAGCGCAGCTCGGTCCAGTGGCAGTTGTCCAGGCCGGCGAGGGTACGCGCGGCGGACACCGGCCAGCCCAGCAACGTGGCGCAGCCGTGCCGGGCCGCGCCACCGTGGGTCACCACCACCGCCGTGCCACTCCCGACCAGGTCAGCGGCGCCCTGTAGCGCGGCGGCCACCCGCTTGGCGAGGTCGTCGATGGTCTCCAGGCCGAGCCCGGGCACGGTCTCACCGGCGCGCCACCGGGCGTACTTCTCCGGCCAGCGCTCAGCGATCTTGCTGACCCGGTGCCCCTGCCACTCGCCGAAGTGACGTTCCCGGAGCCGCTCATCCAACGTGACCTCGATCCCGGTGAGCGCGGACAGCGCAGCAGCGCTGTCGGCGGCCCGGCTCAGGTCGCTGGAGACGATCACGCTGGGGCCGAGCGCAGCGAGCCGGAACGCGGCGGCCTGCGCCTGCACCTGACCGGTCTGGGACAACGGCACGTCCGTCTGGCCCTGGACCCGTTCGGTGACGTTCCAGTCGGTCTCGCCATGCCGCCAGATCAGCAGCCTGGTCACGTGTCCCGTCCCCGGTCGACGCCGTCCCCGGCCGCCAGTTCCACGAGGTCCGGATCGGCGCCGTCGCCAAGGTCGCGGTCGACGAACGGGATGGTCGGGCAGTCCTTCCACAACCGGTCCAGCGCGTAGAACTCGCGCTCCTCGGTGTGCTGGACGTGGACCACCACGTCGACGTAGTCGAGCAGGACCCAGCGCCCGGCGCGCTCGCCCTCACGCCGTACCGGCTTCTCCTTCTCGGGCAGCTCCAGCAGCCGCTCCTCGATGCCGTCCACGATCGCCTGCACCTGCCGCTCGTTGGGCGCGGACGCCACCAGGAACAGGTCGGTGATGACGAGGTGGTCCGACACGTCCAGGATTACGATGTCCTGGGCCTTCTTGTCGGCGGCGGCCTGAGCGGCGATCAGGGCCAGCTCACGGGCGTGCTCGGTGGCGGGCACCAGTCTCCTCTCGTCGGCGCGTACGGATGACGCAGGTCCAGCCTCTCACGGGCGTACCTCCGGCTGTGCTAGCGGTACAGGTGTCGCTTGGCGATGTACTGCACGACACCGTCGGGTACCAGATACCAGACCGGTTTTCCGGCCGCCACCCGCGCCCGGCACTCGGTCGACGAGATGGCCATCGCGGGCACCTGCACCAGGCTCACCAGGTCGGCGGGGAGGTGGGCGTCGCTGAGCTCGAACCCCGGGCGGGTCACCGCGACGAAGTGCGCCAGCCCGAACACCTGCTCGGCGTCCTTCCAGGACAGGATCTCCTGCAGGGCGTCCGCGCCGGTGATGAAGTACAGCTCGGCGGTGGGGCCGTACACCCGGCGCAGGTCCTGCAGGGTGTCGATGGTGTACGTCGGCCCCTGCCGCTCAATGTCGACCCGACTCACGTGGAAGCGCGGGTTCGACGCCGTGGCGATGACGGTCATCAGGTACCGGTCCTCGGCCGGGCTCACCCCGACGCCGCCCTTCTGCCAGGGCTGACCGGTCGGCACGAAGACCACCTCGTCGAGGGCGAACCGGGCGGCCACCTCGCTCGCGGCCACCAGGTGGCCGTGGTGGACCGGGTCGAACGTGCCCCCCATGATGCCGACGCGACGTCGTTCCTGCTCCATCGGCGGCACCTCCATCCGCGGCATGGTAGCCCGACGACGCGGCAGCGGGCTCGCCATTCGGTTCGTCACCGGGCTGTGTGGTCGCTCGGCCGGGCAATCACCCGGCGAGTAGCGAGCGTACGGCCTCCATCCGGGGCACCTGTGGGGCCAACGCCCGAAGCTGCAGGGCGAGGTTGACTGCGGTGAGGGTGGGCTCCGGATCGCCCACCGGCAGACCCATCCGCTCACGCAGCCATGCAGCCACCTGGCTCCAGCGGTACAGGGCGGTCCGGGCATCCGCGTACACCCGCCTCGGAAAGCCGCCCGGCCCGGTACGCCCGATCGACCACAGCCGCACCGCCTCCCGGGAACGCCCGACCCGCAACGCCACCTCGGCCAGCGTGACCAGATCGTCGTCATCGCGCACCCGCACCGGGGTCAGCCCGGCCGACTCCAGGTCGCGGATCGCCGAGACGATCGCGTCGACCAGCGAGGGCGCCTCGCGATCGAAGCTGACCACGACGATGTCCCGCCGTGGGTCCTGCTCGACTGTGATGTCCCCACACCGGCTGAACAGCGCGTCGAGCTGCTCTTCCCTGGGTTCGGAGCCAATCAGGAGCATGAACTGTTGCATCGACGCCACCGGTCCCCCGCTCACCTGACGCGCCGACGCGCGTGCCGCTGGTGCCTCGCCCGGAACCCATCCATCCGGCGGGCCAGCAGGTGGGAATGCCACGGTTACACCGGTACCGTCAGCGACGCACCACAGCGGGGACACCGGATGCGGCGCCACCGGACGCGCTCCGGCCGGTCCGCGGCGGTCCCCACCGAATGCTCTCGATCACCCATGGCCGCCAGCCAACCAGCCTTTTCCGCCGTTGGGAGGGGCCAGCAGGTGGGCCATTCGCGGGGCCAGCAGGTGGGCCAGCGTGCGGGTCAGCCGCGCAGGCAGGTCATCGGGTGGCGGGGTGACCGGACGCCGGGTGACCCGACGTCGCTACTCGTCCCAGTCGTCGATGTCGACGTCGACGGGCTCGCCATCCTCGGCGCCCGCACCCTCGGGAGCCTGGCCTGCGGACTCCTGCTCGGGGCGGACCCGGCGGGCCTTGCGCATCGCCTTGCGGTCGGTGGCCGACACCCGGTTCGGCCCGCCCTCGACCCGGTAGTCGCTCCCGCGGGAGCCGGGGACGAAATCCGCGCCGGCGTAGACGGTCGGTTGCCAGTCGAACTCGCGGGTACCGATGCGCACCGTGCAGCCCGGCTCGGCACCGGCCTTCGCGAGGGCCTCCTCGACACCGATCCGGGCCAGCCGGTCCGCCAGGTACCCGACCGCCTCGTCGTTGTCGAAGTTGGTCTGCCGTACCCAGCGCTCGGGCCGTACGCCCCGCACGACGTAGACCTCCTCGGCATCGCGCTCGACGGTGAAGCCCACGTCGTCAACCGCCTCCGGCCTGATCACGATCCGGGTGCGCTCCGGCGGCGGCGTGGCCGCGCGGCACTGCTCGACCTGCTCCGCCAGCGCGTACGTCAGCTCGCGCAACCCTTCACGGGTGGCTGCGCTGACCTCGAAGACGCGCAGCCCCCGGGCCTCGATGTCGGACCTGACCATCGAGGCCAGCTCACGCCCATCGGGTACATCGATCTTGTTCAGTACGACGAGTCGGGGCCGATCCTCCAGCCCCCCGTACGCGCCCAACTCGTACTCGATGGCGTCGATGTCGGAGACCGGGTCGCGGCCTGGCTCCATCGTGGCGGTGTCGATGACGTGTACCAGCACCGCGGTGCGTTCGATGTGGCGCAGGAACTCCAGCCCCAGCCCCTTGCCCTGGGCTGCGCCCGGGATCAGCCCCGGGACATCCGCCATGGTGAACACGTGATCGTCGGCGCGGACCACGCCGAGGTTGGGTACCAGCGTGGTGAACGGATAGTCCGCGATCTTGGGACGGGCCGCCGAGAGTACCGAGATCAGCGATGACTTGCCCGCCGATGGGAAGCCGACGAGGCCGACATCGGCCACGCTCTTGATCTCCAGCACGATGTCGGCGGTGGTACCCGGCTCGCCCAGCTCCGCGAAGCCGGGCGCCTTGCGGTGGGTGTTGGCCAGCGCAGCGTTGCCCCGCCCCCCGCGCCCGCCACGCGCGATGACCACCCGGCTACCGGCCCCGACCAGGTCCGCGACGAGTTCACCCTCGGCGGTCTGCACGACAGTCCCGTCGGGTACCCGCAGCTCCAGGTTGGCGCCGTTGGCTCCGTCGCGGTCCGATCCCTGGCCGCCCTTGCCGTTCTCAGCCTTGACGTGCGGCCGGAAATGGAAGTCCAGCAGGGTGTGTACCCCCGGGTCGACCACGAGCGTAACCTCGCCACCGTGGCCGCCGTCACCGCCGTCCGGACCACCGAACGGCTTGAACTTCTCACGGTGGATCGAGACGCAGCCGTGCCCGCCATCGCCGGCCCGGACGTGCAACACGACACGGTCGACGAAGGTCGTCACGCCGGTCTCCCTGCTCCTTCACGCACGAAGTGCCCGCCGGCCCGCCGCCGCGCCCGGTCAGGCAACAGTGACGATGTTGACGACCTTGCGGCCGCGCTTGAAGCCGAACTGGACAGCGCCAGCGGCCAACGCGAACAGCGTGTCGTCTCCGCCACGGCCGACGAGCTCGCCCGGGTGGAACTTGGTACCCCGCTGGCGGATCAGGATCTCGCCGGCCTTGACCTTCTGCCCACCGAAGCGCTTGACGCCGAGCCGCTGGGCGGCGGAGTCACGGCCGTTCCGCGAGCTGGACGCACCTTTTTTGTGTGCCATCGCTGACGCCTACTTTCCGGTGGAGATGCCGGTCACCTTGACCTGAGTCAACGGCTGACGGTGGCCCTGCCGCTTGTGGTAGCCGGTCTTGTTCTTGAACTTGTGGATCCGGATCTTCGGGCCCTTGGTCTGCGCGACGACCTCGGCGGTCACCGCGACGTGGGCCAGCACGGCCGCATCCGTAACCAGGGCGTCGCCGTCGACGAGGAGCACCGCAGCGAGAGTGACCGGGTCACCGGCCGCACCGGCCAGCTTCTCAACCTCGATCACGTCGCCCTCAGCGACCTTGTACTGCTTGCCGCCGGTCTTGACGATCGCGTACATCGGACGCGGGCTCCTGTCGTGGCTGGTGGCTGTTGACTGGGCCTGGGTAGACACACACGCCAACGCCCAGCGCACGAACGTGCGCCGCTGGCAAGGGTACGCCATGGTCCGGCGCTGCCCCAAACCGGGACCCTCGGTCGGCGATTCGGGGCGGGACCGGCCGCCGTTGGCCCGGGCCGGGACCAGCCTGCCCAGTTCGGCGCCGAACGCCGTCGCACCAGCAAACAGCCGGCGCCGAACGCCGTCGCACCAGCAAACAGCCGGCGCCGAACGCCGCCACCACGGCGAGCGTGGCGGCTACCGCGCAGCCGGTGACGGCTACGAAGCGCGGGTACGTCGGCGCGCACCACCACGTCGGGTACGCCGGCGCGCACCGGCTTCACCGTCGGCATCGGCCTCAGCCTCGGCCAGCCCGTCGCCGTCGAAGCCGACGGCCGGCGCAAGATCCTGGCCCGCCTCGGCTGCCTCGTGCGCGTCGACGAGATCGTCGACGTCGTCGACCTCCCCGTCGCGCTCCGGCGCGACGCCAGCCGCCCCGACCTCGGCCGTCCCGACCTCCGCCGCCGGGCCGGCGCCGTCGTCGCCCGGTACCTCAGCTTCGGTTGCGCCGGCCGACTTGCGGCCCCGCCGTCGGCTGCTGGTGCTGGTGCGCACGCCCTCGCCCTCGTCGGCCCTACCGGCGCCAGCGCTGCCGGTACCGGCCCCGGGGGCGCGGGCTGGGCGCCGGTCCGGAACCGGTTCGCTGTGAATGATCACGCCGCGGCCACGGCACGCCTCGCACGGCTCACTGAACGCCTCGAGCAGCCCCTGCCCGACCCGCTTGCGGGTCATCTGGACCAGTCCGAGCGAGGTGATCTCGGTGACCTGATGCTTGGTACGGTCCCGTCCCAGACACTCGGTCAGCCGGCGCAGCACCAGGTCGCGATTGCTCTCCAGCACCATGTCGATAAAGTCGATCACCACGATGCCACCGAGGTCGCGCAGCCGCAACTGGCGCACGATCTCCTCGGCTGCCTCGATGTTGTTGCGGGTCACGGTCTCTTCGAGATTGCCGCCGGCGCCGGTGTACTTGCCGGTGTTGACGTCGACAACGGTCATCGCCTCGGTACGGTCGATCACCAGATGCCCGCCCGAGGGCAGGTACACCCGGCGGTCCAATGCCTTCTGCAGCTGCTCGTCGATGCGCATGTCGTGGAACACGTCGGCGGTACCGGTGTAGCGGCGCATCCGCGCCACCAGGTCAGGCGAAACGTGCTGCAGGTACGGCTCGACCATGTCGTACGCCGCTGTGCCGGCGATGACGAGCTCCCGGAAGTCCTCGTTGAAGAGATCCCGGACGACCCGGATCACCAGATCCGGCTCCTCGTACAGCAGCACTGGGGCGTTGCCCTCGCCGGACTTGGCCTGGATGTCCTCCCACTGCGCCTGCAGCCGCTTGACATCGCGGGCCAGTTCGTCCTCGTCCGCGCCCTCCGCGGCGGTACGCACGATCACCCCGGCACCGTCCGGCACCATGTTCTTGAGGACGTCGCGCAACCGCTTGCGCTCGTTGTCGGGCAGCTTGCGGCTGATCCCGGAGGCGTTGCCGTTCGGCACGTACACCAGGTGCCGGCCGGAGAGCGCGATGTGGCTGGTCAGCCGGGCGCCCTTGGTACCGATCGGATCCTTGGTGACCTGCACCAGCACCAGGTCGCCACCCTTGAGCGCCTGCTCGATGGTGCGGGTACGCCCCTCCAGCCCGGAGGCGTCCCAGTTGACCTCACCGGCGTACAGCACGGCGTTGCGGCCGCGACCGATGTCGACGAACGCCGCCTCCATGCTCGGCAGCACGTTCTGCACCCGGCCCAGGTACACGTTGCCGACCATGGTGGACGCGCTGACGTTGGTGACGTAGTGCTCGACCAGAATGCCGTCCTCGAGTACCGCGATCTGGGTGCGCTCATCCTTCTGGCGCACCACCATCACCCGGTCGACCGCTTCGCGACGGGCCAGGAACTCCGCCTCGGAGAGAATCGGCGGACGGGTCCGCCGCTGCTCGCGACCGTCGCGGCGGCGCTGCCTCTTGGCCTCCAGCCGGGTCGAGCCGGTGACACCCTGGACCTCGTCGCGGGCACCGCGCGGCTCCCGGATCCGGACCACGGTGTGGGTCGGGTCGTCCGGGCTCCCGTCCGCGTCACCCGCGCCCTTACGCCGGCGCCGCCGGCGGCGGCGGGTCAGCGTCTCGCCCCCGTCAGCATCGTTGTCCGCCTCGTCGCCGACCTCATCGGCGTCGGCCCCGGCAGCGGCGTCGCCCTCAGTGGACGCCTCGTCGTACTCGTCGTCGTAGCCGCCCCGACCCCGACCGCGTCCCCGGCGTCCGCGCCGCCGAGGACTCATGGCGCTGGCGGAATCCGGATCGTCGGCGTCGTTGGCCTCGTCAATGGACGCCTCGGCGCCCCCTTCGGGAGTCTCCGCCGCGGCCGCTTCGGCCGGACGGCCGCGACGCCGCCGGGGTGCCCGGCTCGGCCCGGTCTCCTCACTGCGTTCAGCTGCGGGGATGCTGGGCCGGGCGGTTGCGTCACCGGGCGCCGACGACTCCGCGGGTGCGCTCCGGCCAGCAGCTGTGCTCCGCCCGGCCGAGGTGCTCCGCCCGGTGGGCGGCGGCGTCTCGACGGGGGGTGCCACGAAGAGCAGCGCCGTCGCGGGTACCGGTGGCCGGCGCCCGCGCCGGGAGCTTCCCGACGCTGGCTCCGCGACATCGGCTCCGGCCTCCTGGCCAGCTGACCCGGCGTTCCCCTCGGCCATGCCGGGCTGGGCGCCTGACGCGCCGGCGCCGGGCTGGGCTTCCGAGCCGGCCGTGCCGGGCTGGGCTTCCGAGCCGGCCGTGCCGGGCTGGGCTTCCGAGCCGGCCGTGCCGGGCTGGGCTTCCAGTGCGTTCGACGCGGCTGCCGGCTGCCGGCGCCGGGTGGGCCGGCGGGCGGCTGACGTGGTATCCGCTTCTGCAGGCCCTGGTGCGGCGTTGGTGTCCGCAACCCCGGGCTCGTTGTTGAGCATTCGGGCAATCTCCAGTTCTGGTGACCCCGGGCGCATACGAAGCAGCCACACAGGGACGCCTAAGCGTTGGTGCGATGCCGGCGACTCGCCGGAACAGCGCGAACCGTCGAAGTCTGGCAAGCTCCGTCAGGTCGACGGAACTCCGGTGACGCCCTCTCCCCGGTCCACAGCGAGCGGATCAACGATCTCGCTCTGTGCGGTCAGGGTTCCCTGAGCCAGCCGGGTCGCACGGGGCGGCACCGGCAGCGTCAGGTCCGCAACCACACGCAGGCCGGACAGGACATCATCGGGTCGCACGGTGGGAGTAACCTGCCGGACGACAAGGTCCAGTATCGCACATGGTGCGACGCTGACCCCGTAAGGTGCCGTACTCGCGGATTCGGAAGCTGTCATCCGCAGTACAGCCCCGCGGGCGTCGACGGTACGCCGGCCCTGCTTGGTGAGGCGCTCGACCGGGATCTCTGACGCCGCAAGGAACGCGGTGACCGCGGATCGCAGATCGTCGACGCCGACCCCGACCAACTCCACCCGCCACGCCGACGCCTCGACCCGCTCGGCGAGCGAGGCGGAGCCGGCCACCGAGGCGTCCACAGCGTCCAGCACGTCCAGCCCCGGTGGCAGCGCAGCGTCGAGCGCGGCGACCAACGCGGCGGGCTCGACCGGAGCGCGCAGGCCGATCTCCAGGTACTCCGCCTCGCTGGCGACACCGGTCGGCGCAGCACTGGCGTACGACACCTTCGGGTGTGGGCTGAAGCCCTGGGAGTACGCGATCGGCACGCCCGCGCGCAGGATCGCCCGTTCGAAGGCCCGGGCGAAATCGCGGTGTGAGCTGAACCGCATCGGGCCGCGCTTGGCGTACCGGATCCGGATCCGCTGGACCACCGGCGCCTGGTTCCGCTCGGGCTGGGGCTTGCGACTCATGGCGTCGGCACCCGCAGACTCGCGCTCACCGGGCCACCTGTCGTTCCCGACTGCGGGGCTTGCTCCGCTGCGCTCCTCGCGCTCACCGGGGTGAGCGGGAGCAGTTTGACGCCGGTCGGGCCGATCTGGATCGCAGTGTCCATGCTCGGGCAGACGCCGCAGTCGAAGCACGGCGTCCAGCGGCAGTCGTCCTGCTCGTACTCCGCCAGCGAGTCGCGCCAGTCCTGCCAGAGCCACTCCTTGTCCAGTCCGGAGTCGAGGTGGTCCCAGGGCAGTACCTCGTGCTCGTCGCGCTCGCGGACGGTGTACCAGTCGAGATCCACGCCCTGCGGCGGCAGGGTCTGCGCGGCGGCCTCGACCCAGCGGGTGTACGAGAAATGCTCGGACCAGCCGTCGAAGCGACCCCCGGACTCCCACGCGCGACGGATCACCGCGCCGACCCGGCGGTCGCCGCGGCTGAGCAGCCCCTCGATCAGCGAGGGCTGGCCGTCGTGGTACCGGTACCCGATCGCCCGGCCGAGCCCCCGGTCGGCGTTGATCGCGGCTTTGAGCTGGCGCAGCCGGTCGTCGATCACCTCAGGCGGGCACATCGCGACCCACTGGAACGGGGTGTGCGGCTTGGGCACGAAGCCACCGATCGAGACGGTGCACCGGATGTCGCGCGAACCGGTCGCCGCCCGGCCAGCCTTGATCACTTCGTGCGCCAGCCGGGCGATCTGCAGGACGTCGTCGTCGGTCTCGGTGGGAAGCCCGCACATGAAGTACAGCTTCACCTGCCGCCAGCCATGGGTGTACGCGGTGACGACGGTGCGGATCAGATCCTCCTCCGACACCATCTTGTTGATCACCTTGCGGATCCGCTCCGAGCCGCCCTCCGGGGCGAAGGTCAGTCCGGTCCGCCGGCCGTTGCGGGACAGTTCCTCGGCCAGGGTGATGTTGAACGCGTCGACCCGGGTGGACGGCAGTGAGAGGGAGACGTTGCTGCCCTCGTACTGCTGGGCCAGCCCGGAGCAGATGTCGCCGATCTCGGAGTGGTCCGCGGAGCTCAGCGAGAGCAGGCCCACCTCGTCGAAGCCGGAGAACTCCAGGCCCTCGCGGACCATCTGGCCGACCGTGGTGATCGAACGCTCGCGGACCGGACGGGTGATCATGCCCGCCTGGCAGAACCGGCAGCCGCGGGTACAGCCGCGGAAGATCTCCACGGCGTACCGCTCGTGCACCGTCTCGGCGAGCGGTACCAACGGCTTCTTCGGGTACGGCCACGCATCGAGATCCATCGTTGTGCGCTTGCGTACCCGGAACGGCACGTCCGGCCGGTTGGGCACCACCCGCTGGATCCGCCCGTCCGGCAGGTACTGCACGTCGTAGAAGCGCGGTACGTAGATCGACTCGGTACGGGCCAGCCGGAGCAGCAGCTCGTCCCGCCCGCCCGGGCAGCCTTCGGCCTTCCAGGCGCGCACGATGTCGGTGATCTCCAGCACCGCCTCCTCGCCGTCGCCGAGGACCGCGGCGTCGATGAAGTCGGCGATCGGTTCCGGGTTGAACGCCGCGTGCCCGCCAGCCACGACGACCGGGTGCTCCATCGACCGATCCGCCGCGGACAGCGGGATCCCGGCCAGGCTTAGCGCGTTGAGCAGGTTGGTGTACCCCAGCTCGGTGGCGAACGAGATGCCGAACAGGTCGAAGGCGCCGACCGGCCGGTGCGCCTCAAGGGTGAACTGCGGCACGCCGTGCTCACGCAGCAGCGCCTCCAGATCGGGCCAGACCGCGTAGGTCCGCTCGGCCAGTACGTCGGGCTGCTCGTTGAGCACCTCGTAGAGGATCTGCACGCCCTGGTTGGGCAGGCCCACCTCGTACGCGTCCGGGTACATCAGCGCCCAGCGTACGGTCGTCGCGTCCCAGTCCTTGACCACCGAGCCGCGCTCACCGCCGACGTACTGGATCGGCTTGCTGATCAGGGGAAGCAGCTGCTCCAACCGCGGCCACACGCTCAGCGCCGCTGGCGCGGGAGTACCGGCAACAGAGTCCAGACTCATGGCGTTCACCCTACGCACGCGTCAGCGGGCCGGGCCGACCCGGCTCGGCGGCAGCCCGCCGGGTCTACGAAGACCCGCGGCGGGGAGCGTACCTGCCGACGTACTCCTGGCCGGTCAGCCGCTGGATCTCGAGCATCAGTGCGGCGGTGATCTGCCGGTACACCGAGCTGTCGGCGGGCTTGCCCCGCCACGGCGACAGGTCCAGCGGTGCCCCGATGATCACCCGGGTACGGGCCCCGACGCGCGGCAGCCGGGCCCCGATCGGCTGGATCTTCTCGGTACCGATGAGCCCCACCGGCACGATCGTCGCGCCGGTGTCCATGGCAAGCTTGGCCGCACCCGGCCGGCCCCGGTACAGCCGGCCGTCCGGTGAACGGGTGCCCTCCGGAAAGATGCCGAGCACCTGTCCGGCGCGCAGCACCGGCTGGGCGGCGTCCAACGCCAGCAGTGCCTCGCGGACGTTGGTGCGGTTGACCGGCACCTGGTTGAGTCCGCGGAGCAGCGCCCGCATCAGCCGGCCGCGGAAGTACTCGTCCTTCGCCAGGTAGTAGACCTGCCGCGGCACCACGCAGGGGATCAGGGTCGAGTCGACCACCGACAGGTGGTTGCTGGCCAGGATCACCGGCCCCCGGCGGGGGATGTGCGCCAGCCCGGTGACGGTGGGCCGCCAGGCGACGCGCAGCCACGGGGCGACGGCCACCTGGGCGAAGGAGTACAGCGCCGACACCGGCCTCAGCCTCCCACCCGGCGCAGCGACACCCGGACCATCCCGCCCTCGCCGACTTCGCCGTCGAAGGCGCCCTCCCCGGCCGGCCCGCAGTCCAACGACCCGGCGAGCACCTCCCCGGCCACGAAGTCGCGGAACGCCTGCACGGCCGCGGCCACCTCGGCCGGTGCCTCGAGGGTGAGCGCGATCCGGTCGGTGACCTCCAGCCCCGCGTCGCGGCGGGCCTGCTGCACGACCCGGACCACATCGCGGGCCAGCCCCTCGGCAGCCAGCTCCGCGGTGACCTCGGTGTCGAGCACCACGACGCCGCCGGGGAGCGGTGCCGAGTGCTGGGCATCCGCCGCGACCAGCTTCAGCTCGTACTCTCCCGGTTGCAGCGTGACGCCGTCGGCTACCGGTTGACCGTCCACAAGGGACCATTCGCCGGCCTTGACCGCCTTGATGATCTGCTGTACCTGGCCGCCGACCCGCGGGCCGAGCACCCGGGGTACCAGCGTGAGCACCTGCTCGCAGTGGCTGGACAGGTCGTCGGTGAAGAGCACCTGCTTGACGTTGACCTCGTCGGCCACCAGGGCCGCGAACGGGCGCAGCCGCTCGGCCTCGGGGCTGGCCACGGTCAGCGTGGCCAGCGGCAGCCGCACCCGCAGCCCCTTTGCCTTGCGCAGACTCAGCGCCGCCGAGCAGACCTCCCGCACACTGTCCATTGTGGATGCGAGCTGGTGGTCGCTCGGGAACTCACCGGCGTCCGGCCACTCCCGCAGGTGCACCGAGCGCCCGCCGGTCAGACCGCGCCAGATCTCCTCGGCCGTCATCGGGGCGAGCGGAGCCAGCACCCGGCACAACGTCTCCAGGACCGTGTACAGCGTGTCGAACGCGTCGGAGTCACCAGCCCAGAACCGGTCCCGGGACCGGCGCACGTACCAGTTCGTCAGCGCGTCCAGGTAGGAGCGCACCGAGGTGCACGCGCCCGAGATGTCGCAGGAGTCCAGCTGAGCGGTGACCGCCTCGACCAGCTCCCCGGTCTTGGCCAGCACGTACCGGTCCAGCAGGTTGGCCGCCGCACCGCCGACCGGCTCGGCCCCGGCCGTGCGCCGCTTCGCCTCGTAGGACTCCGCGTTGGCGTAGAGCGAGAAGAAGTACCAGACGTTCCACAGCGGAAGGAGCACCTGGCGTACCGCGTCGCGGATGCCGCCCTCGGTCACCGCCATGTCGCCACCGCGCAGCACCGGCGACGCCATCAGGAACCACCGCATCGCGTCCGAGCCGTACAGCTCGAACATGTCGTAGACGTCCGGGTAGTTGCGCAGGCTCTTGGACATCTTGCGGCCGTCGTCGCCGAGCAGCACCCCGTGCACGACGCAGTTGCGGAACGCCGGCCGGTCGAAGAGCGCAGTGGCGAGCACGTGCAGCGTGTAGAACCAGCCGCGCACCTGCCCGATGTACTCCACGATGAAGTCGCCCGGGTAGTGGTGCTCGAACCACTCCGCATTTTCGAAGGGGTAGTGCACCTGCGCGAAGGGCATCGACCCGGACTCGAACCAGCAGTCGAGTACCTCGGGCACCCGGCGCATGGTCGAGCGCCCGGTCGGGTCGTCCGGGTTGGGCCGGGTCAACTCGTCGACGCCCGGCCGGTGCAGGTCGGTCACCGCGACCCCGCCGCGCCCGTCGCTTCGGGTCGCAAGCTCCCCGCCGCGCCCGTCGCTTCGGGTCGCAAGCTCCCCGCCGCGCCCGTCGCTTCGGGTCGCAAGCTCCCCGAAGTCGCGCGACAGCTCCTCCAGCGAGCCGTACACGTCCACCCGCGGGTACTGCGGGTCGTCGGACTTCCATACCGGGATCGGCGAGCCCCAGAAACGGTTGCGGCTGATCGACCAGTCCCGCGCGTTGGCCAGCCACTTGCCGAACGAGCCGTCCCTGATGTGTGCCGGGGTCCACCCGATCTGCTGATTCAGCTCGACCATGCGGTCCTTGAACGTGGTCACCGCCACGAACCATGACGAGACCGCCTTGTACACCAGCGGGGTGTCGCAGCGCCAACAGTGCGGGTACGAGTGGGTGTACGTGTCGTGCCGGACCACCACGCCGCGCGCCTTCAGATCGCGGATCACCGGCTTGTTCGCCTCGAAGACCTGCATCCCCTGGTACGGCGGGACCAGCGCGGTGAAGCGGGTGTGCTCGTCGACGGTCACCACGGTCGGGATCCCCACCGTGGCACAGGCGTTCTGGTCGTCCTCACCGAAGGCCGGCGCCAGGTGCACCACGCCAGTACCGTCCTCAGTGGAGACGAAGTCCGCTCCGACGACCTGGAACGCGTTCTCCCCGGCCGGTTCGGTGAGGAAGTCGAAGAGTGGCGTGTACCGCCGGCCGACCAGGTCCCGCCCGTACACCGAGCCGACCCGGGTCGCGGTGGCGAGCTGGGCTTCGTACGCGCCGACCCGGGCCGCGCCGAGCAGGTACCGCTGCCCGTCAGGCTCTTCGTAGACGGCGTACTCGATATCGGGCCCCACGGCAAGCGCCAGGTTGGACGGCAGCGTCCAGGGTGTGGTCGTCCAGACCAGGATCCGCTCAGCCGGCCGGTCGCCGTGCGCCTGCAGCTGGAACCAGAGCGTCAGCGCCGGATCGTGCCGCTCGCGGTACACGTCGTCCATCCGGGTTTCGGTGTTGGACAACGGCGTCTCGCAGCGCCAGCAGTACGCCAGCACCCGGAAGCCCTCGTAGATCAGCCCCTTGTCATATAGCGTCTTGAACGCCCACAGCACGCTCTCCATGTAGTCGGTGTCGAGCGTCTTGTAGTCGTTGCGGAAGTCCACCCAGCGGGCCTGGCGGGTGACGTACCGCTCCCACTCGGCGGTGTACCGCAGCACCGAGTCGCGGCAGGCGGCGTTGAACTTGTCCACGCCCAGTGCCAGGATCTCGGCCTTGCTGGAGATGCCCAACTGCTTCTCCGCCTCCACCTCGGCGGGCAGGCCGTGGCAGTCCCAGCCGAAGCGCCGCTCCACCCGGCGGCCCCGCATGGTCTGGTACCGCGGCACGACGTCCTTGACGTATCCGGTCAGCAGGTGGCCGTAGTGTGGCATCCCGTTGGCGAACGGCGGGCCGTCATAGAAGACGAACTCGTTTGTCCCACGGTCGCCCGCGGGTCGGGCTTCGACCGAAGCCTCGAATGTGCCGTCGGCCTGCCAGTACTCCAGAACCCGCCGCTCGACGGCGGGCAGGTCCGGACTCGCCGCCACACCGCCGGCACCGGCTTGCGCCGCCGAGCCGGCAGGGGCGTTCTTCGGGTAGGGCATCTGCTCGCCACTCCTCGCGCTCTTGCCTACGTTGCACGCGAGGACGAGCCGGGGCCCGCGGTACCACCTCGCTTGGCGCCCCGGGATCAGGCACCCGCTCGTTGGCCGGCTGTGACGGGCCGAACCCGTCCGGTTCTACTGAGCCACCACTGGCTACCACGGCGGCCGTTCTTCCGGAGGCTCACCGGTGATGGCCGGATCGTCGCCTGTGCGGTAAGGGTAGCCGATCTGCCTCGCCCGGTTCACCTGGTTCAGGCGCGGCTGACCGGTGGCGGATCAGCCCAGGTCAGGGAACCAGAGGGCGATCTCGCGCTTGGCGCTGTCCACGGAGTCCGAGGCGTGCAGCAGGTTCTCCCGGTTGGAGAGCGACAGGTCGCCGCGAATGGTTCCCGCCGCTGCGCTGCGTCCGTCGGTGGCACCGGTCAGCGTGCGTACCACGTCGATCGCGCAGTCGCCGGACAGGATCATCGCGACCAGCGGCCCGCCCGTCATGAACTCCTTGAGCGGCGGATAGAACGCCTTCTCCACATGTTCGGCGTAGTGCTGGTCGGCCAGAACTCCGTCCATGGTGCGCAGCCGCATCGCCTCGATCACCAGGCCCTTGCGTTCGAGCCGACTGATCACCTCGCCAACCAGGCCGCGCCGCACCGCGTCCGGCTTGATCAGCACGAGCGTACGCTCGGTCACCCGGCTCCTCCTCAGATCGATCAACGTCCGAGTGCAGCCTAACCAGCCGATCGCGCGACGCGGAGAGTACCCGTACCTTCACAACGGTGGGCGGGGCGAAACGGGCGGGAAAGACGTCGACGGGCGATAATACTTGCTCCCCGCCCGGCACGGCCGAGCATGATCTTCAGCCTCGGGGAGGTCGCAGGTGACAACCGCCAGCAACAGGGCGCTGAACGACAGACGCATCCTGGCCCTGGGGCTCTTGGCCCTGGCCGGGCTGTTCCTGTTCTCCTACGGAGTCGGCGGAAGCTATCCGGCGATCGGCACGCTGGGCGGTGCGGTCGCGCTGCTCGGCCCGGGCTTCATCGTGCTGACGAGCCTGCGCGGCAAGGTGCACGAGGTCATCCGGGGCAATGCGTACGTGCACAGTGTCTCGCCGGAGCAGCCGCCCGGAGGCGCCGTCGGACGCTGCGAGATGCACCTGCGGGTGGACTCGCAGGGCGTGCACGGCGCGACGGTACGGATCCGTGACCGCTCGGTCCCGGCTGACCGCTGGCCCTACGCCGGCCAGACAGTGCCGGTGCTGGTCCCGGACCGCAGGCCGCGCCGGGCCCAGGTGCTGTGGGAGCACGTACCCGTCCGCGACGACAGCTACGACACCTACCTCAGCTCGGCCTATGTGGATTCCGAGTTCGATGGGAGCAGGTTGGTCGGGACCGACTTCTCCGATGCCGAGTTCGACGACACCGCGTTCACCGATGCGGAGCTGGCCGAACTGCAGCTCGCCGAGGCGGAGCTGGCCGAGACCGATCCGGCCGAGGCGGAGCTGGCCGAGACCGATCCGGCCGAGGCGAATCCGGCCGAGGCCGATCCGCAGGCGGCCGCGCACGCTGCGGCCACCAGTGGGTACGAGGTCCCCGGTTATCCCGCTGACGCGACCGAAGCCGGCGACGCCCCGGCGGCGACCCCCACGCCGGCAACGCCCCCGGCGCAGCGGCGACGGCGGCCCAGCCCCCGGCCGGTACAGCCCGCGCCGCAGGAGGTGGCGCCGGACACCGTGGTGGCCCGGGCTCCCCTGCCGGGTACTCAGGATTCGCCAGCGGGTACGTCGGCGACCCGCACGCCGCGCATCGTCGAGCTGATGGTTTCGCCGGTACCGAGAGTGCCCGAGCAGGCGCAGCCGGCCGACATCGAGCAGGGCGCACCCGGAGTCAGCGTCACCCTCGTCGTGTCGGACCTGGAGCGGTCGCTGACGTTCTACCGCGACACGGTCGGCCTCACCGAGACCGACAGCGGAACTGACCACGCGCTACTCGTGCACGGCGCAGCCCGCCTGCTGCTGCGGCAGGTGAGTGACGCGTCGCCGGTGGTCCGGCGGGTCACTTTCGTCAACCTGGAGGTCGACGACGTACACGCCGAGTACGAACGGCTGCGCTCAGCCGGGGTGGAGTTCTCGCACCGCCCCCGCGTGGTCAACACGGGTGAGCGCCTCGACCAGTGGGCGGCGACGTTCCGGGATCCGGATGGGCACGCCATCTCCCTCACCCGCTGGGCGAACCGTCCCTAGGCCAGTCTCACTCGCGACTGCGGGGCTCGCTGCGCTCACTCCTCGCGCTTCGCCCTGGCCAGTCTCGCTCGCGACTGCGGGGCTCGCTGCGCTCACTCCTCGCGCTTCGCCCTGGTCCGTCCACTCAGGACGGTCTGGCGGACGTGCAGCACGTACCACCACAGCAGCCCGAAGAGCACACCCAGTACGCCCAGCGACCGGTACAGCCACCCGCCGGCGAACAGTGCAGCCGGTACCCCCGCAGCCACCCACCAGGCCCAGCGATGGCGCAACTGCCCGATCAGCAGTACCGCCGCCAGGGCGAGCGCCGTGACGAGTCCGATGGCGACTCCGCAGTACGCTCCGCCGAGTTTGGCCAGCGGGGCGATCGCCAGCAGCAGGACCAGCGCCTGCGCGCCCAGCGCCCCGGCGCCGACGCCGCGCACCGCCGCGACCGGGTTGCGCAGCCCGGACGGCCGCCCCGGCCCGCCCACCACCGCACCGCCCGCACCGTCAGCGCCGTCCGCGCCTCTTGCTGCCGCGCCGCTTGCCGCCGCGCCGGGTCCGCTCATCGCTCCGGCCGCCTCAGCAGCCGACGCGCGTCGGCGACCGTCACGACAGAGCCGGTCACCAGCACGCCGACCGCGCCCGGTACGACATCACCCTCGACCCCGGCCTCGGCCTCGGTCACCGCGGCATCGATCGCGTCGGGCATGGCCGGCTCAACCAGGACCCGTTCCGCACCGAAGACCTCGACGGCGAGCCGGCCGAGCTCCGCCGCGGACATGGCGCGCGGCGACGTGTTACGGGTGACGACCACCGCGTCGACGACCGGCTCCAGCAGCTCGAGAATGCCCAGCGCGTCCTTGTCGGCAAGCACCCCGACCACCGCGACCAGCCGGTGGAAGGCGAACTCCTCGGTGAGCGCCTCGACCGTGGCCGCCATCCCGTGCGGGTTGTGCGCCGCGTCGAGCAGGATGGTCGGCGAGCTGCGCACCCGCTCCAGCCGGCCCGGTACGGTCACCGTCGCGAAACCTTCGCGGACCGTCTCCGGCTGCAGGGCCTTCTCCGAGCCGGCACCGAGGAAAGCCTCGACCGCGGCCAGCGCGACTGCGGCGTTCTGCGCCTGGTACGCACCGTGCAACGGCAGGAACACCTCGTCGTACACCCCGGAGAGCCCCTGCAGGGTGAGCACCTGGCCGCCGACCGCCACCGACCGGCGCAACACCCCGAACTCGGTACCCTCCCGGGCGAGAGTCGCCCCGACCTCGGTGCAACGGTCCAGGATCGGGCGCATCGCCTCCTCCGGCTGGGCCGCGCAGACCAGCGTCGTTCCCTTGTGGACGATGCCGGCCTTGGCCAACGCGATATCCGCAATGGTGTCGCCGAGCCACTCGGTATGGTCCAGCCCGATCGGCGTGATCACGCAGACCCCGGCCTGCAGCACGTTGGTGGAGTCGTCCGCCCCGCCGAGCCCGACCTCGACCACTGCCGCGTCGACCGGCGCGTCGGCGAACGCGGCGAAGGCCATCGCGGTGGTCATATCGAAGTAGGTGAGCGTCTCGCCGCTGGCTTCGTCGAGGTACGCCGCCACCGGTGCCACCTCCGCGTAGATCTCCGCGAAGCGCTCCTCACTCACCGCCTGGTCGGAGATGGCGATCCGCTCGCGGACCGTCTCCAGATGCGGGCTGGTGTACCGCCCGGTGCGCAGCCCGTGCGCGCGCAGCAGCGCGTCGACCATGCGCACCGTCGAGGTCTTGCCGTTGGTACCCGTCACGTGCACCGCCGGATAGGCCCGCTGCGGGCTGCCCAGCAGGTCCAGCAACGCCTCGATCCGGCTGAGATCGAAGACCATGCGGGTGTACCCACGGGACAGCAGTTCCTGCTCGGCGTGGGCGAACTCGGCGTTCACGGACGGGGCGGACACCGCGGGTCAGGCCGCGGGTAGCGCGTCGAGTTGGCCACCGATGCGGGCGCTGTCCGCCTCGGCCACTGCGAGCCGTTCGCGGATCTTCGCGACCACCTCCGCGGGCGCCTTGCCGACGAAGGCCGGATTCTCCAGTTTGGCCCGACAACCGGCGGCCTCCTTCTCCGCTGCCGCCAGGTCCCTGGTCAGCCGGGCCCGCTCGGCGGCCACGTCGATCGAGCCCCGGGTGTCGAGCTCCACCGTGACACCGGCACCGACCGCGAGCGTGGCCGTTGCCGCAAAGCCCTCGCCGGCCACATCGAGGCGGACCAGCGAGCGGATCAGCGGTTCCTGCGCCACCAGCCCCACGTCGGCGAGCCCGAGGAGCCGGGCGGTGACCCGCTGCCCGGGCTTGAGCCCCTGGTCGGAGCGGAACCGGCGGACCTCGGTCACCACCCGTTGCAGCGCGGCGAGCTCCGCCTCCGCCGCATCGTCCAGATAGGACGGATCGGCCACCGGCCAGGCCGCGACCACGATCGACGAGGCACCGGCCGCACTGTCGCCCGGGTCGGCGGCGCCGGTCAGCGCGATCCACAGCTCCTCGGTGACGAACGGGATCACCGGGTGCAGCAGTCGCAGCAGCTGGTCGAGGACGTGCCCGAGGACCCGCCGGGTCCGCGCCGCCGCCGGATCGTCGGCCGCGGCGTCGGCGAGCACCGGCTTGATCAGCTCCAGGTACCAGTCGCAGACGTCGCCCCAGGCGAAGTGGTACAGCGTGTCGCAGGCCTTGGCCAGCTCGTACGAGCCGAAGTACTCGTCGACTGCCGTGCTGACATGCTGCAGCCGGGACAGCACCCACCGGTCCACAGTGGAGAGTTCAGCGGCCGGCGGCAGTTCACCGTCGAGCGTGGCGCCGGAGAGCAGTGCGTACCGGGTGGCGTTCCACAGCTTGTTGCAGAAGTTGCGCGAGCCCTGGCACCACTCTTCGCTCACCGGCACATCGGCGCCCGGGTTGGCCCCCCGGGCCAGGGTGAACCGGGTGGCGTCAGCACCGAAACGCTCGATCCAGTCCAGCGGGTCCACCACGTTGCCGAACGACTTGCTCATCTTCTTGCCGTACTGGTCGCGCACCATCCCGTGCAGCGCCACCACATCGAAGGGAACCACGCGGTCGGCCGGCGCGTCCTTCATCGCGTACAGCCCGAACATCATCATCCGGGCCACCCAGAAGAAGAGGATGTCGTACCCGGTGACCAGCACGCTGGTCGGGTAGAACCGCTCCAGATCCTTGGTCGCGTCCGGCCAGCCCAGCGTGGAGAACGGCCACAGTGCGCTGGAGAACCAGGTGTCCAGCACATCGGAGTCGCGACGCCAGCCGGCAGCCTCGGCCGCGGCCTTGGAGCCACCGGGCGGCTCGGCGTCCGGCCCGACGCAGACCGTCTCGCCGTCGGGGCCGTACCAGACCGGGATCCGGTGCCCCCACCACAGCTGCCGGGAGATGCACCAGTCGTGCATGTTGTCGACCCAGGCGAAGTACCGCTTGGCCAGCTCGGGCGGCTCGATCCGGACCCGGCCGTCGCGCACGGCGTCACCGGCCGCCCGCGCCAGCGGCTGGGTACGCACGAACCACTGCAGCGACAGGCGCGGCTCCACCGTTGTCCGGCAACGCGAGCAGTGCCCGACGGCGTGCACGTACGGCCGCTTCTCGGCCACGATGCGCCCCTGCGCGCGCAGCGCCGCCACCACGGCCGGCCGGGCCTCGTACCGGTCCAGCCCCAGGAACGGCCCGTGCACGGTGATGACCCCGCGTTCATCCATGATGGACAGTGACGGCAGGGTGTGCCGCTGGCCGATCTCGAAGTCGTTCGGGTCGTGCGCCGGCGTGACCTTCACCGCACCCGTGCCGAAGGCCGGGTCGACGTGCGCGTCGGCCACGATCGGGATCCGCCGGCCGGTCAGCGGCAGCTCGACCTCGGTACCGATCAGGTGGGCGTACCGGTCGTCGTCAGGGTGTACCGCGACGGCGGTGTCACCGAGCATCGTCTCCGCCCGGGTGGTTGCCACGACAATCGCCGAGTCCCCGTCCCCGTAGCGGATCGACACCAGCTCGCCGTCGTCGTCGGAGTGCTCCACCTCGATGTCCGACAGGGCGGTGAGGCAGCGCGGGCACCAGTTGATGATCCGCTCGGCCCGGTAGATCAGGTCGTCGTCGAAGAGCCGCTTGAAGATTGTCAGTACCGCCCGGGAGAGCCCGGAGTCCATGGTGAAGCGCTCACGCGTCCAGTCGACCGAGTCGCCCAGCCGGCGCATCTGACCCAGGATCGTGCCGCCCGACTCCGCCTTCCACTGCCAGACCCGCTCGACGAACGCGTCCCGGCCCAGATCGTGGCGGCTGAGCCCCTGCGCGGCCAACTGCCGCTCGACGACGTTCTGGGTCGCGATACCGGCGTGGTCCATTCCGGGCAGCCACAGCACCTCGTACCCCTGCATCCGCCGACGCCGGACCAACGCATCCTGGATCGTGTGATCCAGCGCGTGCCCGATGTGCAGCGAGCCGGTCACGTTGGGCGGCGGAATGACGATGCAGTACGCAGGCTTGTCACTGCCCGCGTCGGCGCGGAACAGACCGGCAGCCACCCATTGCTCATAGCGGCGCTGCTCGGTGTCAGCGGGCAGGTACTGAGCGGGCAGCGGCTGGTCCGGCTGCCGGCGCTGGACGGCAGTCTGCACGGTCTCGGTCACCCTGAGAGTCTACGGTCGTCCTCAGGTACCACTACGCTCCAGTGGTACCTGACGAAGGAGAACGTGCGGTGTCCGAGCCCACCCCCCGGCACGAGCCATCCGAGCCGCTGCCGTACGACCCCACCGCGACCCCGCCGGCACCGGCCGAGTACTCCTCCGGGCCCACCGCCCTTTCGCTGCGAGCCCCGGTCGGGGGCTACTCCGGCGTGTACTTCGGAAAGGCCCCGGCTGCCCAGCCGGAGATCGCGGCGAGCGTCGCCGCGCCCGCGCGCACGTCACACCGCAGACTGTGGATCACCGTTGCTCTGCTCAGCGTCATCGCGCTGGTCGGGGGCGCGGCGGCGGCGATCTGGGTGTGGCCCGTCTACGCCGAGCGGAACACCACGGTGTCCGCCCCGATCCGGGTGGCCGGCATGAACGTCGTCGACGACCCCGAGCTGAAGCAGCTCATCAATCGGATCAACGACCAGGTCCGGGCTCAGACCGGGGTCAGCGACACCGTGGCGGCCTTCTACGGCCCGGTCGGCGACAAGGCGCACGGCGCGCTCGCGATTGCCGGCGCCAGCTGGGACATGTGGCCGTGGTCGGACAAGCCCCAGAAGAACGCAGCCGCAGCCTTCGGCAGCCTGCCCGGCGGTGGACTGTACGTCAGTGACGTCCAGGCGTACCCCTCAGCTCGGCGCGGCACGGTGCAGTGCGGCACCACAACGGCGGCTGGAGTCCCGATCTCGGTCTGCGTCTGGGCGGACCACGGAAGCTTCGGCATGGTCCTGTTCTACAACCGCAGTGTCAATGACTCGGCGGTACTTGTGCTGAAGGTCCGCGACGACATGGTGCAGCGCGGCTGAACGCGACCCGAGCCGCCCGACCCGAGCCGCCCGACCCGAGCCGCCCGACCCGAGGGAGAGCCGATGGCCGACGATGCCGCACCGCAGGTCAGCGAGGGCGCTCAGGACGACACGCCCGAAACCGCCAACGCAGCAGTTGGCACCGGACTGCAGTCCAGCAGACCCGGACCTTGGTGGCGCCGTGGGCGCTTCATCGTGCTCGCTGTCGCGCTGGTGATCCTGGTCGGTGCGGGCCTCGTCTTCGGCCCCACCGCATGGCGGCTGTACCACGACAGTGGCGCCGTCATCGACACCCCACAGCAGGTCGCCGGCTTGACCCGCGACGACAGCGACCTCGCCAGGATCGCCGTCGACAACCAGCGCACCGCGATGTCCGCCCGCGTCTCCCTCGACCACACCGTCGGCGCGGTGTACGTCGGCGCCGGCGGTCGGGCGCAGAGCGTCATCTTTACCGGTGGAACTGGAGCGTTGCTGGAGCCGGCGACATCCCTCAACGCGCTCTTCGACCTGATCACCGACCAGGAAGGCAGCGTGGAGCACATCCGCGAGGAAGCTGCTGGGCCGTTGGGTGGCGTACTGAAGTGCGGTTCGTCCAGGACCAAGGACATCGCGCTCACGGTATGCGGCTGGGCGGACCATGGCAGTCTCGCCCTGGCGCTCTTCTTCGGGCGCGATATCGACGAGTCGGCCCGCCTTTTCCTCGACATGCGCTCCGCGATGCAGCACCGCTGACGCCAAGCCGGTGTCTCCCTACGGGTGGCACGAACCAGAGCCCGCTCGTATCAGCAGCCCGCTCGCAACAGCGGAAATAGAACCCTGGAAACAAGTTGAGGGCCACCTTGGGGGTGGCCCTCAACTTGTGTGGTGGTCCGGCGGCGTCCTACTCTCCCACACTCTCTCGGGTGCAGTACCATCGG
>Ga0209515_10002324_pt1 | contig 29519 bp, 31 predicted proteins | sample Subgroupgradi54m_FD_187454 | JGI IMG/M metagenome (GOLD analysis project Ga0209515, IMG submission 187454) | Subsurface groundwater microbial communities from S. Glens Falls, New York, USA - GMW60B uncontaminated upgradient, 5.4 m (SPAdes)... ... | reverse complement strand
CAGCTGTTCGACGACTACGTCAGCCGCTCGACCGACGGCACCTACACCAACGAGTGGCCGGCCTTCCTCGCGATCTCGTGCCTCGACGGGCCGGTCGTGGGCGACGCGTCCGCCTATGCGCGTCTCGAGGCGGTCGCCGCCGCCCTGGCCCCCCACTTCGGGGCGTCGAACGTCGGGCTCGGTCTGCCGTGCGCGTTCTGGTCCGTCGCTCCGGTCGGGCCGACCGGGGCCGTGCACGCGCCCGGCGCGCCACCGAGTCTCGTGATCGGCACCACCGGCGACCCGGCGACCCCCATCGCCTGGGCCCGGTCACTCACGACCGAGCTCGGCTCGGCTCGCCTCCTGGTGTACGAGGGCGAGGGCCACACCGCGTTCCTGAACGGCAACACATGCGTCGAGGACGCGGTGGTCGCGTACCTGGTCGCGCTCACGGTCCCTCCCGACGGCACCGTCTGCAAGTAGCGCCTGTCCCAGCACCCGCCCCGCTTTCCGAGTTGCGGCCGAGCGGGCGGGGGGTAGGGTGTCGAATGTGACGACCCGTCAGATTCGGGAGCGACGGCAGTGAGCCTCCCCGAGATCGCCGACCCCCCCGAGATCGCCGACCTCCCCAAGATCGTCAGCGTCGACGACCACGTGGTCGAGCCCGCGCACGTGTGGCAGAGGTGGCTCCCCGAGAGGCTGCGCGACCGCGGGCCGCGAGTCGAGCGACACGGCCTCGGCGACCTGAAGTTCGTCGGCGGCACCCGCTACGAGTACACGCTCGACGACGACGCGCCGCCGTGCGACATCTGGTTCTACGAAGACCAGATGTACCCCCACAAGCGTCATGTCGCGGCCGTGGGGTTCGATCGCGATGACATGACCTTGTCGGCCATCACCTACGACGAGATGCGGCCCGGCTGCTACGAGCCGAAGGCCCGGGTCGAGGACATGGAGATGAACTGGGTGGATGCGTCCCTCTCCTTCCCCACCTTCCCCCGGTTCTGCGGCCAGGCGTTCCTCGAGGCCGATGACCGCGAGCTCGCGATGGCGTGCGTGCTCGCCTACAACGACTGGATGGTCGAGGAGTGGTGCGGCGACAGCGACGGACGGCTCGTTCCGCTCTGCCTGATCCCCCTGTGGGACGCCGACGCCGCCGCGGCCGAGGTCCGCCGCAACGTGGCGCGCGGCGTACGGGCCGTGTGCTTCAGCGAGATCCCTCCTCACCTCGGGCTCCCGAGCATCCACAGCGGCCATTGGGACCCGTTCTTCGTCGCGTGCGCGGAGACGGGGACCGTCGTGTGCATGCACATCGGCTCGTCGTCGAAGATGCCCGCTACGTCTCCCGACGCGCCACCGGCGGTCCAAGCCACTCTCAGCTTCGGCAACGCGATGAGCTCGCTCACCGACTTCCTGTTCTCGGGTGTGCTCGTGCGGTTCCCGACCCTGAAGCTCGCGTACTCCGAGGGTCAGATCGGCTGGATCCCCTACATCCTCGAGCGAGCCGACGACGTGTGGCTCGAGCACCGGGCCTGGGGTGGCGTGCGTGGCATCGTGCCCGAGCCGCCGTCCACGTATTACTACCGCCAGGTGTTCGGGTGCTTCTTCCGCGACCGGCACGGCATCGAGTCGCTCGAGAAGGTGGGCGTCGACAACACCACCTTCGAGACCGACTACCCGCACACCGACTCCACGTGGCCGCACACGAAGCAGGTGGCGGAGGATCTCATGGCCGGCCTCACCGACGACGTCGTGTACAAGCTGCTGCGAGGCAACGCGATCCGGATGCTCGAGCTCGACCTCGACTGAGCTCGCGATGGACCTCCGCTACTCCGAGGCCGACGAGGCCTTCCGGGCCGGGCTGCGAGCTTGGCTGGCCCGAACCCTGCCGACGCTCCCGTCGCCACCGCCTCGCGACGATTGGCCGGCGCGCCGCACGTTCGACACCGACTGGCAGCGGAGTCTGTTCGACGCCGGCTACGCCGGCATCGGTTGGCCGCGCGCCTACGGCGGGCGCGAGGCGTCGCCCACCGAGCAGCTCGTGTACCTGGAGGAGACCACGCGGGCGAAGGCGCCATACGTGGGCGTCAACTTCGTCGGCACCCTGCATGCAGGGCCGACGATCATGGCGGAGGGCACCGAGGAGCAACGGACTCGGTACCTCCCGCCGATTCTGCGCGGCGACGAGGTCTGGTGTCAGGGCTTCTCCGAGCCGTCGGCCGGTTCCGACCTCGCGTCGCTGCGCACGCGGGCGGTGCGCGAGGGCGACTCGTACGTGGTCACCGGTCACAAGATCTGGTGCTCGTTCGGCCAGGTCGCCGACTTCGGCGAGCTGCTCGTACGCACCGATCCGAAGGCCCCGAAACACCGCGGCATCACATGGCTCGTCCTGCCGATGGACCTCCCCGGCATCGACGTGCGGCCGATCGAGACCGTGCTCGGCTCGTCGGAGTTCACGGAGGTCTTCCTCGACGACGTGCGCGTGCCCGTGACCAACCGCGTCGGCGAGGAGAACGACGGCTGGCGCATCACGCAGGTCACGTTCGCGTTCGAGCGGGGGACCGCCTTCGTGAGCGAGCTGGTCGACGCGATGCGCTTGACTGACGAGCTCGCTCCGCTCGTGCACGACCCCGGGCATCGGCGCGAGCTGGGTCGGGTTGCAGCCGAGCTCGACGCGCTGTGGGCTCTCACCAAACGCAACGTGTCGCGGGCAGACCGTACCGGTGCGCCGGGTGCCGGCGGCCTGATGATCAAGCTCGCCTACTCGGAGGTCCGCCAGCGGCTCGGTGACCTGTCGCTACGGGTGCTCGACCGACGCGCGCTCTCGGTCGAGAGCGAGTTCGTGGAGGAGCGCCTGCGGACGCTCGCGCTCCCGATCGCCGCGGGTACGTCGCAGATCCAGCGCAACATCATCTCGGAGCGCGTCCTCGGATTGCCGAAGGAACCGGCGTGGACTTCGACCTGAGCCCCGACCAGGTCGCACTGCGTGACGGGATCCGCAGCCTGGCCCGGGGCAAGTTCCCCATCGCGCGGGTGCGCGCCGGCTTCGACCGCTCCGTGAACGACGACCTCGCCGCGACCGGTGTGCTCACGCTGCTCGCCGACGGCTTCGGGCACGCCGACGCGGCGGTGGTGCTCGAGGAGCTGGGCCGGGCGCTGGTGCCCGGGCCGGTCGTCTGGGGTCTGCTCGCGCAAGCGCACACCGATGGTGTGCCCGGTGGCGTGCCCGATGGTGTGCCCGGTGATGTGCCCGGTGATGTGATCGGCGGCGTCGAGCGCCCGGTCGAGGACGAGCCGGCACTCGTCGAGCACCTTGACGCGCTCGACGTGCTGATCGTGCTCGACGACCGCGGTGTGAGCCGGCTCGACCCGGCCGCGCTCGACGCGACGGCGATCCCAAGGCCCCTCGACCCGCTCACGCCGGTCCATGCGGTCGACCGGCTCCCGGCGGGGGAGCGGATCGCCGGCTCGCAGGAGGCGGCCCGGTGGCGACTCGTGGGCGCGGCGCTCACCGCGGCATACGCGATCGGGATGGCGCAGGCCTGCACCGACCTCGCCGTCGCGTTCGCGAAGGAGCGCGTGCAGTTCGACCGGCCCATCGGGTCGTTCCAGGCGGTGAAGCACATCCTCGCCGACATGGCCGTCCGCACGGAGGTCGCCCGGGCGGCCGTGCACGCGGCCGCGGTGCACCTCGACGATCCGGCGACCGGCCCCGTGGCCCGCGCGGTGAGCGGCGCGAAGCTGCTCGCCGGCGAGGCCGCGGTGGCCAACGGGAAGGCGGCCACCCAGGTGCACGGCGGCATGGGGTTCACGTGGGAGGTCGACGTGCACCTGTACCTCAAGCGGGCGTGGGTCCTCGACACGGTCTTCGGCTCGTCCGACGTCCATGCCGACCGGGTGGCGGCGACGTTCCCGAGCTGAGGGCTGTCCGCGTCGAGCCGACGAACGTGTCGGGAAGCTCCCGCCGCAGGCGGATTCGGCCCGCGGGTGGCCGACGGTAGTGTCGGCCCGATGAGCACGCCCGGGCAGACCACGGTCCTCGCCGCGCTGGCTGCCCGGCTCGCATCCGACCCCGACGGTCCGTATCTCGACTTCGAGGGTGTCGGGTTCACCGCCCGCGAGATGGACGCCACGTCGAACCGGCTGGCCCACGCCCTCGCCGGGTTGGGCGTCGGTCGCGGTGACCGGGTCGCGAGCCTGCTCGAGAACGGGCCCGAGCAGGTGATCACGTTCTTCGCCACGCTCAAGCTGGGCGCCATCGCGGTCCCGATCAACACTGCCTACAAGGGTGAGTTCCTTCGCCACGTGCTCGCCGACTCGGCCTCGCGGGTGGTGATCGTGCAGGGCGACTTCGCCTCGCGGGTCGCCGAGGTCGCCGGGACCGGGCTCCCGGAGCTCGCGGCCGGCATCGTGACCGCGCCCGCCGACGCCGTGATCAGCGCCGTCGCGCAGCACGACTGGGAGGCCCTGCTCGCCGCGAGCCCGACCGGCCCCGTGGCCGACCCGGGCGTGGAGCCGGCCGACCTCGCCTGCTTCATCTACACGGCCGGGACGACCGGCCCGTCGAAGGGCTGCATGCTCCCGCACAACTACATCGTGTGCCTGGCGGGCCAGATCGCCCGCGCGTGGCAGCGTCGGCCCGACGACGTCGTGCTCACGCCGCTCCCACTCTTCCATTTCAACGCGATCTCGGTGTGCGTGGTGGGAACGCTGGTGGTGGGCGGCAGCGCAGCCATCGAGCGCAGGTTCTCGGTGTCGCGGTTCTGGCCCGAGGTCAAGCGAACCGGCGCCACCATCCTGTCGATGCTCGGGTCGTTGGCCATCCTCGTGGCGAACGCCGAGGACAACCCCGACCAGGCGGGTCACGCGCTCCGGCTCTGCGCGGCGGCGCCCATGCCACCCGACACCGACCGGATCTGGCGCGAGCGGTTCGGCTGTGCCACTTTCAGCGGCGGCTACGGCCTCACCGAGGCCTCGCTCATCTCGATGCTCCCCGCGGGCGAGGTCAACAAGCCGGGTGCGGCGGGCAAGCCCAACACCGACGAGTTCGACGTTCGGCTGGTCGACGACGACGACAACGAGGTGCCCGTGGGCGAGATCGGCGAGATCGTGTGCCGGTCCAGGCGCCCCAACGTGATGTTCGCGGGGTACTGGCGGCGGCCGGAGGCGACCGTCGAGGTGACGCGCGACCTCTGGTTCCACACCGGCGACCTCGGTCGTCTCGATCCCGACGGCTTCCTCTTCTTCGTCGACCGCAAGAAGGACTACCTCCGCCGGCGGGGCGAGAACATCTCCAGCTTCGAGATGGAGAAGACGTTCGTCGGCCACGAGTCGATCAAGGACGTCGCCGTGCACTCGGTGCCGAGTGATCTCGGCGAGGACGAGGTGAAGGTGACCGCCGTCCTCCAACCCGGCGTCACCCTCACGGAAGAGGAGCTGTGCCGCTGGGCCGTCGACCGCGTTCCGTACTTCGCCCTGCCGCGCTACATCGAGTTCCGCGACGATCTGCCCCGCAACCCGGTGGGGCGGGTCCTCAAGTACCGGCTCCGCGACGAGGGGGTGACCGGAGGTACCTGGGATCGCGAGGCTGCCGGCTTCAGCTTCGAGCGCCGCTGACCCACTACTGCTTGCGAACCTTCCAGATCTCCTCGGCCGGCCAGCGCCGCGCCCACTTGTAGGGCGCGAAGTCGTCGTAGGTGGTCGTGGCGCCCGCGGGCGGGCGCAGCTCGACGAGGTCCTCGATCGCGAACCCGTGTCGGCGGAAGAGCCGGATCCACTCGCCGTAGGGGATCTGGAAGTCGATCGTGCCCTCGCCGAGATCGACCAGCCTCATGCCGAAGTACGGCGCGCGGAGCTTGCGACCCTGGCGGTCGCGCTCCTGGTCGTAGGTGAGGTAGAGGAGGATCGCCGCCTTGTTGAACACGAGGAGGCCGCCCGGACGGAGGAGGCGGGCCACCTCGGGCACGATCCGGTCGGGGTCGCAGAAGCTCATTGCGCCGTGGTCACAGAACACGATGTCGAACGACTCGTCACGGAGGGGGACGGCCTCGCCCGTTGCCAGTACGAGCGGGAGCTCGACCGCGGCACGCTCGCGCTGCGTCCGGGCGTGGCGGAGATGAGCGGCCGACTGGTCGAGGCCGACCGGCCGGGCGCCCGCGGCGGCGAGCGCGATCGACCACTGGGCCGCGCCACAGCCGAGCTCGAGCACATCGCGGCCCGCCACGTCGCCGAGCACCCCGAGCTCGGACTCCGGGACGGACCACACACCCCACGCCATCGGGTTGCGCTCCAGCTGTCTACTGTGCGCCGCCTGGTAGGCGTCGGCGTCGGAATCCCAGAACGCGCGGTTGCGCCGCTGGTGGTCGGCGCTCATCGGGCGCTCATAGGCCGCTCATCCGCCGCAGGTCCCCGCCGATGCCGACGGGCCGCAGAAGATCGTGCCGCCCGGCGACAGCTCGAGCTGGTCGCCGGGGCGGAGCGTGAGCGTGACCGGTCCGGGGGCGAGGAAGCCGGGGTCGGTGCTGCTCTCGACGCGACCGCTCGCGCTGCTGCCGCTCGTCGACGTGAGGGTGAGCTCGGCGCGGCCTCCGTCGGTGATCCCGTTGGGGCCGGTGCCGTCGCATGGCGGGGTCGGGTCGTCGGTGCAGGCCTTGTAGATCCGCCACGAGGCGGTGCCGCGGCCGTCGGCGGCGACGGTCAGGCCGCGACCGTGCCCGGACCAGCTGCCCACGAACGGGCTCAGCCTTCGCGGCGCCCCGCCGCCGGCCGGCGCGGCGGTGGAGCTCGACGGGGGAACGGCCGAGGTGCTCGCGGTGCCGGCGCCGGTCGACGACGTGCTCGTAGTGGAGGTGCTGGTCGTCGTGGTCTTGGGCCGGGTCGAGTGAGATCCGCCCGACGAGCACGCGCCGACGATGATCGCGAGGCTCAGTGCGAGACCGCTCTGGCGACGCCACACGCTCCGCTCCGACATCAGCACGCTATCCGGTGGGTGTTGGTGTGAAGGCCACGGGCATCGCGCTGAAGCCGCGGACGTTCCCGGAGTGGACGCGGGCGAGCCCCCGCTCGTCCACCTCGTACTCACCGATGCGCGGGAGCAGCTCCTCGAGCGCGACGCGCGTCTCGAGCCGGGCCAGGGCCGCGCCAAGGCAGTAGTGGATCCCGTGGCCGAACCCGACGTGCCCGGCAGGGTCGCGGGTGACGTCGAACTCGTCGGCTCGTTCCCACTGCCGCTCGTCGCGGTTCGCAGAGCCCAGCAGGAGGAGCACCTTCTTCCCTCCGTGCATGGTCTTGCCGTGTAGTTCGATGTCGCGAGTGAGCGCCCGGGCCATGGCCTGGGTCGAGCCGTCGTAGCGCAGCACCTCCTCGATGGCGCCCGGCATCAGGTCCGGGTCGGCGAGCAGCTTGGATCGCTGCTCGGGGTTGCGGTGCAGCCAGTACGCGGCGTTCCCGATCAGCTTCGTGGTCGTCTCGTTACCGGCGATGATGAGCAGGAAGCAGAAGCCCAGGATCTCGCGGTGGGTGAGGGCCTGGCCTTCCTCCTCCGCGGCGATGAGCGCGCTCAAGAGATCGTTGCCCGACTCGCGGCGCCGCTGCGCGATCACCTGCTCGAAGTACTCGTAGAGGAGCGTCGCACCTTCGATGCCGGCCGCGGTCATCTTGGAGCTGTCGGGCTCGCGGTGAAGCATGTCGTCGGACCAGTGCCGGAGCTGGTCTTGATCGTCGGGCTCGACGTCGAGCATCCGGCAGATCACCGCCATGGGGAGGACGGCGGAGAAGTCACCGATGAGGTCGAAATGCCCGCGTGGAGCGAAGTCGTCGACCAGTCGCCGCGCGAGCACCCGGGCCGGTTCCTCGAGCGACGCGACGCGCCGCGGCGTGAATGCCTGACTCACCAGGGCGCGCAGTTGCGTGTGGCGCGGCGGATCCATCTCGATGAGCATCGGCTCGACCTTGTCGCTCGTCCGCTCGAGCGTGATGCCCTGAGCCGAGCTGTAGGTCTCCCAGTCGTGCAGGGCATCGCGCACATCGTCGTAGCGCGAGAGCGCCCAGAAGTCGCGCTCGGCGCTGTAGTACGCGGGCGCGTGGTCACGCAGCTCCCGGTACGTGGGGTAGGGGTTTTCGTGGTGCTCGTAGGCGAACGGATCGAAGCGGACCATGCGATGCTCCCGGCGCGCCACCGCGCCCTGGGAACGTTAGTGGGGCCGGCGTGCAGGACGACTCGGGGGGCTTCCGGGACCTGACCGGCTCGTTCGAGGTCCTCGGCTCCTGAGCGGCCCGCGCGCTCGAGACGTCAGAGGACGACGAACGCGATCAGGCACGCGTGGATCGCGACGGCCGCGAGCACGAACAGGTGGAAGACCTCGTGGTACCCGAAGAACGCGGGCGCGGGGTCGGGCCGGTGGGTCGCATGCACGACCGCGCCCACCGTGTAGAGGACACCACCGCCGGCCAGGAGCAGGAAGCCGAGCACGCCCAGGTGGGTCCAGAGCTGGGGGAGGGCGATCAGGGCGACCCAGCCGAGCGAGATGTAGACGGCGGTGACATAGCCGCGCGGGAGTTGGAACGGCAGCCACTCGATGACGGTGCCGGCTGCCGCGCCGATCCAGACCGTCGCGAGCAGGATCGCCTCGATCGGACCGGTGACCGCCAGCAGCGCGACGGGGGTATAGGTGCCGGCGATGGCCATGTAGATCATCGAGTGGTCGAGGCGGTGCATGCGCTCCGCACCGGCCGGCATCCACGGGACACGGTGGTAGAGCGCGCTCGCCCCGAGCATCAGCGAGATCGAGAGCATGTACACGATCGTGCCGAAGGTGGCCCGACCCGATGGCGCGGTGGCGACGAGCACGGCACCCGCGGCCAGCCACACGAAGAACCCGTACTGGTGGGACACGCCGCGCAACCGCGGCTTCGAGGTGATCGGAGCAGCCATCGCGGCCTCGCAGGGGTGCTAGGCGGTTGGGCTCAGCTCGCTGATCGTGACGACCCCATCGTGGCTGAGCCGCTTGCCGTGTGCCACCGGCGACACGTCGACGCCGACCGCCTCGGCCCGCAACGCTCCGACCGTGCACCGCTCCGGTGGCCGGTGGGCGAACGGGTCGTAGCGGAAGTGCTCCATCGCGCTGCGGTGCGTGATCTGGTGGATCTCGTCGTCGGTGAGGTCGGTCGCCGCGAACTCGTCCATCAGCCGCTCCGGGGCGCGGGGCCAGGTGGTATCGGAATGGGGGTAGTCGATCTCGACACAGATGTGCTCGACGCCGATGTCGCGCGCGAGCCGTACCCCGACTCGGTCGGTGATGTAGCAGAGCACGATGTGGTCGAGGAACACCTCGCTCGGCATCTTCGAGCCGAAGTCGGCACCGGTCCACGCCTTGTGCGTGCGGTAGCTGTGGTCGAGCCGCTCGAGGAAGTACGGCACCCAGCCGATACCGCCCTCGGACAGCGCGATCTTCACGCTCGGGAACTTCTTGAACACCGGTGAGTGGATCACGTCGGCAGCGGCCTGCACGATGTTCATCGGCTGGAGCACGATCATCACGTCGATCGGGGCGTCGGGCGCGGTGACCACGAGCTTGGACGACGACCCGATGTGCATGCACACGATCGTCCCCTCGTCGGCGCACGCCCTCCAGAACGAGTCCCAGTGGTCGGAGTGCAGGCTCGGCAGGCCGAGGGGCACGGGATTCTCGGGGAACGTGACCGCGTGGCAGCCCTTCTTCGCGACCCGATGGATCTCGGCGGCCATCAGGTCGGGGTCCCAGATCGTGGGCACCGACAAGGGGATGAAGCGACCGGGGAACGTGGCGCACCATTCGTCGATATGCCAGTCGTTGTAGGCCTGCGCCAGCGCGAGGGCGGCGTCCTTGTCGTCGAGCGCGGCGAACAGGCGGCCCGCGAAGCCGGGGAGCGACGGGAAGCACAGTGAGCCGAGGAGCCCGTTGGCGTTCATGTCGAGGATGCGCTTCTCGACGTCGAAGCAGCCGTCACGGATCTCGTCGAAGCTGGTCGGGTCGATCCCGTACTCCTCCGGGGTCCGGCCGGCAACCGCGTTGAGGCCGATGTTGGGCACCTCGATGTCGAGGAACTGCCACACGTCGGTGCCGTCGTCCTTGTGGACGACGTGAGGAGCGACGTCGCGGTACTTCGCGGAGAGGTGGCGCTCGAACAGATCGGGCGGCTCCACCACGTGATCGTCGACGCTCACGATGATCATGTCGTCGAGCTGCATGGCTGTACCCCCTTGCTCGCTTCCACTCGCGTCTGGCAGCGTACCGCTCTCGGTTACGAGCGCGTCTGCGGTGCCTCGGGCTGCAGCTCGATGGTGTCGACGTGCGTGCCGGGCGGTGCGGTCACGGCGGCGACGACCGCGCGTGCGACGTCGGCCGGCTCCAGCGTGCCCCAGTGGCGCTGGATGCCGAAGCGCTGCCAACGCTGCACGAGCTCGAGGAACTCCTCGGCCGGTCCCCACTCGGCGGCGAAGTCGGTGAGCGTGGGGCCGGCGCGCACTGTCGTCACACGGATTCCACGCCCCTCGACCTCGTAGGCCAGACCGCGGGCGACGTGCTCGAGAGCGGCCTTCGTCGCGCCGTAGGTGACGAGTGAGGGGCGCGGGTTGCGCACCGCGTCCGACGACACGAACACGACGTCGCCGCGCGCGCCGCGCGTCAGCAGTGGGGCGACCACGGCGCGTGTCACGAGCAGCGCGCCGAGCAGGTTCGTCTCGACCATCGTGCGCAGGTGCTCGGGATCGATCGCCGCGAGATTGCCGGGCCACGCGAATCCGGCGTTGTTGACGAGCACATCGACCGGACCGAGGGCGGCTTCGGCGGCATCGAAGAACCGTGTGACCGACGACGGGTCGGTCACATCGAGCGGATGGGCGAAGGGCTCGCCCCCGGCCAACGCCACGTCGGCTGCGGTCTCCTCGAGCCGGTCGATTCGGCGGGCCCCGACGGCGACGGGCCAGCCCAGCTCCGCGAAGGCAATCGCGATCGCCCGTCCGATGCCCGACGACGCGCCGGTGACGACGGCCACCCGCCGCTCGGGCCTGTCGCTCACGGTCGGCTCCCGTCGTCGAGGTCGATGCCGCCCCAGGCTACGACCGGCCCGGCTGCCTCGACGAGGAGGCGGGTGTACGAGAAGTCGACGTCTTCGCCCCAGGCTTCGAGCCCGAATGGCGTGCCGAGCCGCTCGGCCAGGTCGACGACGGCCCGCGTCACGTCGTCGACCGGCACCGTGGTGACCGCGATGGCCGGCCGTCCCGTGCGCGCCGCGACCAGTGCGAGCGCGGCCGCGATCCCCGGCGCGCGGCGGGCCGGAACGACCACGCTTCCGGGTTCGATGGTGGGGAAGGTGCGTGCGATCCACAACCCGGCCGGGTCGGGGTCGGCGGTGACGATGCCACCCGGTGGGAGCGCGTTCCGGACGTCCATCACCGCCCGGGCTGGATGGCGCGGGCGCTCGTCGTCCAGGTAGCCGGGTTGCGCGATCGCGGCGAGGCGCGTGAAGAGCTCGTTGGGCTCGATCGGCTGTGTCGAGGGAATGACCGTGCCCGACAATGGGAGCAGGTTGCACGGCGCAACGATCTCGATGTCAGGCGCAAGCGCGTACCGTGCAGGCGGAGATTCGGCCTCGTCGATCCCGGTCGCGATGATGAGGTCGAGCTCCCCGAAGCCGAGCAGCTCAAAGTCGCGCGCCTGGAGCCCGCACGTGCCCATGTGGTGCGGGCTGTCCCACGCGAACGCGCCCTTCGCACCCCAGGTGTTCGCGACGCCGACGTTCGCCGCGGCCGCGAACACGCGCAACCCGTCGACGCAGTCGTCGCGCAACACGCCGGGGCCCGCGAGCACAGCTGCGCGCCGTCCCCGCAGGTCGAGGGGCACCGCCGGTGCGGTCGGTGCGGTCGGTGCCACCCGTTCCACGCGCAGCCGGCTCTCGGCCTCCTCGAGCAGCGCGGCGAGGCCGCGGTCGGTCACAGGGTCCACGGTCCGCCATCGTTCCACCTCGGGCTGGTCTGACAGGCCGTCAGATAGAGTCCCCGGCCGTGAGCCGCCGAGTCTGCGTGGTGGGGGTCGGGCTGTCCGACAGTCCGCGCACGCCCGAGATGACCCCCCGAATGCTCGAGGCCCAGGCCTTCCGGCGCGCGCTCGACGACTGCGGGCTCGAGAAGGGCGACATCGACGGCCTCGCGTCGGCCGGCTACGGCGGCATGCACGAGGTCCAGCTCGCCGAGTACCTCGGCCTCCGGCCCCACTGGCTCGACTCCACCAGCTGCGGCGGCTCGAGCTTCGAGTTCCAGACCCATCACGCGTACCGGGCCATCGAGGCCGGTGACGTCGACACCGTGGCCATCGTCTACGGCAACACGCAGCTCTCCACCTCCGGTCGCTCGCTCGGCACCGGCCAGCAGTTCCAGCTCACCGGGCCGTGGGCCTACGAGTTTCCCACCGGCATCACGCTCGTCGGCTGCTACGCGCTCGCCGCGCAGCGCCACCTGCACGACTACGGCACCACGCCCGAGCAGCTGGCGAGCATCGCGGTGCAGATCCGTGAGCACGCGGGCCGCAATCCGGACGCGATGTACCGCGAACCGATCACCGTCGACGACGTGCTCTCCTCGAAGCTCGTCGCCGACCCGCTGCACAAGCTCGACTGCTGCGTGATCTCCGATGGCGGCTGCGCGTTGATCCTCACCACCGAGGAGCGCGCCCGGAGCCTGCCGCACGAGCCCGTCTACGTGCGGGGCGCGGCCGGTGGCAGCACGCACCACTCGGTGCAAGCCATGCCCGACCTCACGAGCACCGCGGCCGCGTTCACCGGCCCGAAGGCGTTCGCCGAAGCGGGGATCACCCCGGCCGACGTCGATACCTTCCAGATGTACGACTCCTTCACCTACACGGTGCTCGTCTGCCTCGAGGACCTCGGCTTCTGCGCGAAGGGGGAGGGTGGCCCGTTCGCGGAGTCGGGCGCGCTGCGGCTCGGGGGCGCGCTCCCCACCAACACCGACGGTGGCGGGCTGTCCAACACCCATCCCGGCATGCGCGGGCTGTTCCTGCTGTGCGAGGCGACCCGGCAGCTGCGGGGTGACGCCGGCGACAGGCAGGTCGAGGGGGCCGAGACAGCGGTCGCTCACGGCTCGGGCGGCTGGCTCTCCACGATGGGGACGGTCGTGCTCGGCACGGTGCCCGTCCGATGATGGGGCCAGTCCGATGAGCGACACCGCGGTCCCTCGCCACATCATCCCGCGCGTCACGCCCGAGAGCGTCGAGTACTTCGCGGGCGCGGTGCGGGGCGAGCTGCGCATCCAGCGCTGCACCACCTGCAGCAAGCACCAGCACTACGCGCGGCTGCTCTGCTCGCACTGCGGCGCCGAGACCCTCGAGTGGGTCACCGCGAGCGGCCGGGGCACCGTGCACAGCTTCACCGTGATCCGCCAGAACGGCGTCCCGCCGTTCGACGAATGGGTGCCGTTCGTGGTCGCGCTGGTCGAGCTCGAGGAGGAGGGCGCGCGCATCCTCGCGACCATGCCGTCGGTTACACCGGAGGACGCCCGCATCGGGATGCAGGTGATCGCCGAGTTCCGGCCCGCCACCGACGAGGTCGCGTTCGTTGACTTCCGCGCCGCGCCCTGACCGGAGCCATGAGCACGGCGCGCAGCCTCTACCTCCACGAGTGCGTCGACATCGTGGGCGAGGGCGCGATGCGCTACATGGAGCACACCGAGAGCTTCGACACCGAGGCCGCCGCCGACCGCGGGATCGAGCTGGTCGGGACCTGGTACACGATGGGCTCCACCGGCCGTTGGCCCCAGGTGGTCAACTTGTGGGAGTGCGTCGACGGCTGGGCCGGATGGCGTCGGCTCATGGAGAGCACCAATCTCCGCCGCACGCGCAACCCTGCCCTCGACGCATGGTGGCGCGAGGCGATGGAGAGTCGCAGCGGCGGCTTCGACCGACTGCTCGGTGCCGCGCCCGGCTGCCCGTCGCTCGCCGACCTGCGGGACGCGCGCGTGACGGGCTCGGTGTTCGTGCACGAGCTGACCGAGGTGCGGCCGGGCACCGGGCTCGAGTACCTCGCGGCAGTGCGCGAGCAGTGGCAGCCGGTCCTCTCCGGCTACGGCCACGAGCTGGTGGGCCTCTACGAGGTGCTGATGACCGACGTCGAGGTGGTGACGATCTGGGCGACGGATCCGGCGGGGCACGTCGCGCTGATGAGCGCGGACGACGAGCGCATCGCTCGCTGGCGGGCCCGCGCCCGCGACTTCACCACCCGGTGGCGCGAGGAGCTCATGACCCCGTATCCGGGAACGCCGCTCTCGCGCGGCGACACGCTGTGAGCGCCACCCGGTCGGTTCGTCAAGCGGCCGTCGTCGGCATCCACGCCCTGCCCTACTCGAAGGACATGGGCATGACGGAGCGCAAGGCGGGCGCGCTCGCCATCCTCGGCGCGCTCGCCGATGCCGGCCTCACCACCCACCACGTCGATGGTCTCGTGCGCTACGGCTGGGAGACCACCACCGAGATGGAGATGGCGCGCAACCTCGGCATCCACAACCTCCGCGTGTTCGGTGACGTCGACTTCGGCGGTGGCGCGGGGCCGGTGGTGATCGGCCACGCCTGCGAGGCCATCGAGCTCGGCCACGCCGACGTGGTCGTCGCGTGGAGGGCTCGCAATCGCAGCTCCGGCGGCCGGCCGTGGGCGGCCCAGATCATGGCCACGGGCCAGGACCAGTTCGAGCGTCCGCACGGGCTCGTCCGCCCGTCCGACGGGATGGCGCTGCACACCCGCTACTGGATACATCGCTACGGCTGGCAGGCGGAGGACCTCGGGCTCGTCGCGATCACGCAGCGCGACCATGCCCGACGCAACCCGATGGCCCTGATGCGCCAGCCGATGACGATGGACGACTACCTCGCGTCCCGAATGATCTCCGATCCGCTCCGGCTCTTCGACTGCTGCCTCGAGACCGACGGCGCGCTGGCCATGGTGCTCACGAGCGCGGAGCGCGCCGCCGACCTCGATGTGATCCCCGCTTATGTGAGCGGCTACGCGGCCGGCAGCGGCCCCGACTGCTACGGCATGACCTTCTACTACGGCGACGACCTGGGCGTGACCCCGGCCAAGTACGTGGCCCCCGAGCTGTGGCGCAACACCGGGCTCACGCCGCCCGACATCGACGTCGTGCAGTTCTACGACGCGTTCACGCCCCAGGTCCCGATCTCCTTCCAGGAGTTCGGCTTCTGCGGCGACGGCGACGGGCCCGAGTTCATCCGCTCGGGCGCGGCGCCCCTCTACAACACGAGCGGCGGCGGCCTGTCGGAGGCGTACGTACACGGCTTCAACCTGCTGGTGGAGGCGGTGCGCCAGATCCGGGGTATCTCCGCGACCCAGGTCGACGGCGCGCGGCACTGCCTCGCCACCGGCGGCAACGTCGTGCCCACCGGCGCAGTGGTGTTCTCGAAAGAGCGGCGATGAACGAGCCTCCTTCGTTCCCGCTCCCGGTTGCCGACGCCGACACGCAGACGTTCTGGGACGCGGCGGCCGACGGGCGACTCGTCGTCCAGCATTGCGCCGCGTGTGGTCACTGGATCTGGCAGCCGAAGCCTGTCTGTCCTCGTTGCCACGCGGTCGACGTGCCGTGGGAGGAGGTGTCGGGTGACGGGCGGGTCGCGAGCTGGACCGTCGTCCGCCCGCCGGTGCTGCCGGCCTTCGCGCCCTTCACGCCGTTCGTGATCCTGCTGGTGGAGCTCGACGAGGGCGTGCGGATGGTGGGCCAGCTCGCGGGTGACGCCGGTGAGCTGCTCGTGACCGACGGCGGACCCGAGGGCGTGTCGATGGGCACGCCGGTCGCGCTGCGCTGGCGCGAGCAAGGAGAGGTCACACTCCCGGCCTGGCGCATAGTCGCCCGATGACGCGAACTCGAACGAGGAGGATCCCGATGTCCCATCCCCACCTCCGTGCGGTGCTGCTCAACTGCACCCTGAAGAAGTCGCCCGAGATCTCCAACACCGAGGCGCTCATGCGCAAGGTCATCGAGTGGTACGACCAGATGGATGTCGAGAGCGAGCTCATCCGGGTCGTCGACTACAAGGTGCCCTTCGGAGTCAGCTCCGACGAGGGGGACGGCGACGAGTGGCCGGAGATCTTGGAGAAGATCAAGGCGACCGACATCCTCGTGATGGGCATGCCGATCTGGTTCGGCGTGCGGTCGAGCGTGGCCCAGCTCGTGATCGAGCGACTCGACGGCACGTACAACGAGCGCAACGACGTCGGCCAGTACCCCCTCTACAACAAGGTGGGTGGCGTGGTCGTGACCGGCAACGAGGATGGCGCGCACGCCTCGGCCGAGACGACGCTGTTCAACATGAGTCACCTCGGCCTCGCCATCCCACCCAACGCCGATACTTACTGGGTGGGCGATGCCGGGCCGGGCCCCTCCTACATCGAGGCCGGCGGCGAGCACCACGAGTACACGAAGCGCACGACTCGATGGATGGCGCACAACACCGTCCACCTGGCCCGCATCCTTTCGGCCAATCCGATCCCCGCCGAGGGGAACACCCGCGAAGGCGACGAGGCCCACGAGGTGTGCCACGCCGGCTGAACCACTCCTAACGGAGCGTCAGGTTTCGCGTACGCTCGCGCCGTGGGCTCCGGCGACGGCGTGGTTGCGCTCGACGGGCGGCCGCTGGGCAAGCGAGGCGCCCTCACCCGCCGTCGCCTCCTCGACGCGACGGCGCGCCTGCTCGAGAGCCACGGCGTGCGCGACCTGCGAGTGGTCGACATCGCACGCGAGGTGGGTACCTCGCCCGCGACCTTCTACCAGTACTTCCGCGACGTCGAGGAGGCGGTGCTGGTGCTTGCGGCCGAGGTGGGGGAGGAGACCGCACCGTTGGGCGAGCTGCTCGCCCGCCCGTGGAAGGGCGAGGCCGGCCTTGGCGACGCCCGCGCGCTCGTGGATGGCTTCATCCGTTTCTGGGACGGGCACCGCGCCGTGCTGCGCACCCGCAACCTCGCGGCGCAGGAGGGCGACGTCCGCTTCCGCGAGGTGCGCAATGCATCGCTGCTCCCACTCACCGAAGGGCTCGCGGAGCGGGTGCGCGACTCGCAGGCCGCGGGCCGGGTCGGGCCCGAGATCTCACCCGTCGCGGCGGCCGCCGCGCTCGTCGCCATGATGGAACGGATGGCCGCGTTCCACGTCGACCTCGAGCCCCGCGGCGCGAGCCGACACGACGTTGTTGAGACCGTCGCCCGGATGATCCACCAGACAGTGACCGGCTGAAGGGCTGACGGCCGGGCGCGACTGCGAGGTACGCTGCGCGGAGAACGCGACGGGGGAGACCGCCATGAGCGACGTGTCGGGCGAGAATCGCATGCTGATCGACGGCAAGCTGGTCGACGCGGCCAAGGGCAGGACGTTCGAGAACATCAACCCGGCCACGGAGGAGGTCATCGGCCAGGTGGCCGACGCGTCTCCCGACGACATGCTCGCTGCCGTCGCGGCTGCGCGCCGGGCCTTCGACGAGACCGACTGGTCCACGAACCTCGGTGTGCGAATCCGCTGCCTGCAGCAGCTCCACGACGCGCTGGCGGCCGAGCGCGAGGTGCTCCGCCCCCAGATCGTGGCCGAGGTCGGAACCCCGGTCGGCCTCACCTACGCCATCCAGCAGGACAGCTGCATCGACGACATGCAGTGGGACATCGACCTCGCCGCCCGTTACGAGTACGAGTCCGACCTCCCTGTCCACGAGTTCTTCGGCATCACGAGCGCGCGCAAGGTGCTGCGTGAGCCCATCGGCGTGGTCGGCGCGATCACGCCGTGGAACTTCCCGTTCATGCTCAACCTGTCGAAGATCGTCCCCGCCCTGGGCGCTGGGTGCACCGTGATCCTCAAGCCCGCGCCCGACACGCCGTGGAGCGCGACCGCCATCGGCCGGATCGCGGCCGAGCACACCGACCTCCCACCCGGCGTGCTCAACGTCGTGCCGTCGGGCGACCCCGCCGCGGTCGGCGAGGTGCTCACCGCCGACCCGCGCGTCGACATGATCAGCTTCACCGGCTCCACCGCCACCGGCCGGCGCATCGCGGCCCGCGGCGCCGACACGCTCAAGCGCGTCTTCCTCGAGCTGGGGGGGAAGTCGGCCAACATCATCCTCGACGACGCCGACTTCGCGTCGGTCGTCCCCGGTGGCTCGATGACGTGCATGCACGCGGGCCAGGGCTGCGCCATCACCACTCGGATGCTGCTGCCGCGCTCGCGCTACGACGAGGGCGTCGAGATGCTGAAGGCGTCGTTCGAGGCCTTTCCCTACGGGGACCCCACCAACGCGGCCAACATGATGGGCCCGCTCATCAACGCCCGGCAGCGCGACCGCGTGCTCGGCTACATCGAGAAGGGCAAGGCGGAGGGCGCGCGCCTGCTGGTTGGCGGCGGGCGACCGAAGCAGTTCGATCGCGGCTACTTCGTCGAGCCCACGCTCTTCGCCGACGTCGATCCCGACTCCACCATCGCCCAGGAGGAGATCTTCGGGCCGGTGCTCGCGGTGATCCCCTACGACGGCGACGACGACGCGGTGCGCATCGCCAACAACTCGACGTACGGCCTCTCCGGATCGGTCAGCAGCGGCTCCCTCGAGCGGGCCATGTCGATCGCGAAGCGGATCCGTACCGGGACGATCTCGGTCAACGGCGGGCAGTGGTTCGGTCCCGACTCGCCCTTCGGCGGCTACAAGCAGAGCGGCAGCGGCCGGGAGCACGGGGTGGCGGGCTTCGAGGAGTACCTCGAGACCAAGACGGTCGGTATCCCGGCCACCTCGTAGCGCTGAGGTCACATCGATGCGGCATGCCCGTGACGAGGATCTCGACCGGCTCGAGGACCTGCTCGTCGTGCTGCGCGGCGTCGACGAGATCACGGAGAAGCGGCGCGGCGTCTTCTCCCGCAAATCGGCCGCGTTCCTGCACTTCCACGCCGACCCCACGGGGATGTATGCCGACATCCGGACGACCGACGGATGGCGGCGCTACCCGCTCTCCTCGGCCGCGCAGCGGAGGTCGATGATGGCCGATGCCCGTGCGGTGCTCGCCGGGCGGCGGGCCCGCGGCGGCGACCCCGTAGACTGAGGGCGCCGCCGAGAGGAGCCGTCTGCAATGGCTGAGTTGCCGATCCCCGCGTACCCGCCCACCTCCGGCTCGGTCGAGGAGGAGCGGCTCCACCGCAAGCAACGGCTGGCGGCCGCGTTCCGGCTGTTTGGGCGGTTCGCCTTCGACGAGGGCGTGGCCGGGCACATCACCGCCCGCGACCCGGAGCTCCTGGATCACTTCTGGGTCAACCCGTTCGGCATGAACTTCAGCCACATCCGGGTCTCCGACCTCATCCTGGTCAACCATCACGGTGAGGTCGTCGAGGGCGAGGCCTACGTGAACACCGCTGCCTTCGTCATCCACTCGCAGGTGCACGCGGCCCGTCCCGACGTGGTCGCTGCCGCGCACGCGCACTCGATCTACGGCAAGTCGTTCTCCGCGCTCGGACGGCTCCTCGACCCCATCACCCAGGACGTCTGCGTGTTCTACGACGACCACGCGCTCTTCGACGAGTACACCGGTGTCGTGCTCGACGTCGAGGAGGGCAAGCGCCTCGCCGTCGCGCTCGGCGAGAGCAAGGCCGTCATCCTCCGCAACCACGGGCTGCTCACCGTCGGCCACTCCGTCGACGAGGCGGCGTGGTGGTTCATCACGATGGAGCGGTCGTGCCAGGCCCAGCTCCTCGCTTCGGCCGCGGGTACACCGGTGCTGATCGACCCGGAGATGGCCGAGCTCACCGCCGACCAGGTGGGCTCGCACGCCGCCGGCTATTTCGGCTTCCAGCCCCTCTACGACAAGATCACGCGCGAGCAGCCCGACCTCTTCGACTGACGAGACCCCCCGACCCCGAGCGCTTTGGCGTCGTAGGCGAGCAATAGTTCCGCTTCTGCGACGCCAAAGTGGGTGGCTGTCACAGCCCCGGTGTGGACTGGGCCCGTGCAGCGCAGTCCCGACCAAGAGCTCGCCGTGTGCGCAGCCCGTCACCACGGGGTCTTCACGGCCGTGCACGCACGCCTCATCGGGCTCACACGCGACCAGGCTGCCCACCGAGTCGTAACAGGCCGGTGGGAGTGGGTCCACGACGACGTCTATCGCCTGGCCGGGGTCCCGGAGTCGTGGGAAGGCGCCTTGCTCGCGGCGTGCTGGGCCGGCGGCTTCCGTGCGGTTGCGTCGCACCGGTCGGCTGCTGCGCTCTGGGGGCTGGCCGGCGGCCGCCGGTCGATCGCCGAGATCTCCTGCCCACGATGGCGGCGAGCTCGGCACGACCGTGTGGTCGTCCACGAGACCAACGCCATCGACCCGATCGACTGCGCCTTCGTCGACGCCATTCCGGTGACGACCGTCGAACGCACGCTGCTCGACCTCGGAGCGGTCTGCCACGAGTCGGTGGTCGAGCTGGCTCTCGACGCGGCCGAGCGGCGCGAGCTGGTGACGATCGCTTCGGTTCGGGCCGCACTCGACCGCCTAGCCCGGCCGGGCCGCAATGGCGTCGGCACATTGCGCGCGCTGCTCGACCGCGGAAGCCCGCGTCGAGCGGTCCCCGAGAGCGACATGGAGACGATGTTGCTCCAGGTCTTGCGGCGCGGCGGACTCCCCGAGCCGTTGACCCAGCACGAGATCCGGCAGGGGCGCGTGTTCGTGGCCCGGGTAGACGCGGCATACCCCGAGGCCCGGCTCGCGATCGAGTACGACAGCTACCAGGAGCACGCCGGCCGGCTCGCGCTCGTCCGTGACGTCGAACGCCGGAATCGCCTGATCGCAGCGGGCTGGACGCCGATCTCGGCGACAGCCGTCGATCTCCAGAGCGGCGGGCTCGCGCTCTGCGCCACGATCCGGTCCGCCCTCGAACGCGCCTCTTGAACACTTTGGCGTCGCAGAGTCGGAATAGTTGCTCGCCTGCGACGCCAAAGCGAAAACGTGGGGAGGGGGGCTAGGAGCTCTGCTTGCTGCGCACCCAGGCGATCGAGCCCTGGAGGAAGGTGCCGGTGTCGGGGAACTTGTTGCCCACGATGTCGGTGAACCAGTCGGGCACGTAGATCTCGAACGTGCCCGAGTCGAGCTGATCGAGGATCGGCTGCACCATCGCCTCCGCCGGCAACGCCTCGATGTCGGCCATCGACTCGTCGTTGTCGGGGAGGTGGAACAGGTCCGTGTCGATCACGCCCGGATTCACCACGTGGACCTTCACTCCGGTCCCGGCGGTAGCCAGGTCGACCATCATCGACTCCGACCACGCGGTGATCGCGGCCTTCGACGCCGAGTACGCGGCCTCGCTCGGTGGGCCGAGCCGGGCCGCGACCGACGAGATGTTCACGATCCGCCCGTTGCGCTCGATGAGGCCCGGCAGGAGGGCCAGCATGAGACGGACGGGTGAGAAGTAGTTGATGGCCATCACGGCCTCGACGACGTCGGGCGTGAGCGCGGTGACGTGGCGACGTTTCGGGATGCCGGCGTTGTTGACGAGCACGTCGATGCCGCCCAGCTCCTCGTCGGCCCGCGCCGCGAAGGCAGCGATGCCATCGAGGTCGGCGAGGTCGACTCTCCAGCTGCGCGACTCGGGTGTGTGCTTCCGCAGGCGGTCGAGCACGTCGGCCAGCCGGTCTTCGCGGCGCGCGCAGATCCCGACCACCGCGCCGTGCTCCGCGAAGCCCTCGGCCAACGCGGCGCCGATGCCCGACGACGCGCCGGTCACGAGCACCTTCTTGCCCTTCACCGAGTAGCCCACACGCGCCTCCTCGTCGGCGTGACCGTCAGCATATGGCGCACTAGCCTGCGCCGACTATGGCGCCGCCGCCCGCCCACCGGGCGCCTCTCGAACCCGCGTCCGCGCTGCTTACCGACCGCGTCGCGATCGTGACCGGGGCGGCGGTGGGCATCGGCCGGGCCGTCGCCCTCGCCCTCGCCCGCTTCGGCGCTCACCTCGCGCTGTGCGACCGTGACGCCGGTACCCTCGACGATCTCGCGAAGGAGATCGAGGGGCTCGGGCTCGGTCGGCGGGTCGTGACCGGCGTGCTCGACGTGCGAGACCAAGCCCAGGTGGCCGCGTTCCTCGGCACGGTGGGCGACCAGCTCGACCATGTCGACGTCCTGGTCAACAACGCCGGCGGTGGCTTCTACGCGAACTTCCTCGACGTCAACGAGAAGGGCCAGGACTCCCTCGTCCGCGAGAACTTCACCAGTGTGACCTCGTTCGTGCGTGGTGTCGTGCCGCTGATGCCTCCGCCGCCGACGGGCGGGTCCATCGTCACGATCACCTCGATCGAGGCTCACCGGGGTGCCCCGGGCTACGGCGTGTACAGCGCGATGAAGGCGGCGGTGGCCAGTCTCACCAAGACGCTCGCGCTCGAGCTCGGCGACCGCATGATCCGGGTCAACTGCATCGCGCCCGACGTGATCCCCACGCCCGGGATCGGCGAGGTCGAGGTGAGGACCCCGCTTCCTCGGGCCGGCCACGTCGACGACGTCGCCGCGGCCGCGATCTATCTCGCGGGCGACCTCTCCGGCTTCGTCACCGGAACCACCCTCCACGTCGACGGGGGCAACCTCGCGGCGGGCGGGTGGCACCGGCTCGACGACGGCACCTTCGCCACGTGAGAGCCCGCCGATGAGGTCGCGATCGTGAGGTTCGCTATCGCGCTCGGGCGGCTCAACCCGGCCTTCTTCGTGGAGGCCACGCTCGAAGCCGAGCGGCTCGGCTACGAGTCGGTGTGGCTGCCCGAGCACCTCGTGTTCCCGATGGCGATGAGCCGTTCGCCGCACCCCGGCGAGGAGCACCCGCCGGTACCGCCCACCACGCCGATCTTCGACGCGTTCGCGTACCTCGCGTTCCTCGCCGGCAAGACGGAGCAACTCCGGCTCGGCACGCACGTCTACAACCTCGCGCTCCGCCACCCGTTCGTCGCCGCGCGTGCCGTGCAGACGCTCGACATCGTCTCGGGCGGGCGGGCAGAGGTCGGGATCGGCGCCGGCTGGCTCGACGAGGAGTGGGTGGCGGCCCAGCTCGACTTCAAGACGCGCGGCCGCCGGCTCGACGAGGCTCTCGACGTTTGCAAGCGGCTCTGGACCGAGCCCGAGGTGGAGCACCACGGCGAGTTCTTCGACTTCGACGCGGTCGCCTTCGAGCCCAAGCCCCGGCAGAAGCCGTGGCCACCGTTGCTGATCGGCGGCGAGAGCGATGCCGCGTTGCTCCGCGCGGCGCGGGCCGGCGACGGCTGGATCGGGATGGCGCACACGTTCGAGTCGGCCGGGAGGTCGATCGCGCGACTGCGAGAGCTGCGCGCCGAGCATGGCCGGGCCGAGCAGCCGTTCGCGGTGTGCCTGGGTGGGCCGGTCGAGTCGCCCGACGACGTCGCCCGATGGGAGGAGCTGGGCGTGACCCGGTTGCTCGTCGCGCCCTGGGTGCGCTCGAACGAGGCGATCGACGGGATGCGGCGCTTTGCCGACCTCGTCGGGCTCCGTGCGAACGAGAGCTAGTCGTCGCGATACGCCAGGAGCGCGTCGACGTGATCGGCGAAGTCGCGGACGGTGCCCTTGTTGCGCAGCGCGACCGCGATCGTTCCCGGGCGCATCGTGTAGCAGACGTTGAGCATGACGCTGGCCAGCTGCTCCGCCCGGTCGTAGCCGTCGAGGTCCATGCCGCGGCCCAGGCCGATCTCGCACGCCCGCCGCAGCACGATCGCGGCCTCGGCCGCGTCCGGCTCGAGCGTGGCGTCGGCCCAGCGCATGAATCCGCCGCGCCAGGGGGCGCCGTCGAACGAAGGCGGCGGGTCGACCAGCGTGCGTCCTTCCCCGGCGACGTAACCGAGCGTCCACGTGAGGAGCAGGTCGCCGTCGCGCCAGAGGCGAGGCGTGGTCGTTCCGCCGACCGTGGGCGGTAGCTCGATGTCGTACTGGCGACGCTCGCCGCCGCGAGCCGCGTGCGCGCCCGCGAGCCCGGCGAGGTCGAACATGTGGGTGCAGTTCGCCCGTGGGTCGGCATGGTGCGCGACCGCGCTACAGCGAGGCGAGAGCGGCATGCCGTCGAGCTCGTGGAGCTGCGCGGCGGCGTTGGCACACGTGCTCCAGGGGTACCGGAGCCCCTCGCCCCGCACGTCGACCACCCGCTCGCCGTCGTGGTGCAGGGTCACCCGGAAGCGATGGAAGTCGTCCTCGAGGTCGGCGACGACGGTGGTCGCCTCGGTGGCCACCACGCGCACGCGGCGCCGGTACGAACCGGCCGGATCGCCCACACGGACCGCGGGAACGCTCACCGAGTCACGCGTCCGGTGGTACGGGGTCGCCGAGGAACACGATGGTGCGCGCCTGAAAGCGCCACCGGTCGGGGTGTCGTACCAGCCGGTCGTGGTAGCGGCCCGCGTTGCTGATCGTGTAGCCGTCACCGTCCTTGCGCAGGTACAGGAAGTCGGTCCACGCACGGGCGTGATCGCCCGACTCGTCGACGTCGATGACGGAGTTGTAGGTCACGTGCTGGCCCGGCGGCATCTCTGGTCGTTGTGTTCCGACGGTGTCGTGGATCTCGCGGCGGCCGTGCCGGGTCTTCCCGAAGACGGTGAAGGTGGCGTCGTCGCCGAAGAGTTCGGCGAACTCGGTCGATCGCCTGTCGTCGTAATGGTGGCAGTACTCGGCGAGCAGGCGGCGGATGGCGGGCTCGTGCTCCGATGGGGTGGTGCTCATGCGCTCCGGTTCCTCCCCCCGGGATAGCCGCCCCCGCCGAACCGAGCGTCGAGCGCGTCGTAGTCGACCGTGAAGCCCTGGCGGGGGAGCTGGTCCACGAACTCGACGCTACGTGGCTTCTTGTAGGACGCGATGTGGGTCCGGCAGTGCTCGACGATGTCGTCGGCGGTGGCCGACGCGCCGGCGTGCAGCACCACGATCGCCTTCACGCTCTGCGTCCACTTCGGGTCGGGCACGCCGATCACTGCGCACTCGGCCACCGCCGGGTGCGCGGTGATACAGCCCTCGACCTCGGCCGGGTAGATGTTCTCGGCCGCCGACTTGATCATGCGGGTCTGCGGTCCGATGAACGTGATCGTGCCATCGCGCTCGCGACGACCGAGGTCGTTGGTGTGGTGCCAGCCGTCGCGCCGGCGATGGGCGTTCTCCTCGGGGCGGTTCCAGTAGCCATTCATCACGGTGGGGCCGCGGGCGACGATCTCGCCCGTCTCGCCGTCGGCGACCTCGTCGCCGTCGGGATCGAGCACCCGCACCTGCACGAGCGGCGACGAGCGGCCGTGGGTCCCGATCGCCGCGGCAGCGAGCGTGTTGAACGTGAGCATGCCGACGACCTCGGTCTGGCCGTAGCCGCCCGGGTTCCGCGCCCAGGGGCTGGTGTCGACCGTGATCATCTCGTTCCACTCGGGCTTCCATGCGAACGCTCGCAGCGACTCGAGGTCGTACCGGCCCGCGGCATTGACCTCGAGCATCTGCTTGAGCGTCGGGCCGACGAGGAAGGCACCCGTGCACCGCTCGGCCTCGATGAGCCGGCACAGCTCCTCGGCGTCGACCCGGGGCGTGAACACGTTGGTGCCGCCCGCGACGAGCGTCGCCAGCGTGGTCATGAAGGTGGCGATGTGGAACAGTGGCCCGCAGTTGAGGTACACGTACTCGGCGTCGACGTCGGCGAGCCGGCCCATGACGAGGCCCTGACCGATGAGCGCGGTGTGGCTGAGCATGGCGCCGTTGGGTCGGCCGCTGAACGCGGCGGTGTACATCACCAGGAGTGAGGACGAGGGGTCGACGTCGAAACCCGGGTCGACGGTCGGCGCCCCGCTCACGAACGCGTCGTAGCTGTCCGGGCCGGTGGCGTCGTGCTGGAGCCAGAGGGCGCCCGCCCCGGCCTGTGTGCGGGCCGCGCGCACGGTGTCACCGATCTCGGCTTCCTGCCAGACGACGACCGCGGGGTCGAGGTCGCTGATCACGAAGGCGAGCTCGTCCGCGCTCTGGCGCCAGTTCGCTGGGCAGAACATGGCGCCGAGCTTGGCCGCTGCGAGCAGGCCCTCGAGGATCCTGCACGAGTTCTGGCCGATCCACAGGATGCGATCGCCCTCGCCCACTCCCCGGGCATGCAGCGCGATGGCGAGCCGGTTCACCCCGTCGTCCAGCTCGGGATAGGTGAGGCGCAACCCGCCGTCGACCACGGCCGTCTGCCGCGGCCGGCTGCGCCGGTGCTCGCGTAGCACGTCGCCGAGGGTGAGGGCGTGTAGCGCGTCCATCCTGCGCATGATTCCACAGAGGTGACGCAGGTGTCAGGAAGGGGCACAATGGCCGGGTCCGCGCGGGAGGGCCGCCGCGGGAGGACCGCATCGTGACCGTGATCGATTCCGACCAGCACTTGTTCGAGCCCCGCACGCTGTGGGCCGACCACGCCGACCCCGCCGATCGCGAGCACGCGTTGCGGATCGTCGACGACGAGCTCGGTCACGCCTGGCTCACATGGGGTGCGCACCGCATCGTTCCCGCCGCGGCGACCCAGCCCGGCCGTCCCGACGAGCTCGGCGCGTACCACGAGCGGGTGCGCGCGGGTCTCCCGCCCGAGATCCGCTACGACGATGCGCTCCCGCGCGACTACTGGGACCCGCAGGCCCGCCTCGACCGTCTGCCCGAGCTCGGTGTGGACGCGACCGTCCTGTTCCCCAACTACGGCCTGGTCTGGGAGCAGGAGCTCGCCGCCGATCTCCACGCGACCCGCGTCAACATGAACGCGTGGAACCGGTGGGCGGTCACCGTCGCTCACGAGGGTGGCGGTCGGTTGCTCCCGGTGGCCCACCTCACGCTGCGCGACCTCGACTTCCTCGAGGCCCAGCTCGCGATGCTCGCCGAAGGCGGCGTGCGGCTGGCGATGATCGGGCCGGGCCTCGTCGATGGCCGCCCGCTCTCGCATCCCGATCACGACCGGGCCTGGAGCGCGTTCGTACACCACGGCGTCACGCCCGTGTTCCACGTGGCCAACGTGAGGCGGCCGTTCGACGACGCGTGGTACGTGACCGACCCCGAGCTGACCAACCCGGTGCTGTCGTCGGTCTTCCTCTGGACCGGAGCCGCGCTCGGGCTGGCCGATCTCGTGCTCAACGGGGCCTTCGTCCGCCACCCCGACCTCCGGGTGGGCGTGATGGAGCTCTCCGCGATCTGGCTGCCCCTGTTCCGTCAGTACCTCGACGGCGGCTACGACTTCCACCGGCGCCAGAACGGTCGCCCGATCGTCGAGCTCGAGCTGCCGCCCAGCGAGTACCTGCGGCGCCATGTGCGCATCGCGGCCTTCTCCTACGAGCGTCCCGAGCGGCTCATGCGCCGCGCCGGCGACCTGTTCATGTGCTGCAGTGACTACCCGCACGCCGAAGGCACCGACGCGCCCTTGGACGACTACCGCGCGACCGGGAGCGAGCCGTCGGAAGCACCCGGCCTCTTCGCAGGCAACCTGCGGTGGCTTCTCGGGGACTGACGACCGAGCGATGAGCCGATGAGCGTGGAGGCCGAAGAGGAGGGAGTGCCGCGCCACGACGTGCCGCTCGGCGGCCGGAGCGGCTTCACGCTCGTCGAGGGGCGACAGGTGCACTACCTCGAGTGGGGCGGGTCGGTGGCTCCGGTGGTCGTGGGTCTCCACGGCGGTGGGCAGACCGCGTACATGTGGGAGGAGCTGGGCTCGGCGCTCGCCGACCGTTACCACGTGCTCGCGCCCGACCTCCCGTGGCACGGCGACTCCGACCCGATCGACGACATGGGCCGCCAGGCCCTCGCCGCGACCGTCCCGCCACTCTTGGACGAGTTCGGGCTCGAGCGTGTCGCGCTCGTCGGCGCTTCGCTCGGTGGGCTGGTGAGCCTCACCCTCGCCGCGGCCCGCCCGGAGCTCGCCGCCGCGGTCGCCCTCATCGACATCGGCCATCGCCTGGAGGACGAAGGGGTGGACCGGATCGTCGCCTTCATGACCAAGCACGAGTCGTTCGCCTCGCTCGAGGAGGCGGCGGGCGAGATCGTCGAGTACCTGCCGCACCGGCGCGAGGTCCGCCGCGAGAGCCTGCATCGCAATCTTCGCCAGCGGGCCGACGGGCGCTGGGAGTGGAAGCACTCCTACGGGCGGAGGATGCGCGAGCTGGGGGCGCCATCCGGGAGCTGGCGCAAGCTGGTGGCCGGGCTCGATGACGAGGCGGCGGGCATCACGTGCCCCGTGCTCGTGTTGCGCGGTGCCGCCAGCGACGTGCTCTCGAGCGAGGGCGCGGAGGAGATCGTCGCGCTCATCCCCGACTCGCGGCTCGCCACCATCGGCAGTGCCGGCCATCACGCAGCCGGCGACAACCCGGAGTCGACCGTCGGGCTGGTGTCGGCCTTCCTCGCCGAGATCGGCTGGTAAGCGCCTCACCCCCTCGCAAAGTGCGTGGGGACTCTCAGGAAGGTGGGCGGACGCTGATGACGAGGGTGAACTTCGTCTTCACGACCGGCTCGCCCGACCGCGCGTCCTTCCAGTCGGTCTCGGTTACGTAGAACTCCAGCTTTCCGCCGTTCGAGCGCTCCTTCTCGTACACGTCGGTGATGGTGCTCGTGCCCTCCAGCACGTCGCCTACGTGGGGCCAGCGGAGGTACTCGAACTCCTGCTCGCCGTGGAGGATCGCCCGTCCGGGGCCGCGGAGCCTCTCGATCGGGAGGCCGGCGGCGCCGCCGGTGCCGAGGGAGCCCCAGTAGGGCATGACGAACGGGAAGGTGGGCGGCGCCGGCGCGGCGTCGGCCTCGTAGACGGGGTCGGGGTCGCCGAGCGCGGCCGCGAACACCCGGACCGGGCCGCGCTCGATGATCACCTTCTGGGTGCCCGACTGCTGTCCCTTGAGCTCCGTGAGGGCCACGCGCCCACCTCCGTGACGTCGGCGTCGGCTGGGGCGACGCACGCTAGCCGGGCCGGCGTTGACGTCACGCGGCGCCGTCTCGGTGCCGGTGCTCGCCATCCGACGAGGCTAGCCCTCGGCTGTCTCCACGAGCTGCTGCTTCATGACCTTGCCGGTCGCGTTGCGGGGCAGCTCCTCGACGAACACGACCGACCGGGGGCGCTTGTAGTCGGCGAGGCGCTCGGCGCAGAAGTCGCGGAGCTCGTCGGCGGCGAGCGTGGCGCCCGGCTTGAGCACGACGAACGCGCCGACGTCCTCGCCCAGCACCGGATGGGGCAAGCCCACGACCGCGACCTCCCGAACGGCGGGATGCTCGAGAATCACCGCCTCGACGTCGGTCGCGTAGATGTTGTTGCCCCCCCGGATGATGACGTCCTTCATCCGGCCGACGAGGTAGAGGAAGCCATCGTCGTCGAGGTAACCGAGGTCGCCGCTGTGCAGCCACCCGTCGGCCGTCCAGGTGCTCTCGGTCGCGCGCACGTCCTTGTAGTACTCGCGCTGGCGGCCCGGCATGCGGGCGAGCAGCTCGCCCACGTCGCCGGGTGCGCACTCCTCGCCTTGCTCGTCGACGATCTTGATCTCCATCGGCGG
>Ga0209515_10002322_pt1 | contig 29543 bp, 24 predicted proteins | sample Subgroupgradi54m_FD_187454 | JGI IMG/M metagenome (GOLD analysis project Ga0209515, IMG submission 187454) | Subsurface groundwater microbial communities from S. Glens Falls, New York, USA - GMW60B uncontaminated upgradient, 5.4 m (SPAdes)... ... | reverse complement strand
TGATCAACCACGTCGGGCAATTGCAGGCAGTGACGGTGTCGTTCAACCTCGCGCCGGGCGCGGCGCTGGGCGATGCCACGGCCAAGATCGACAAGGCGCGCGACGCGATCCACCTGCCGAGCTCGGTGATCACGAGCTACGGCGGCGATGCGGCGGTGTTCAAGAGCTCGCAAGGCAGCCAGGCGGTGCTGATCGTGTCTGCGCTGCTCGTGATCTACGTGCTGCTGGGGGTGCTGTACGAGAGCTACGTCCACCCGCTGACCATCCTGGCCGGCCTGCCGTCGGCGGCAGTCGGCGCACTGCTGATGCTGAAGCTGTTCAACCAGGACCTGACGCTGATCGCGATGATCGGCATCCTGCTGCTGATCGGCATCGTCAAGAAAAACGCGATCATGATGATCGACTTCGCGCTCGATGCGCAGCGCACCCGGGGCATGGATGCGACGCACGCGATCCGCGAGGCCTGCGTGCTGCGCTTCCGGCCGATCATGATGACGACGCTGGCGGCGCTGATGGGCGCGATTCCGCTCGCGATCGGCCTGGGCGCCGGCGCCGAGCTGCGCCAGCCGCTGGGCATCGCGGTGGTCGGCGGGCTGGTGTTCTCGCAGGCCATCACGCTGTACATCACGCCGGTGATTTACCTGGCGCTGGATCGATTCAGCGGCAAAGGGCCGGTGACGACGCCGGAAGGGGCGGTGGCGGCGGGTTGATTGCTCGCCTCCGTTCGCACTGAGCTTGTCGAAGTGCCGGGAGTCAGTGCAGCGTCCCGTTCGACTCCTCGCCCCCCAGCACCGACACCACCGGTGCGCTGACGCTTCCCGCCTGCACCTCTTCGTCGCTCGCCTCGCGCACGTCCTTCACCGTCAGGTCCAATCGCAGCGCGATGCCGGCCAGCGGGTGGTTGCCGTCGAGCACCACGTGCGTCGGGTAGACCTCGGTCACGGTGTAGACCGAGTCGGCCGGCATGCCCTCGGTGGTCGCGCCTTCGGGCAGGCCGTCGAACTGCATCCCCGGCTCGACCAGCTCAGGAAAAATTGAACGCTCTTCGAAGAACACCAGATCGGGGTCGTACTCGCCGAAGGCATGCTCGGGCTCGAGGTGCAACTGGGCCTGGAAGCCGACCTGCTGGCCGATCAGCGCCTCTTCGACCTTGGCGAGCAGGTCGACACCGCCGACGAAGAATTCGACCGGGTCTTTCAGCTCGTCGATGAGGACGCCCTGGGCGTCCTCGAGGCGCCAGACCAGGCTGACGACACAGGGTGGGTTGATGTCCATGGGGGAAGAATCCTACACGCCACAATGCCCGCATGGACACGACGCTCCCCACGCCGCTGTTGGCAGGCCTGTCGCCGCAGGCCTTCATGCGGCGCCACTGGCAGAAGAAGCCGCTGCTGATTCGTCAGGCGCTGCCCGGGCTTGCCGGACCGTTGAGCCGCAACGAACTGTTCGCTCTCGCCGCCCGGGACGGCGTCGAATCGCGCCTGATCCAGCAGCGTGCGAAGGGCTGGACGATGCGCCACGGGCCGTTCGCGCGGCGCCAGCTGCCGGCCCTGGCGCAACCCGGCTGGACGCTGTTGGTGCAGGGGGTCGATCTGCACGTGGCCGCCGCCCACGCGCTGCTGTCGCGCTTTCGTTTCGTTCCCGACGCGCGGCTCGACGACCTGATGATTTCGTATGCGAGCGACGGCGGCGGTGTCGGGCCGCATTTCGACTCTTACGACGTGTTTCTGCTGCAGGTCCACGGCAAGCGACGCTGGCGCATCGGCCGCCTCAAAGACCCGACGCTGCAGCCCGATGTGCCGCTGAAGATCCTCGCCAATTTCGAGCCCGAGATGGAGTGGCTGCTCGAGCCCGGCGACATGCTGTACCTGCCGCCGCGCTGGGCCCACGACGGCGTCGCCGAAGGCGCGTGCATGACGGCCTCGATCGGCTTTCGCGCGGTGGGCCGTGGCGAGGTGGCGCGCGAGGTGCTGCAGCGCTTCGTCGACGCCGCCGACGCGCCGACCGGCGAAGCGCTGTACCGCGATCCCGCACAGCCCGCCACGCCGACCCCCGGCCTCGTGCCGCCCGCCTTGCACGACTTTGCGCAGGACGCGATCGCGCGCCTGCTCGACGACCCCAAGGCCTTGCATCGCGCGGTCGGCGAATGGCTCAGCGAGCCCAAGCCGCAGGTCTGGTTCGATGCCGGCGCCGGTCTGCCGAATGGCAGCAGCGTGGCCCTCGACCGACGCACCCGCATGCTCTACGACGCGCACCATGTCTTCATCAACGGCGAGTCCTTTCGCGCCGCCGGGCGCGATGCGACACTGATGCGCCGGCTCGCCGACGAACGTGTGTTGAGCGCGCTCGAACGGCGCCGCCTGAGCTCCGGTGCGGCGCAGTTGCTCGACGACTGGGCGCACGCCGGCTGGCTGCACAAGAGCGACTGAAAGAAGGGAAACGAATGAACCCCAAATACCGCCTCATCACGACCCGTCTCGAGTTCCACGATGCCTTGCGCGAGACCTTCGCCGAGATCGCGCAAACCGGCTGCCGCGAGCTCTGGATCTGCGACGCCGACTTCGCCGATTGGCCGCTCGACGACGCCGCGATCCTCGAGCCACTGACACGCTGGGCGATGCCGCATCGCAAGCTCACCGTCATCGCGCGCGACTTCGACGAGTTCGCGCGCCGCCACCCGCGCTGGACCGAGTGGCGGCGCACCTGGTCGCATGTGGTCGAGTGCCGCATCCTCGACGAGGCCGATGCGATCGAGCCGCCGGTTCTGCTGCTCGCGCCGGGTCTTGTCACGCTGCGCCTGGTCGACCCGATTCGCCCGCGCGGAAGCCTGTCGCGCGAGCCTCTGGACATGGTGCGAAATCGCGAGTTGATTGATGCCATTTCGCAACGTTCGAGCGAAGGCTTTCCGGCGACGATACTGGGTCTGTAAGTGAATTCCCGAGTCCCGCATATAATCGTCGGCTAGGCCAAAGGGGATGCTCGAGCTCTCCAGGCCTTTGAGCGTTGGGGCTCTACAGATTTGGAGGGGTCCCACAATTACCGGTAATTGTTCGACCTTTTGATTGAGGACAAATATGAAAAAGTCGCTTCTGTTGGCTTCCCTGGTTGCCGCCGTTGCTCTCGCCGCCTGCGGCAAGAAGCCTGAAGACACCGCAGCGGCTGCCGCCGCTTCGGCCGCCGCCGCCCCGGCTGTTGCTGCTGCCGCTTCGGCCGCCGCTTCGGCTGTTGACGTTGCCGCTTCTGCTGCAGCCACCACGGCTGTTGCCGTTGGCACCGAAGCCAGCGCTGCTGCCGGCAAGGCCGCCGACGCTGCCAAGGACGCCGTCAAGGACGCCGTCAAGGACGCTGCGAAGGATGCCGCTCCGAAGAAGTAATCGGTTTTCACCGGTTCACGAAAAAGCCGCCCTCGGGCGGCTTTTTTGTTGGGCGCTGTCCTGTCGCCGACTAACGCATTTCCAGCCAGTCGAAACCCCAGCCCGGACCGGCCGCGCGGATATCCGACGACGCCGCACCGCAGGCACCGGCGAGCGCCGCGAGCGCCAGCTCGGGCCGGTTGCTTTCCAGGCTCAGATGCGCCGCGACGACATGGCGCAGCCGATCGTGCACGCAGGCCGCGAGTATCTGCGCCGCGCTGTCGTTGCTCAGGTGGCCCAAGCGCCCGCCGATGCGCGCCTTCAGCGACGCCGGATAGCGCGAGCGCGCCAGCATGTCGCGGTCGTGGTTGGTCTCGAGCAACAGCGCGTCGCAGCGCTGCAGGCAAGCGATCAGATGGGCCGTGATCGAGCCGACGTCGGTCAGAACGCCCAGGCGCAGCGCACCGTCCGAAAAACACGCCTGCAGCGGTTCCTGCGCGTCGTGCGGCACGGTATAGGGCGACACCTGCAAGTCGCCGATGGCGATGTCCTGGCCGTCGCGCGCGAAGTTCAGGAGCCCCGGCAGCTCGGGCGCGCCGACCGCGCGCCAGGTGCCGCGGCTCATCCACAGAGGAATCCGGTAGCGCCGCGCGAGCGTCAACGCGCAGCCGATGTGGTCGCCGTGTTCATGGGTGACGAAGATCGCGTCGATGTCGGCCGGCGCGAGGCCGGCCCGGGCGAGGCGCAACTCGAACTCGCGCCGCGTGAAGCCGCAGTCGACCAGCACGCGCGTCGTCGTGATGCCGGAACTGGCTTCGACCAGCGTCGCATTGCCGCCACTGCCGCTGCCGAGGCTGCAAAAACGCAGCACAGCGCCTACGTCCGGCGCCGGGCCGCCCCAAGCCGGACGGGCCTTGCAGGCCGCGACGTTGCGGAGCAACGTCCCTTCGCCAGGCACGAATCGTCCACCGGACGATTCATGTCCGGGCTCAGCCCCTTGGGGGGCGGAGGCGGAAAAGCATTCCCCAACTGCTTGGGGAATGCCCGCCGGAGCGCCAGCCGGCCTGCGAGCCGGCTGGCAAGAGCGCAGCGACTGCCGGGGCTCACGTCCTACTACTTCAGGTCTTCGACGAGCAGCGCGACGATCTGCTTGCCGGCGTCGCCGGTCTCGGGCTTGCCGGCCGAGTCGAGCACGGTCACCGTGCTGCGGTCGCCTTCGCCTTTGACAGTCACCCGGTATTTCGCCGGGCCGCTCGCTTCGTCCTTCTTGCCGAAGCTCAGCAGCTTGCTCAGGAAGCCCGGTTCGTCCTTGCCGGCGTTTTTCGGGTCGACATAGCGCACGAAGTAGACGCCCTGGGCGCGGTCGCGGTCTTCGACCGTGAAACCGCTGCGGTCGAGCGCCAGGCCGACCCGGCGCCAGGCGCGGTCGAACGCGTCGTCGAGCTGCAGCGTCGCGGCAGGCTGGCCGGTCACGATGCGGGCGCGCGCCGGCGCTACGGCAGCGCCGCTGCTGCCTGTGACGGCGGTCTTGGCCAGGTCTTCGGAGTAACCGAGCTTGACCATCATCCGCTGCAGCATTTCGCCTTCGAGCTGCGGGTCGGCGGGGCGCGGCTCCCAGATCGTCGATTCCTTGCGCTGGCCGGTGTAGATCTCTTCCATCCGGCGGTGGCTCACGTAGATCTCGGTGCCGGCGCCGCCGCGCTCGACGCGGGTGCGGAACTTGTCGCGCTCGCCGGTCGAGTACACCGAGTCGAACACCTTGCCGACGGTGTTGCGGATGATGTCGTTGGGCAGCTTGGCGCGGTTCTCGGCCCAGTCGGTTTCCATCACGCCGTTCTGCGCCTGGTCGACGATCAGGTTGAAGCCGCGCTCTTTCCAGAATGCCTGCAGCTGCGGCCAGACCTGCTCGGGCGGCAGTTGCGTGACGAGCCAGCGCTGGTTGCCCTGGCGCTCGATGCGAACGTCGCCGGCGACCTTCGGTGCCACTGCCGCGGTGCCGACTGCGGCCGCCGCCGTGGCCGGCGCGCCGGCCTGCAGTGCCGACGCGCTGACGATGCCACCGGTCGGCTGCACATAACGCTGGTCGCGCGCCAGCTGGCTCAGGTCGGGCGGCACCTCGAGGCCCTGGGCGCGGGTCGTGCCGGCACTGCGGTAGTCGATCTTGTCGCCGGCGACGAAGTTCTCGATCGTCGAGCAGGCGGACAGGGCGGCGGCGAGCAGCAGGCAAGCGGCACGAACGGGGGTCAGGCGGAAGGAAACGGTCACGTCAGGAATCTCCGGAGGGAAGGGCCGCGTTCGGCCGCGCCCGGTGTGAAAAGAAGTGTGCGGCAGTCGCTGTCAGAGCAGCCCGGCCAGGCGCATCGCCTGGCCCACTGCGGCCTGGCCCGCGGGCGTGAGTGGCGTGATCGGCAGGCGCAAGGCTTCGCCGCACAGCCCGAGTTGCGCCATCGCCCACTTGGTGGGCGCCGGGCTGGGTTCGATGAACAGGTTCTTGTGCAGCTCGATCAGCTTCAGGTGGATCGCCGACGCCTCGCGCGCACGCCCTTCGATCGCGGCCATGCACAGCTCATGCATCAGGCGCGGCGCAACGTTGGCGGTGACGCTGACGTTGCCGTGGCCGCCGATCAGCATCAGCGCGATCGCGGTGCCGTCGTCGCCCGAGTAGATCGAGAAGCCCTTGGGTGCGTGTTTGATCAGCAGCGCGGCGCGGTCGATCTCGCCGGTGGCTTCCTTGATGCCGACGATGCCGGGCACCTGCGCCAGGCGCAGCACCGTGTCGACCTGCATGTCTGCGACGGTGCGGCCGGGCACGTTGTAGAGCACCATAGGAATGTCGACCGTCTCGGCGATGCGCTTGTAGTGCTGGTAGATGCCTTCTTGCGACGGCTTGTTGTAGTAGGGCACGACCGACAGCGTGCAGTCGGCGCCGACCTTCTTCGCGTAACGCGACAGCTCGATCGCTTCCTGGGTCGAGTTGCCGCCGGCGCCGGCCATGATGGGCACCCGGCCCTTGGTGTGTTCGACCGAGACGCGGATGATTTCGCAGTGCTCTTCGACCGACACCGTCGGCGACTCGCCGGTGGTGCCGACGACGCCGATGCAATCGGTGCCTTCGGCGATGTGCCAGTCAATGATGCGGCGCAGCGCGTCGTAGTCGACGCTGCCGTCTTCACGCATCGGCGTGACCAGCGCGACGATGCTGCCAATGATCGGGTTCATGCGGGGGGCTTTCCTAGAATCCGGCGATTTTAGCCGGGGACCGCAGTCACAACGGGTAACGCACTGGTTGCGCCGACTCGCTCGCTTCGCGGACCGCGGCAATGCGCTGCACGAAACGCGCTGGCGCGTCGAGAAAGCCGTCCTCGAAGGCGACCACCCGAAGACCCTCGGCGGCCTGCAACAGTTCCTCCGGGCGCAGCAGGAAATCGGGGTTCGAGGGTTTGCCCACGCTCGTGTTGCCGGCGCTGAAAGTTTCGTAGATCAGCACGCCGCCGGGCGCGATGCTCGCGATCACGGTCGGCATCAGCGGGCGCCAGAGGTAGTTCGTGACGACCACGGCGTGGAAGCGCCGGCCAGCGAGCGGCCATGGGCCGTTCTCGATGTCGGCGACGATGGTCTCGGCGATCGATGCCAGCCCGGCCAGCGCCGCCGCGTCGCGGTCGACGCCGGTAACCTTGCAGCCCTGCGCGGCGAACCAGCGCACATGCCGGCCCGAGCCGCAGGCCAGGTCGAGCACGCTGGCGCCGGCAGGCACCAGATGCGACCAGCGCTGCACCCAGGGTGAGGGGGCCAGGCCTTCGTGAACTGCGCTGCTCACGTGTGCTGCTTCAAGGCCCTGAGCGCCATCCGGTCGACCATGCGTGGCGCGATCAGCTTCATCCAGCGGCCGAGCTTGCCCTTGGTGCTCATCACGATGTCGCGTCGGCGTGCCTCGGCGCCGTCGACGATCAGGCGGGCGCATTCCTCGACGCTCATCGCGCCGCTTTCGTCCAGCCCGCTCTTGCCCGCGGCCTGGCCCGCGGCGTTGAAGCCGCGGTAACGGATCTCGGTCGCGACCACACCCGGGTAGGCGATCGTCACGCTCACGCCGCTTTCCACCAGCTCGATCCGCAGCGCCTCGAAGAAGCCGATCATCGCGAACTTGGTGCCGCTGTAGGCGGTGCGCCCGGGCACCCCGATCAGTCCGGCCAGGCTTGCCACCGCGACCACGCGGCCGCGGCTCGCTTTCAGATGAGGCAAGGCCGCGTGGGTGCACCACACGCTGCCCCAGTGGTTGATTCGCATCAGCGTCTCGTACCAGCCGAGGTCGGTCACGTCCTCGAAGTTCGCGTGCGCCGACATGCCGGCGTTGTTGACCAGCGTGTCGATGCGGCCGAAGGCCTGCACTGCGGCCGCCATCAGCGCGATGCAGTCGGCCTGCACGCCGACATCGCAGCGCTGCACCAGCACCCGGGCACCGCTCGCGCGGCAGGTCTGCGCAACCGCTTCGAGCTTGTCGACGCTGCGCGCGGCCAGCACGAGGGCGATGTCGGCCTTGCCGCGCGCCGCCCACTGGCGCGCCATCTCGGCGCCGATGCCGTCGGAGGCACCGGTGATCACGATGGCGTTCACGCGCCGTCATACCGGCGAACGCCGGCACCCCGGTCATACCGGCGAACGCCGGTATCCATTGCTGGAGACTGGTGCAGTGGGTCCCGGCGCGGGCGCAGCCCGGCCTGTCCTGAGCTTGTCGAAGGGCCGGGATGACACGGGTGGGACATCAGAAGCAGTTCCAGATCTGGTTGGCCAGGGTCACGATCAGGTCGGGCCGCAAGTAGGCCATGAAAACGGCCGCCAGCGCCACCGCGGCGGCGGTCCAGGCCAGGTTGCGCCGCAGCTTCATCGTCAGGCCGCCGCAGTCGCGGGCCGCAGAATCGCCGACTCCTTGACCGGCATGTTGGCGAGCGCCGCGAACACGCCGAGCGCGACCGCGATCCACCAGACCACGTCGTAGCTGCCGGTCGCGTCGTACAGCTTGCCGCCGAGCCAGACGCCGAGGAAGCTGCCGACCTGGTGGCTGAGGAACACGAAACCGCCGAGCATCGACAGGTATTGCACGCCGAAGATCTGTGCGACCACCGCATTCGTCGGCGGCACCGTCGACAGCCACAGCACGCCCATCACGGCCGAGAAGATGTAGACGCTCCACGGTGTCAGCGGCACGTTGAGGAAGATCACGATCGCGAGCGAGCGCAGCAGGTAGATGGTCGACAGGATGTGGCGCTTGGGCAGGCGCTGACCGAGCGTGCCTGCGGTGTAGGTGCCGATCACGTTGAACAGGCCGATCAGCGCCAGCGCGGTGGTCGCGACATTCGGCGACAGGCCGTGGTCCTTCAGATAGCTCGGCATGTGAACGCCGATGAACACGACCTGGAAGCCACAGACGAAGTAACCCGCCATCAGCCAGCGAAAGCTCGGGTAGGCGAAGGCCTCGCGCAGCGCGTGCGCGATGCTTTGCTGCACGCCCGTTGCCTTGACGAAGGCCGGCTCCTTCAGGCCGATCGCAAGCGGCACGATCGCAAGCGCCAGGCATCCGAGTACGAACAGCGCTTCTTGCCAGCCAATGCCGCCGATCAGCCAGTTCTCCACCGGCACCATCAGGAACTGGCCGAACGAACCGGCGGCGGCGGCCACGCCCATCGCCCAGCTGCGTTTGTCGGCCGCCACGTTGCGCCCGATCACGCCGTAGACGACGGCGTAGGTCGTGCCCGACTGCGCCAGGCCGAGCAGCAGCCCGGCGCTGCCGGTGAAGGCGAGGCCCGAGGTTGCAAGCGCCATCAGCACCAGCCCGAGCGCGTACAGCACGCTGCCGGCGATCAGCACGCGGAAGGCACCGAAGCGGTCGGCCAGCGCACCCCACGATGGCGGCGCCGCACAGCAGCACCTGGGTCATGGACAGCTTGGGCGAGGGCGCGGCAGGGTTCATCGCACGAATGTAGCCATTCGTGCGTGGCCGTGCAGGACAGTGCCGCGATCAGGCCTGCGCGCGCTGGGGGTTCACGCCGCGGCTCGCACTGCCGTAAACCGGCAGGTTGACATCGCGCAGCGCAAGCATGGCGAGCACCTGCCGGTCGGCCGGCGCTTCGAAGCCGCACTCGCCGTCGAAATGCTTCGGATTGCGGAAGGTGCCGAGCAGCAGGTCCCAGATCGGCAGGTCACCATAGTTGTTCGCATGCACACCCTTGCGGTGGTGCTCGCAGTGCGCTTCCGGTCGCTGGATCAGGTAACCGAGCCACTGCGGGGTGTGCACGTTCCAGTGCTGGAACATGCCGTAGAACGCGGCGACGTAGCCGGTCAGCGCGGCGGCCAGCGGGTCGAGGCCGAGCACGATGACGGTGACGAACAGCTGCATCAGCACCTGCAGCACCATCTCGATCGGATGGAACAGCACCGAGCCCGACATGTCCACCCGCTGCGGGCTGTGGTGGATCTGGTGGGTCAGGCGCCACAGCAGCGGCACGTTGTGCACCGTGCGGTGGTAGGCATACATCAGCGCCGACAGCACGACATAGCCGACCGCGGTGCCGCCGACGACACCCAGCCGCGTGCCGTCCATCCAGCGGTGCGCGGCCATCCAGTCGAGCGGCAGCAAGAGCGGAATCACGGCGCCCGCTGCGCCGATCAGGATCAGGAACAGTATCCCCAGCCAGGCCCAGCCGCGGCGGGCCGGGAACTGGCGCGCCGGCCAAAGCCGTTCGACGCCGAGCATCAGCAGATAGGTCACGGGAATCAGCAGGCCAACGATATCGACGGCATCCATGGCAAAGCCTCCGCAAGCTGAAGCCCGCTGCCGGACCCATTCCGACCTCAGACTTACGGCGTAAGTCGAACTCGAGCATTTGACCTTACGCTGTAAGATCAAAAAATGCAGAAAAACCCGAAGCGCGTCGCCCGCAGCGTTGCCTTGTCGCCGGAAGGCATTCTTCTCGCCGCATTGGAACTGGTGCACGAAGAGGGGCTCGCCGCTTTCAGCACCCGGCGGCTCGGTCAGCGCCTGGGCTGCGAGGCGATGAGCATCTACCACCACTATCCGAGCAAGCAGCACCTTCTGGATGCACTGGTCGACCATGCCATCGCCACCGTCGACACCGCGCCGGCCGGGTCCGACCCGGTGCAGCGCCTGCGTGCCTCGATGTACAGCTACCGCGCGATGGCGCATCGCTTTCCGGCGCTGTTCCCGCTGGTGGCAGTGCATCGGCTGAATACGCCGACGGGGGTGCGCTTCATCGAGGCCATCCTCAGCCTGGTGCTCGCAGTCGTGCCCGACGCCGAACTGGCGGCGCGCCACTTTCGCGCGATCGGCTACTACCTGGCCGGCAGCGCGCTCGACGAGACCTCGGGCTACGCCAAGGGGCCGTCGGCGGCCGAGCCGGTCAGCGACGAGTTCATCGTGCGCGAATGCCCGCGGCTCGTGGCCGCGGCACGCTTCTTCAAGCCGGCGGAGTGGGACGCCACGTTCGCACTGGGTCTCGAGGCGTTGATAGATCGCATGCTCACCGATGCACGCCGTATTACCCCCTCTCCCGCTGGCGGGAGAGGGCAGGGGTGAGGGTGGGGACACCGCGAATCTCCCTCGGCCGCGCCCTCACCCCAACCCTCTCCCAGGGGGAGAGGGGGCAATGCCCGCGGAGCTCTCCGGCCGCGACCTAGAATCCGCGCCGATGGCCACCAAACCCAACAGCAAGACCGCCGGCGAGTACGGCGAAGCGTCGATTCGCGTCCTCAAGGGACTCGAGCCCGTGAAGCAGCGGCCGGGCATGTACACCCGCACCGACAACCCGCTGCACATCATCCAGGAAGTGATAGACAACGCGGCCGACGAGTCGCTCGCGGGCCACGGCAAGCGCATCGACGTCACGCTGCACGGCGATGGCTCGGTCAGCGTCACCGACGACGGGCGCGGCATCCCCATCGGCATCCATCCCGAAGAACAGGTCTCGGTGGTCGAGATCGTGTTCACGCGGCTGCACGCCGGCGGCAAGTTCGACAAGGGCGCGGGCGGCGCCTACAGCTTCTCGGGCGGCCTGCACGGTGTGGGGGTCAGCGTGACCAACGCGCTCGCCAAGCGGCTCGAAGTGACGGTGTGGCGCGATGGCCAGGTCGCGAGCATCGTGTTCTCGGGCGGCGACGTGATCGAGCCGCTGAAGCTGCGCCGCGCTTCGGCCGGCGACCGCAAGAGCGGGACGACAGTGCGGGCCTGGCCCGATGCCAAGTACTTCGAAAGCGCCGAGCTGCCCAAGGCCGAGCTGACCCACCTGCTGCGCAGCAAGGCGGTGCTGATGCCCGGCGTGACGGTGAGCCTCGCGACCGAAAAGACCGGCGAGGTCCAGAAGTGGACCTACCAGGGCGGCCTGCGCGACTACCTGATGCAGACGCTGAGCGCCGACCCGGTGATCCCGCTGTTCGAGGGCGAGCACTACGCCGACAAGTCCGAGACCGAGAACTTCGCCGACGGCGAAGGCGCCGCCTGGTGCGTGGCCTTCACCGAAGACGGCGCGCCGGTGCGCGAGAGTTACGTCAACCTGATCCCGACCGTTGCCGGCGGCACCCACGAGTCAGGGCTGAAGGACGGCCTGTTCGGTGCGGTCAAGGGTTTCATCGACATGCATTCGCTGCTGCCCAAGGGCGTCAAGCTGATGCCCGAGGACGTGTTCTCGCGCGCCAGCTTTGTCCTCTCTGCCAAGGTGCTCGACCCGCAGTTCCAGGGCCAGATCAAGGAGCGCCTGAACAGCCGCGACGCACTGCGCCTGGTGTCGACCTACGTCAAGCCCGCGCTCGAGCTGTGGCTCAACCAGCACGTGGACTTGGGCAAGAAACTCGCCGAGCTCGTCATCCGGCAGGCCCAGACGCGCCAGCGCGCGAGCCAGAAGGTCGAGAAGCGCAAGGGCTCGGGCGTGGCGGTGCTGCCCGGCAAGCTGACCGATTGCGAAAGCCGCGACCTGAACCTGAACGAGCTGTTCCTGGTCGAGGGCGACTCGGCCGGTGGCAGCGCGAAGATGGGCCGCAACAAGGAGACGCAGGCGATCCTGCCGCTGCGCGGCAAGGTGCTCAATGCCTGGGAGGTCGAGCGCGATCGTCTGTTCGCCAACAACGAGATCCACGACATCGCGGTTGCGGTCGGCGTCGACCCGCACGGGCCCGACGACACGCCCGATATGTCCGGCTTGCGCTACGGCAAGATCTGCATCCTGTCCGACGCCGACGTCGACGGCTCGCACATCCAGGTGCTGCTGCTGACGCTGTTCTTCCGCCACTTCCCGAAGCTGATCGCGAGCGGCAACATCCACATCGCCAAGCCGCCGCTGTTTCGCGTCGACGCGCCGGCACGCGGCAAGAAACCGGCGGCCAAGATCTACGCGCTCGACGAGGGCGAGCTCACTGCCACGCTCGACAAGCTGCGCAAGGAAGGCGCACGCGAAGGCAGCTGGGCCATCAGCCGCTTCAAGGGCCTGGGCGAGATGAACGCCGAGCAGTTGTGGGACACCACGCTAAACCCCGAAACCCGGCGCCTGCTGAAGGTCGGCTTCGATGCCGTCGGCTTCGCCGGCACGGCCGAGTCGCTGACCAAGCTGATGGGCAAGGGCGAGGCGCAGGCGCGGCGCGACCTGATGGAACTGCACGGCGACGCGATCGAAATCGATGTCTGACAAGGGTGTGTTGACATATGAATCGTGACCGCGTGGCATCCCAAAGCGGGCGCAATCTAGGCGCGAAGCCGCCGGCGTGGCGGGCCCCACGGCAAGGCTTCGCAACAACGAGTGCGCCCGCTTTGGGATGCCACCCTTCGGGCCGGGGTGTCCTGGGGTGCATGGCGGCGTTGCGAGCCTTGCATGGGGCACCACCCCATGCAGCGGCTCGCGCCTTGCCCTGCCTCCCCAGGACACCCCGGCGCGGTCACGATTCATATGTCAACACACCCTAGCCATCTTCGAGTTCGATTGCGGCCGACGATGCTGTCGGACCTCGACTACGTGATCGGCGTCGAGACCGACCAGCACAACCTGCCGTTCATCACGCCGTGGGAGCGCACCCAGCACGAAGGGGCAGTGCGCTTTCCCGACTTCCGCCACTTCATCGTCGAGGCCGGCGCCGACTACGAGCGCGGCGGCTTCGTCATCTTGCAGGGCTGCCGCAACCAGCACAAGAGCGTCGAGCTCAAGCGCATCGTGCTGCAGCCCAAAGGGCAAGGCATCGGACGGGTGTGTGTGCGCCTGTTGAAGCAGATGGCGTTTCGCGACCTGCATGCGCACCGCTTCTGGCTCGACGTGAAGACACTCAACACCCGTGCGCTCGTGCTCTACGCGAGCGAAGGCTTCGTCGAGGAAGGGCGGCTGCGCGAGAGCGTGAAGCTCGACGAGGGCTATGACTCGCTGGTCGTGATGAGCATGCTCGACCGCGAGTACCAGGCGCGAGTGGCGCTCGGTCTGGACGCAGGGACGCAGTGAAGGCGTGAGACGCGAAGCCGGGTTCAATAGGCCGTGACGTCCAGGGTCGGCAAGCCCTTGCCGATCTTGGCGCTCTTGATTTTCGCGACCACGCCGGGCGGGCACTGCGAGCCATTGCGGATCATGGTGCGACAGGCCTGGATGGCGTTCATCAGTCCGTGAATGCGTTCGGCCTGGTCGTTCGAAACCTGCTTGTGGCGATCCTCGCAATAGGCGCGTCCTCCGAAAAGCATCACCTGGTTGTCGGGGCAGGGATCGGGCGTGAGTTTGCCGTTGTACGTCGGTGGCGGGCGTGACCCCACCACGCCGCCGTCGATGAGGTGGAACGTTCCCGATTCGATGAGACTCGCGCACGAAATCATTTGGGCGGCGGAGAAGGTCATCGTGCCGCCGACCACGCCATTGCGGCCATCGCTCATGCGCGGCTGCATGGCGGTCGGATTCTTGTCGCCTTCGTAGCAGACCGCGTTGTAGTCGTAGCCCGGGGGTGGGCTGGCAAGACCCGGCAGAACCCCCGCGGCGACGATCTTCGGCAACGGGTCGCCGGGGTTGCGGATCTTCACGCCCTTGCCGACGTTGCAGCCGAAGCTCTTCAGGTTTCCCATGATGTCGCTCGCCGATGTCGGCTTCTCGCAGTCTTCGGCGCGGGCGAACAGGGGGTTGAGCAGTGCGGCCGCGGCGATGACGGTCGCGCAGCGAATGCGCTTGATAGCGATGGACATCGCAAGCCTCCCGGTCACGTTGGCGTCCGCCAGTCTCACAGCTGCCTTGGCATGCCTGCGTTCTTGTACATCCGTGCTGCGGCCCCTACGAACAACCCGATGAGCAGCAACACCCAGCTTCCAGGTTCGGGCACGGGCAGCGGCGGGCTGGTCGGCGCCGTGCCCACTACAAAGCTGAACCCGAACCCCTCGGGCGAACGGGCGACAAGCTCGGAGGTCAGCAAAAGGTCAAGCGGTCCGCCGTCGACGGTCCCGAGAGAAACAACGTGATCGTCGAAGTAGGTTTGAGCGAGCGCCAGCGACGTGAAGGTCTGGTCGAGCGCCGTCGCGCCGTTCTCGCTGACTCGCAGGTGCAGCGAGTCGAAGCCGGTCGCATTGGTGAAGGGCACCAGCAGGCCGAGGCTGATCGACTTGGCGCCGCTCAGGGTCAGCATGAAGTCGGCGCTCGTCACGTAGGTCAGCGGCACGCCTGGGTTGCCGCTGAAGCTGGCCCCCAGCGACCCGATGCCGATCACGCTGGCAGCGTCGAATGCTGCGACGACCTGCTGATTGCCGGCCATGAAGCTCGCCGCCGCGTTGACTGCCGGCATCGCATAGGCATTGGCGACAGGGCCGTTGAGGGAGAAGCCACGCGTGAAACCCGCTGCACCGAAGCTCGCTTCGCTCGTCGCCAAGGCGTAGTGGGTTCTGTCGCGCTGCGGTGCCATTGCCGTCGCGGTGACCGATTGAGCCGCGCCGTCGCTGGCCGTGCTCTGCGCGGTGGCCGAGCCGCCGCTGCCTCCCACGCTCTGCGCATCCGACCTGAAGCTGCCGGCGCCGATGCCGAACGATTGCGCCAGCGCCGTCGTGCCACCACCGGTCGCGACGGAGCCGGCATCGGCGCGAGCAAAGCTCGTTCCGCCAGGCGCGGTGGTGCGGGCCACCGCTTGGGCGTTGGCGTCGCCGCCGCTGGACCCCGCGCCGCTCTGCGCGATGGCACGGGCGTCTGCGTTGTTCGCCGCGGTCGCGCTGCCGTAGGCCATGGCGTTGCCGCCAACGCCGAAGACCCGTCCCGCTCCCCCTGATCCCCCGATCGCCTGGCTGACGGCGTTCACGGATGTAGCGGCGCGTGTCGAAGCGAGCACCAGCCGAGTCGTCGCGTTGCCGCCATCGGCCCCTGCCGGCGCGTTGAAGCCGTAGCCCCCCGTGCCGCCGTACGCATAGACCGCCGCTTGCAGGCTGGAGGCGAGGGCGTCCGAGAACTCGAGGCTCGAACTCGCCTTGCCGGCCGTGCCGCCGCGCACCACATAGCTGACCCCGCCGTTGCCGCCGAAGGCGGTCTGCTGAAGCCTCAGTGCGCCTCGTGTCGCACCGCTGACCGCATCGATCAATACCGAGTCGGCACCGGCACCGCCGCCGACCAAGCCATTGTCGGAGCCGCCGCCCCCGCCTCTCTGGCTGGCGAGGACCAGGACGGCGCCGGAATCGGACTGGCCGCTCACGCCCAGCAGGGTCGCCACACCGCCTGCACCACCGCCGAATCCGTTGCTGCTGGCGCCGCCTTGACCGCCCACCAGACTCACGGACGCCGTGACCTGATTCGCGCCGGTTGTGATGGCTCGGCCCAGGCCACTGGCCGCGCCGCCTGCCGCACCCTTTGCGCTGGCGTTTCCGCCCATGCCGCCCAGAGCGTAGGCATTCCCCGTCAGCGGGCCGACGCCACTCGAGTCGAACGCCGAGTGCGCTGCTCCACCGGCAGCCGCGACGCCGGAACCGGTCGAACCGCCGCCGCTGCCCCCGAACGCGTTGATGGCGACGTTGATCGAACTGGCGGCGAGGTCCGAGAACGACAGCGTGGACCGTGCATTGCCGGCCACACCACCGCCGCCACCGATGCCAAATCCGCCAAATCCTCCGTCAGCTCGCTGGGTCAAGCTCAGTGAGCCGGTCGTGGAGCCCGCGGCGCCATTCACGAGGACCGAGTCGGCGCCGTTGCCGCCCGCTCCGGCAAGGCCCCTGCCGCCATCGCCCCCGCCTTGGGTCACGCCCACCTGAACGGCGCCGTTGCCGGAAGACGCCGTTGCGCGCGCCGTGGCCACACCGCCGTTGCCACCGGCTCCGGACAGACTCGCGCCGCCCCTGCCGCCGGTGGCCGTCGCAACGCTCAACGCCGTGGCGCTGCCGGCGACCGCGACGGTCGAGGACGCATCGGCCGACCCGCCATCGCCTCCGGGCGCGCCGAGCCCGGGCGCGGTGCCGGGGCCAGCCGCACCGCGCCGGCCCCCCGTGCCGCCGACACCACCCGTCGCCGCGGCGTTTGCCGTGCCGGCGGCTGCCGTGTTCGTGACGGCAGCGGCCGTTGCCTTGCCGCCTTTGCCGCCGCGGCCGGCATTTCCGCCGTTCAGGGTGGAGCTGCCTGCGGCACCCGATCCGCCATCGCCGCCCGAGCCACCGCTCGCGGAGGCCGTGTTGGCCGCATCCGCATTCGGGCCGGCCTGGGCGATGGCGTCGCCGCCCGCAGCGCCGTCGGTTCCCGACTGGCCCGGCGACACACCGTTGACCCCGCCAGGTCCATTGGAGCCCGTCTTGCTGACCGTTTCAGCCCAGGTCGGGGTCACAAGGACCAGCGCGCAGACAAGCGCAATGATTGCCGCGCGGCAGCCCGTCTGCGTTGGCGCAGCGCTTGCGACTGTGAGCCAGTTGCCTTTCGTAGCCATCGTGTGGCCCCCTTCAAAGTTGGGCACTTCGATGGCGGCCCCCGCTGGGACCCGCACATCGGAATGGGAGAAGGCAAGTTGGCCACGCGCGGTGCTGTCCGGTCATCACCGCGCCCTCACCGATTTCTAACCTCGCTACCATCTGCGCTGCGCACGCCACCGAAAAGCGGCGGCGCCCGGGCCGTTCAGGGAGGGCACATGGTCGAACCGAAACCAACACCGGCCGCGCAGTACCGCTATCGCTTCGGCAGCGCCGAATTCGATCAGGCCCGCTTCGAGCTGCGAGTGGGCGGGCTGGCGGTCGAGGTGCAACAAAAGCCCCTGCAGCTGCTCGCGCTGCTGCTGGGTTGTCCCGGCGAAGTGGTTTCGAAAGACGAGATCACCGACAAGGTCTGGGGCGATCGGATCACGGTCGAGAACGTCATCGCGAACGCCGTCTCCAAGCTGCGCAGCGCGTTGGGCGACAACGGCAACCTGATCGTCGCGATTCCGAAACAGGGCTACCGCCTGGCCGGCCCGGTGGAGCGTGTGGCGGTGGGCCGCAAGCTCGTGAGCCACATGGCGCTGCAGGCGGGCGCCGCGGTGCCGGGTCGCGACAACTTCGTGCTGGCGACCTTGCTGGGCAGTTCACACACCAGCGAAACCTGGCTGGCACGCCACGCCAAGACGGGCGATGCACGGGTCTACAAGTTCGGCGTCGATGGCGAACGCCTGGCCGAGCTCAAGCGCGAGGTCACGCTGTACCGGGTGCTGCGCGAAAGCCTGGGCGAGCGCAAGGATTTCGCGCGCATCCTCGACTGGAACTTCGAGCAGGCGCCGTTCTTCATCGAGTGCGAGTACGGCGGCGTCAGCCTGTTGCAGTGGGCCCAGGAGGCCCTGGGCGACACCACAAGACTGGCGCAGGCGCCGCCCGCAGCGCGCCTGGCCATGTTCCTGCAGATGGCCGATGCGGTGGCTGCCGCGCACAGCGTGGGCGTGCTGCACAAGGATCTCAAGCCGGGCAACATTCTGGTCGAGACCGGCGGCGACGGCTGGCAGCTTCGGCTCACCGACTTCGGCAGTGCGCGCCTGCTGGAACCCGAACGCCTGGCGGCGCTGCGCATCACCCAACTCGGCATGACGCTCGCGCCCGGCGCCGGCGCGGACTCCGGCTCGGGAACGCCGTTCTACCTGGCCCCGGAGCTGAGTACCGGCCAGGTGCCCACGATGCGCAGCGATGTGTACGCGCTCGGGGTCATGCTCTACCAGATGCTGGCCGGTGACCTGCGCAAGCAGATGGCGCCGGGCTGGGAGCGCGACATCGCCGACGAGCTGCTGCGCGACGACATTGCGCGCGCCACCGACGTCGACCCGCAGCATCGCCTGCACTCTGTCGCCGACCTGGCCGAGCGCCTGCGCGGCCTGGCGGCGCGACGCGACGCGCGCGGCGCGCTGCACGCTGCCGAAGAGCGGGCCCGCCGGGCGCAACTGGCGTTGACGCGCAGCGACGCGCGGCGTCCGTGGGTGGTGGCGGCGATGCTCGCGCTGTTGCTGGGCGCGCTCACGAGCCTGTGGCTGTACACGGCCGAACGGCGCTCGGCCGCGGCCCTGTCGCAGCAGTTCGACCTGGCGCAGTCGCTCAATCGATTGCTTCGCGACGGCGTCATCGCGGCCGCCAATCCGGCGGCGGCAGGCCGGGCCGACATCACGGTGGCCGATGCGTTGACCACGACCGCCCGCACCATCGACGAGAAGTTCGCGAGCCAGTCGCCCACCGTGCGGGCGGGGCTGCACCAGGCGATGCAAAGCGCCTTCTCGGAGCTTTCGCGTGTGCAAGACGCGACGACCGAGGGCCGGCGCGCTCTCGATGCGTTTGCAATGAGCGCGTCGCCCGACATGACGGCGGTGCAAGACGTGCGCATACGCCTCGCGCTGGACCTGGTGCAACTGTCGAGGCTCGACGAGGCCGCCGCGGTGATCAAGGAGATCGATCGCGACGCCGGGCCGGCGAACCGGCAGCCGCCCGAGTTCCGGGCCCGCTTGCTGTATGTCAAGAGTTGGCTCACGGCCGGCGACCTGTCGCTGAAGGAGTCGCTCAAGTACTCGCGCGAGGCCTGGGCGCTGGTGGAGCCGATGACCGAATCGCAGGCGCCGTGGCGCGACAAGATCCTGTTCGGGCTGGCCGACAACCTGGGGCTGCTCGGCGAGTCTGCCGAAGCCGAAAAGGCCTTTCGTCAGTTGCTCGACGAGCAGACCCGGGCCCACGGCGCAGGCTACGTGCGCAGCTACTACACCATGGTTGGCCTCGGCAACGTGATCGGCCAGCAGAATCGACCGGCCGAAGCGATTGCGATGCTCAGCGAAGCCGCCAGGGGCTTGAGCGCCAAGCTCGGGCCGCAGCACCGCATGACGCTGAGCGCGACCGACATGCTCGCCGCCATCCACTTCCGCGAGCACGACTACCGGCGTGCCATCGACGAATGGAGCGAGGTTCATCGCGGCTTCAGCGCACTGATGGGGGACAGCAGCAGCTACACCGTCACGGTGCAGACCAATCTCGGTATCGCCCGGCATCATGGTGGGCAGGCAGGCGTTGCCGAGCCCGTGCTGCGCGACGCGCTGGCGCGGGTGCGCAGCTTCGTGAAAGACGATGCGCCGCAAGCCCAGCAGATTCGTTTTGCGCTGGCCGACTGCCTGCTCGACCTGCGCCGCCCCGCCGAGGTCTCGCAACTGCTCGCCGGCCTCACGCCCGACGCCTTGAACCAAGCCCAGCAGGAACCCGATTGGGATGGTCAGCTGGCCTACCAGCAAGGGCGCGCCGCGCTTCAGCTCGGCGACCGCGTGGCGGCGCGGGTGCTGCTGGAACGGGCAGCGCAACTCCTGGCCACCCACCGTTCGACCGGAAGAATCAACGAGTCCACTGCGCGCGAGTTGATCGCAAAGGTCGACTGACGCGCCGGGTGGCGGGCGAGTCCGGTGCAATCGTGAAGGAGTTGCGCGAATTCGCCGCGCAGGCGCCGCGGCCGGGCACCAGACTCGAATGCGCGCGGGTTCGCCGTTAGACTTCGCGCCTCCCACGGAGCTCGCCTGGCGGCAAGCCACATGCATCTTTTGACCCACATCGCCGCTGTCCTCGAGTTCGGTCGGCGGCCTCGCCGATCGGCGCTGCGCACACTCGTCGCCAGCGTGCCGCTGGCCCTTTGCGCGTTGCCTGCGAAGGCCGAGCTGTGGGGCTACGTCGATGGCGCCGGCGTCGCGCATGTCGCGCCGACCCAGGTCGATTCGCGCTATCGATTGGTGATGGGCGACACGCCCCGCGCCGTGCTGCGCGTGCCCGGCAAGAGCGACGGCGCGGGCGGCATCCTGACCTGGCTCGAGATCGCCCCCGAGGTGCGCGCGCTGCAGCCCTTGCTGCGCCAGGCGGCCCGTGAGCACGGTGTCGACATCGAACTGCTGAATGCCTTGATCGCGGTCGAGTCGCGCTTCAACCCGCGCGCCGTGTCGCCGCGCGGCGCGCTCGGCCTGATGCAGATCACGCCCGAGACGGCCGACCGCTACGCCACCGCTGCCGAAGCGCTGCGCCCGGCGGCCGAGCGCCTGCTCGACCCGGGCACCAACGTGCTGACCGGCGCGCGCATGCTCGCCGACCTGACGCGCCGCTTCGGCCACATCGACGTCGCGCTGGCGGCGTGGAACGCCGGCGAGGGCACGGTGCGCAAACACGGCGGCGGCATGCCGCCGATCGCCGAGACCCGGGCCCATGTGCAACTGGTGCTCGAACTCTATTGGGCGCTGCTGCAGAACAAGATGCAGCGCGGCGCGAATCGGCTGACGCTGCACGCCGGCATCGCGACGCCGTGACGAAGGAGCCGAGCCGGGCTCGATGCCCTGCAGGCTTGCGTGGCCGAGGGCGACGCCGACCCTGCGTCGGTCGTTGCCTACCTTGCGTTCGTCGAGCGCAACATTCACGACTCGACCGACGTGTGCCTGGAGCGCGGGTATTGTTCCGCAGCCACGTCATCCCGGCGAACGCCGGGATCCACTCTGTGAAGACGCGCGGTGAAGCAGCAGTGGATCCCGGCGTTCGCCGGGATGACGATTGAATGACTCTCAGCCTCTGATCTGAGCTGAGCGCAGCCGCTCAGCGGCTGCGCTGCAGAAAGTCGCACGCCAGGTTCGCGAGCGCACGCACGCCGATCGCGAGGCCGCGCTCATCGGCGTAGAAGCGCGGCGAATGGTTAGGCGCGGCCTTGGCCGGATCGACATCTTCGGGCGTCACGCCGACGAAGAAGAACAGCCCCGGCACCAGGCGCTGGAAGTACGAAAAGTCTTCCGAGCCGCAGACCTTGTTGATGAGCCGCAGATGGTCGGCGCCGGCCACGCGTTGCAGCGTGGGCAGCATCGCTTCGGTCAGCGCCGGGTCGTTCACCGTGACCGGATAGTTCTTCGTGATGCAGACCGTGCAGCCGGCGCGCGAGCCGCGGCTGATCGCCTCGGCGAGCGTCGTGACCCGCTCGTGGATGTCGTCGCGCATCGCTTCGTCGAAGCTGCGGATCGTGCCGCGCATCTCGACCGAGTCGGGGATGATGTTCTCGCGCACGCCGCCCTTGATGACGCCGATGGTCACCACCGCCGGCTCGCGTGTCAGGTCGATCTGGCGGCTCACCACGGTCTGCAGCCCGAGCACGACCTGCGCCGCCGTCACGATCGGGTCGACGCCGCGCCACGGCATCGCGCCGTGGGTCTGGCGCCCGTGGACCGTGATCTTCAGCCGGTCGCTGCTGGCCATCGTCGGGCCGGGGCGGTAGCCGATCACCTTGATCGGCAGCATCGAGGCCACGTGCAGCCCGAAGATCGCCCGCGGAGTCGGGTTCTCGAGCGCACCTTCTTCGATCATCAGCTTGGCGCCGCCTTCCTCGCCTTCGGGCGGCATTTCCTCGGCCGGCTGGAAGATGAACTTGACCGTGCCGGGCAGGCTCTCGCGCAGCCCGGCCAGAACCTCGGCGACGCCCATCAGGATGGCGGTGTGCATGTCGTGGCCGCAGGCATGCATGACGCCGACCGCCTCGCCGTTCCAGGTCGAACGCTGCTTGGACGCGAACGGCAGATCGACTTCCTCGGTCACCGGCAGCGCGTCCATGTCGGCGCGCAGGGCCACCACCGGGCCCGGCAAGCCACCCTTCAGCAAGCCGACGACGCCGGTGCGCGCGACCTCGGTGCGGACCGCGTCGAAGCCGAGGCTGCGCAGGTGCGCAGCGACGATGGCGGCGGTGCGGACTTCGTGGTTGCCGAGCTCCGGGTGTTGATGCAGGTCGCGCCGCCAGGCGATCAGCTTCGCTTCGACCTGCTGGATCGCAGCGTCGATGCGTTCGGCCAGGGTGGTTTCGGCGACGAGGGTGTCGGACATGGCTTCTCCACAGGGCTTGTCTCGCGCGGACCGCGGGCCCGCCCATTGTGACCCGGGATCGGAGGCGGGACCGGCCGCGGATCGCCGCTAAACTTCGCGCCTCTCATGGACCAGACCCTCATCGATTTCACCCCCCCCGGCGGCCCCGGCGACGGCGACGCCGTCGCGCTGTCGCAGTACGCCGAACGTGCCTACCTCGAATACGCCTTGAGCGTCGTCAAGGGCCGCGCGCTGCCCGATGTCTGCGACGGCCAGAAGCCGGTCCAGCGCCGCATCCTGTTCGCGATGGAGCGCATGGGCCTGAGCTTTGCAGGCACGGCAGGCGCCAAGCCGGTGAAGAGCGCGCGCGTCGTCGGCGACGTGCTCGGCAAGTTCCACCCGCACAGCGACCAGGCCGCCTACGACGCGCTGGTGCGCATGGCGCAGGGTTTTTCGCAGCGTTACCCGCTGATCGACGGCCAGGGCAACTTCGGCTCGCGCGACGGCGACGGCGCAGCAGCGATGCGCTACACGGAAGCGCGCCTCGCGCCGATCTCGCGCCTGCTGCTCGACGAGCTCGACGAAGGCACGGTCGATTTCGTGCCGAACTACGACGGCTCGACGCAGGAGCCCAAGCTGCTGCCCGCACGATTGCCCTTCGTGCTGCTGAACGGCGCGAGCGGCATCGCGGTCGGCCTCGCCACCGAAGTGCCGTCGCACAATCTGCGTGAGATCGCGGCTGCGGCGGTGGCGCTGATCAAGGACCCGAAGCTGGCCGACGACGAGCTTGCGTCGCTGGTTCCGGGGCCTGATTTTGCAGGCGGCGGGCAGCTGATCAGCAGTGCCGAAGACATCCGCTCGGCCTATGCCACCGGTCGCGGCAGCCTGAAGCTGCGCGCGCGTTGGAAGATCGAGGACCTGGCGCGCGGCCAGTGGCAGCTGGTGGTCAACGAGCTACCGCCGGGTACCAGCTCGCAGAAGGTCTTGGAAGAGATCGAGGAGCTGACCAACCCGAAGGTCAAGGCCGGCAAGAAGACGCTGAGCGCCGACCAGCAACTGCTGAAGACCACGGTGCTCGCGGTGCTCGACGCAGTGCGCGACGAATCGAGCAAGGACGCGCCGGTGCGCCTCGTGTTCGAGCCCAAGACCAGCCGCATCGCGCAGCAGGAGCTCATCACCACGCTGCTCGCCCACACCAGCCTCGAGAGCTCGACGCCGGTCAACCTGACGATGGTCGGCAGCGACGGCCGGCCGACGCAGAAGAGCCTGCGCCAGATGCTCGACGAGTGGATTGCGTTTCGCATGCAGACGGTGCAGCGGCGCACCCAGCATCGGCTGTCCAAGGTGCTCGAGCGCATCCATGTGCTCGAAGGCCGGCAGCTGGTGCTGTTGAACATCGACGAGGTGATCCGCATCATCCGCGCCGCCGACGAGCCCAAGCCGGCGCTGATCACACGCTTCAAGCTGAGCGAGCGCCAGGCCGAGGACATTCTCGAGATCCGCCTGCGCCAATTGGCGCGACTGGAAGCGATCAAGATCGAGCAGGAGCTGAAGGAGCTGCGGGTCGAGCAGGGCAAGCTCGAAGACATCCTGAACAGCCCGGCGAGCCTGAAGCGCACGGTGGTCAAGGAGATCGAGTCCGACGCCAAACAATACGGCGACGAGCGGCGCACGCTGATCCAGGCCGAGAAGAAGGCGGTCGCCGAGCTGCGTGTGATCGACGAGCCGGTGACGGTGGTGGTGAGCCTGAAGGGCTGGGTGCGCGCGCTGAAGGGCCACGAGGTCGAGATCGCGTCGCTGGTCTTCAAGGCCGGCGATGGCTTGCACGGCACCTTCTCCTGCCGCAGCGTCGACCCGCTGCTGGTGTTCGGCAGCAACGGGCGGGTTTATTCGACGAGCGTCGGCTTGTTGCCGGGCGGGCGCGGCGACGGGCAACCGATCACGACCTTGATCGAGCTCGAGTCGGGCACCCAGCCGGTGCACTATCACGCCGGCCATGTCGCGCAGACGCTGTTGCTCGCCGGCACCGGCGGCTTCGGCTTGCTGGCGCGGGTGGGCGACCTGGTCGCGCGGCAACGTGGCGGCAAGAGCTTCCTCGCGCTCGAAGACAACGAGAAGCCGTTGCCGCCCAGCCTTGCAGATGGCGCGAGCCAGGTCGCGTGCCTGTCGCTCAACGGGCGGCTGCTGGTGTTCGGGTTGGATGAGCTGAAGCTGCAGTCCAACGGCGGCCGCGGCCTGACCTTGATCGACCTCGATGCGAAGGACGCGCTGGTCAGCGTCGCCGCGTTTACGCAGGCTTTGCAGGTCACCGGCACCGGTCGCGGCGGCAAGCCGCGCGAAGAGCTGCTGACGAGCGCCGCGCTCGCGCCTTACGCGGGAAAGCGGGCACGCAAAGGGCGGGTGTTGGACGTGATGCCCAAGCCGATGCGGGTGGTGGCGAAGGAGCGGGTGTAAAGACGTCATGCCGGCGAACGCCGGCATCCACTCGTCGGAGTCCGCGGTGCCGACGAGTGCCGGCTCGGCTTCAGGCAGTGGATCCCGGCGCGGGCGCAGCCCGGCCTGTCCTGAGCCTGTCGAAGGGCCGGGATGACGCGTTCAGGTGGGTCTGGCGAGTACCCGCGCCGCGACCAACACGATCAGCACGAACAGCCCGAGACTCCAGAACTCGTAGGGCACGCCCAGCAGCTTCGTCGCCGCATCCGCACACGAAGCGCGCGCCGCGAAGATCTCCGGCAACCAGCCGTCGATGCCGATGCCGCTGACGATGCGGTCGGCCAAAGTCAGCTTGCAGCTCAGGCTCGCTGCGGCGACGAAGTGCTGCCACAGCGCGGCGGCCGCACCGCTGAGCGCGAGAAGCAAGGAAAGCCCAGCCGATGCGCGAGCGCCGACGGCGCTGCGCCAGGCCAGCCCGATCAGGCAGACGAGCGCGATCACGACGAAGATCAGCCGCTGCAGGACGCACCACGGGCACGGCTCCATGCCGTACACATGCTGCGTGATCAGGGCCGCCGCAACGGCGGCCAGGCAGACGAGGGCGGTGCCGCCCAGCAGTACGCCGGCGCGCGCCCTCATGCCACCTGCACGATCATCTCGATCTCGACACAGGCCCCGAGCGGGATCTGCGCCACGCCGAACGCGCTGCGTGCATGTGCGCCTTTCTCGGCGAACACTTCGCCGAGCAGCTCGGAGCAGCCGTTGGTGACCAGGTGCTGCTCAGTGAACTCGGCCGTGCTGTTGACCAGGCTCATCACCTTGACGATGTGCTCGACCTTGTTCAGGTCGCCGATCGCCGCATGCAGCGTGCCCAGCAGGTCGATCGCGACCGCGCGTGCCGCCTGCTTGGCGGTGGCGGTGTCCATGTTCAGGCCGAGCTGGCCGATCCAGGGTTTGCCGTCGCGCTTGGCGATGTGGCCCGACAGGAACACGAGGTGGCCGGTGCGCACGAAGGGCACGTAGGCGGCAGCCGGGATGGCCAGAGGCGGCAACTCGATGCCGAGTTCTTTCAGGCGTTCGTAGACGGGCATGATGGTGAATGCGGAAGGAGGAAAAGCAAATCCTACACTCCAGCCCATGACGGGAGGGCCTGAGGGGGCGAACACCGGCTGGCGCCTGGCCGGCCTGGCGCTCGCATGGCTGGCCGGTGTCGCGTGGCAGCTCAACGAGCGGGTGCTGATGCCGAGCAGCCGCTATCAATGGACTGCGGTGCTCGCCACGCTGTGCCTGGTCATCGGCTGGCGCTGGCGGCGCGCTTTCGTGCTCGCGTTGATCGGCATCGCGGCGCTCGGCTTCGGCGCCTCGGGCTGGCGCGCCTGCGAGCGCCTGGACGACGCCTTGCCCGCCGCGCTCGAAGGCCGCGACGTGCTGCTCACCGGCGTGGTCGCGAGCCTGCCGCAACGCAGCTCGGCGGGGCTGCGCTTTCGCTTCGAGGTCGAGCAGGCGCAGATCGCCGGCGCGCCGGTGCAGGTACCGCAAACGCTGTCGCTCGGCTGGTACAAGGGCTTCCACGAAGACGCGGTGCTCACCCAGCCGATGCTCGAGCTCGGCGCCGGCCAGCGTTGGCGCCTGACCGCGCGCCTGCGCCAGCCGCACGGCAACCTGAACCCGCATGGCTTCGACTACGAGCTGACGCTGTTCGAGCAAGGCATTCGCGCCACCGGCTACGTGCGCGACGAACCGGCGCAACTGCTAGCCCGCGCGGCCGGCCACCTCGTCGAGCGCGCGCGCCAGAAGGTGCGCGACGCGATCGACGCAGCCGTCACAGACCGGCGCGCCGCCGGCGTGCTGGCCGCGCTGTCGGTCGGTGACCAGTCGGCGATCGAGCGCGAGGACTGGGACCTGTTTCGCAACACCGGCATCGCGCACCTGGTGTCGATCAGCGGCTTGCACGTGACGATGTTCGCCTGGCTCGCCGGCATATTGATCGGCGCGCTTTGGCGGCGCAGTGCGCGCGCGATGCTGTGGCTCGCGGCGCCGCAGGCGGCGCGCTGGGGCGGCTTGCTGGCCGCGTCGGGCTACGCGCTGTTCTCGGGCTGGGGCGTGCCCTCGCAGCGCACGGTGTGGATGCTTGCCGCCGTCACGCTGCTGCAGGCCTTCGGCCGGCGCTGGCCGTGGACCCTGGTGCTGCTGGCCGCGGCGGTGGTCGTGACGGCGCTCGACCCCTGGGCCCTGCTGCAGCCGGGCTTCTGGCTGTCGTTCGTCGCGGTCGGCCTGTTGATGGCGTCGAGCCTGTCGCACGACACGTCGTCGGCGCCGCCGTCGCCCGGCTGGCTGCCGGCGGCCGGTCGCCATCTGCGCGGCGAGCTGCGCAGCCAGGTGGTCGCCACACTCGGGCTGACCCCGCTGACGCTGGTGTTCTTCCAGCAGGTGTCGGTGGTGGGGCTGCTCGCCAACCTGGTTGCGATTCCGCTCGTCACGCTGGTCATCACGCCGCTCGCCTTGCTCGGCAGCGTCGCCGCGCCGCTGTGGTGGCTGGGGGCCTGGCTGGTGCGCCAGATGTGCAACGGCCTCGCCTGGCTGGCAAGCTGGCCGGGTGCCGTCTGGACCGTGCCGGCGGCGCCGGGCTGGGCCCAGGCCGCCGGCATCGCGGCCGCGGTGCTGTTGGTGTTGCCGGTGCCGTGGCGGCTGCGCGCGCTGGCGCTGCCGCTCGCGATTCCGTTGCTGATGCCGCCCGTCGCGCTGCCCGAGGATGGCCGCTTCGACGTGCTGGCCGTTGATGTCGGGCAGGGCACCTCGGTGTTGGTGCGAACCCGCGGCCACCTGCTGGTCTACGACGCCGGCCCGCAGTACTCGCGCGACAGCGACGCCGGGCAGCGGGTGCTGCTGCCGCTGCTGCGCGCGCGCGGCGAAACCCACATCGACCGGCTGGTGCTGAGCCACCGCGACCTCGACCATGTCGGCGGCGCCAAGGCGCTGCTGCAAGGCACCCAGGTCGGCGACCTGCTGAGCTCGCTCGAAGACGGCCACCCGCTGCTGGCGCTCGCGACCCAGCCGACACGCTGCCAGGCCGGGCAGTCGTGGTCATGGGACGGGGTCCGGTTCGACCTGCTGCAACCGCCTGCCGCGGCCTACGACAGCAAGCTGAAGTCGAACGCGATGTCCTGCGTGTTGCGGGTCAGCAGCGCGTCGACCGGAAGCCTGCTGCTCACCGGCGACATCGAGCGTGAGCAGGAAGCGGCGCTGGTGGCCTCGCTGGGCGATGGGCTTCGCAGCGACGTGCTCATCGTGCCGCACCACGGCAGCAAAACCTCGTCGACTGCCGCCTTCCTCGACGCCGTAAAGCCGCGCATCGCGGTGTTCCAGGCCGGCTACCGCAACCGCTTCAACCACCCCAACCCCGAAGTGCTGGCGCGTTACCGCGAACGGCCCATCGTGCTGTTCGACAGCCCAACCTGCGGCGCGTGGCAATGGCCCGACTTGGTCCAAGGGCAGGGTGTTTGCCAACGTGACGCGGCCCGGCGCTACTGGCACCATGTCCCGCAGGCCGTCCCGTGAATGCGGCGAGTGGCCTGGAATTTGCTACCCTGGGCCCCGAGGAGACAGAGCCGATGAGACCGAGCTTCGACGAGATGCAGGCCACCGCCGACACGGTGCGCGAGCATTACCGCGGCTACAAGCGCTGGCTCGCCGAGCAGCCCAGCGACGTGATGCTGTCGCGTCGCGAAGAAGCGGAGATGATCTTCCGCCGGGTCGGCATCACCTTCGCCGTCTACGGCGCGAAGGACGAAGACGGCTCGGGCACCGAGCGGCTGATCCCGTTCGACCTGATCCCGCGTGTGATCCCGGCCAACGAGTGGGCCGAGATGGAACGCGGCCTGACGCAGCGCGTGACGGCGCTGAACCGCTTCATCCACGACGTCTACCACGGGCAGGACATCATCCGCGCCGGGCTGGTGCCGGCCGACCAGATCTTCAAGAACGCGCAGTTCCGCCCCGAGATGATGGGCGTCGACGTCGCGGGCGGGGTCTATTCGCACATCGCCGGCATCGACATCGTGCGCGCCGCCAACCCCGACGGCAGCGGCAGCTACTACGTGCTCGAAGACAACCTGCGGGTGCCGAGCGGCGTGAGCTACATGCTCGAAAACCGCAAGATGATGATGCGGCTGTTCCCCGAGCTGTTCAGCCAGCACCGCGTCGAGCCGGTGGCGCACTACCCCGACATGCTGCTCGAGACGCTGCGCGCCGTCGCCCCCGCGGCGGTCAACGAGCCCAGCGTGGTGGTGCTCACGCCGGGCATGTACAACAGCGCCTACTTCGAGCACGCCTTCCTCGCGCAGCAGATGGGCGTCGAGCTCGTCGAGGGCCAGGACCTGTTCGTCAAGGACAACTTCGTCTACATGCGCACCACGCAGGGCCCCAAGCGCGTCGACGTGATCTACCGCCGCGTCGACGACGACTTCCTCGACCCGCTGGTGTTCCGCCCC
>Ga0209515_10002320_pt1 | contig 29547 bp, 26 predicted proteins | sample Subgroupgradi54m_FD_187454 | JGI IMG/M metagenome (GOLD analysis project Ga0209515, IMG submission 187454) | Subsurface groundwater microbial communities from S. Glens Falls, New York, USA - GMW60B uncontaminated upgradient, 5.4 m (SPAdes)... ... | reverse complement strand
CTCAAATAAAAAAAGAAGAATTAAAAATAGGGGATCTTATATTTAGCGCGTCCAAAAACCATCCAGAAAAAGTCTCACATGTATCCATTTATTTGGATTCTGAAACGATTTTAGAAGCTCCTCAAACAGGAGAAAAAGTTAGAATGATCGATTTTGATAAAAAGTATGGATTAGGAGATCGCATTCTTTACTTTGGTTCCTATATTCAAGCGAAGTGATTACAAACCCTTTTCTAGTTAGCCTTTTACTTTTTATCACTATCCTTACTCTTTATATTCTTTCTCAAAGAGATAAGACCAAAAACCTTTTTAAATTTCTTCCTTTACCATTTTGGTGTTACTTTATTCCTACCCTACTTTCTTCATTTGGAGTCATTCCACAGGACTTGCCATTCTATTCTGCCAGCGGACGATACTTACTTCCAGCTTGTCTTTTTCTTCTTCTTATTGGAACCGAAATCAAAACAATTTTTCATATTAAAGGCCAGGCATTGTGCGCCATGATGTATGGAAGTCTTGGAATAGTGTTGGGTGGGTTGTTTACTTATGGGATTGCTTTCCAAATACTTCCTAAAGTTTGGCAGGAAGAACTTTGGAAAGGGTGGGGCGCGCTCTCCGCCACATGGTCTGGGGGAAGCGCTAACCTGTTGGCGATAAAAGAGATCACAAACATATCTCCCACTCTTTTTTCAAATCTTATTGTGACAGATACATTTGTGGCTTATCTATGGATGGCATTTCTGGTCTTCCTCTCCAAATATCAAACTCCTATAGATCACTGGCTCAAAGCTAACCCCACTTATTTGGAAATAAGTCCTGAACCAATATTTATAACCCAATTAAATATTTCCTACTTTAAGAAGGGATTACAAATCCTCTCTCTTCTTCTTATTTCAATCTTAAGCGGAATTCTCTTCCTAACTATTTCAGGGTGGATGCCATCTTGGGGATCATTATTTAACAGATTCACTTGGACTATTATATTTGCCACATTCATTCCTCTATTTTTATCTCAAACACGCTTAAAACATCTAGAAAATTATGGTGCCAGCTCCCTAGGGCAGTTTCTTCTCTACCTTATGCTCGCTTCCATTGGTGCCCGCGCCAATCTATCCACGCTAGGAGTGGCGCCATTATTTATTTTACTTGGAATTGTGTGGGCGGTCATTCATGGAATAGTTCTTCTATTTTTTGGAAAAATCTTTCGCATTCCTCTTTCCCTTCTAGCGACCTCTAGCCAAGCGAACATTGGGGGAACTATTTCGGCACCTATTGTTGCGAGCCTATACTCTAAAAACTTAACCCCTATTGGAGTGATCCTTGCCACCCTAGGAAATATCTATGGCACATACTTGGGCCTTCTTTTCTCCCAAGTTTGTAGAAGCTTTTCTGATTTGTTAAAATGAAATAAGGCATTAGAATTTTAGATGATTGTTTAGAAACGGAGGAAGATTTGGATGGTACAAGAAATTACAGATAGCAACTTTGATCAAAATGTGCTTAAATCCGCGGAGCCAGTCTTATTAGATTTATGGGCCCCCTGGTGTGGCCCGTGTCGCATGCTTTCACCCATTATTGAAAAATTGGGAAATGAATTTAAAGGAAAGGTGAATGTCTATAAACTGAATACGGACGACAATCCCAATACCGCGATCCAGTATAGAGTTCAAGCGATTCCTACCCTACTATTTTTTAAGGCTGGAAAAATTGTAGAGCAAATTGTAGGCGTTCAGCCGGAAAAAGAGATTCGTCAAAAACTAGAAAGTATGTTGAAGTAAATTAACAATGGAGGTAAATAATATGGGACCAAAATCACCCTGCGGTTGCTGAATAGAATTGACTAAAATGCCTGATGACTTTCTTAAGTCATCAGGCAATCTTATCTTATGAAACCACCTTTGAAACCAAAATTTTTATTTGTTTGTATTGGAAACTCTTGCCGAAGTCAGATGGCGGAAGGGTTTGCTAAATCTTTGGCTGGGGACAAAATTGAAGCGTTTAGCGCAGGATCCAGACCCTGCGGATATGTGAACCCTGGAGCGATTGTGGTGATGAAAGAGTTAGGGATAAATATTACCAAACATTATTCTAAAGGCTTAACTCAAATTCCACAAGAAAAGTATGAAGCGGTTGTGACCATGGGGTGTGGGGATGCTTGTCCACAAATTCCAGCGAATAAGAGGCAGGACTGGCAAATTCCAGATCCCCAAATGATGGGGCCAGAAGAATATAGAGTGATCCGCGATCAAATTCAAGAAAAAGTTAAGTTACTTCTAGAAGAATCGAATATCCTAGGCAAAACTCCAGCATAATTTTTGGGCTGGAAGGGGACATATGTCAACTCAACTTAGCCTATTTCCTACCTTAAACAAAAGTTTCAAGATAAAACGGATCATTAAACGGGGTGGTCAAGTGGTGGATTTTGATCCAGAAAAGATCACAAATGCCATCTATAGAGCTGCCGTTCAAGCGCAAGGGGAAGATAGAGAAAGAGCCATCTTTTTAACAGAGAAAGTCCTTTCTCTGATGAATCAAACCTACTCCCCAAACTCCACTCCATCGGTGGAAGAAATTCAAGATCTGGTAGAAAAAATTCTCATAGAAAATCATCATGCCAAAACGGCAAAGGCTTTTATCCTTTACAGGGAGGATCGGGCTCGTATCCGCGAGAAAAAAGATCAATCCATTCCCATAGAAGATAATGTGCCTTACAAACTGCTTTGGAAAATTTATTCATGGAATGTAGACAATCATTGTCATACCGTAGACCAGCTGAATCATCAAATAAAAAATGGAAGCTGGAAAAAATTAGTACTGGAATCGGAAAAAGAATATTCTCAAGAAATTCATAAAGTGGGGGAACGCATTTTAAAAAGAAAGGGGGATCTTAGAGTTTTTATCATAGCGGGCCCTTCTAGCTCGGGAAAAACCACAACCACTCTAAAAATTGGAGAGGTTTTAAAAGAAAAAGGGATCTCTTTTTTGACCCTTAATATGGACCACTATTTTAAAGATTTGGACAAACACCCTAAGGATATATATGGAGATCACGATTTTGAAGGACCCCAGGCGCTAGATCTAGACCTAATTTCCCAACAGTTAGAAGATTTATTGAAAGGAAAAAAAGTAAAAGCTCCTATTTTCGATTTTAAAACGGGTAAAAGAAAAGAAGGTTCTACGGAAATTTCCCTTAAAAAAAATGAGATGATTTTAATTGATTCTTTACATGGGCTTCATCCCACTTTAACTCAAGCAGTCCCAGCGGAACATAAATTTAAGTTTTATATCGAATCCCTCTGCCAAATTAAAGACACTCAAGGAAACTTTGTGCGCTGGACAGATCTACGCATGTTAAGAAGAATGATTCGGGATAATCATCACAGAAATTATGAGTACTTGCGCACAGTCGGGCACTGGCATTATGTGAGACGAAGCGAAAAACAGCATATTGTTCCTTTTATTAAAAACGCCGACTATGTCTTTAATGGAGCGCTTCCCTACGAATTACCCGTCCATAAACTATTTTTAGAGAAAGAATTTCCAAAAATTATTGAGAAGTATAAGGAGGATCCACACAAGCTGGATGCGTATATGCGGGCTCAAAGAGTCTATCAACTTTTGCAGTCTTTAGAGCCATTCCCAGATCTAGATTTCATCCCGCGCAATTCTCATCTAAGAGAATTTATTGGCGGGGGAATTTATAAATATTAACTGGATTTATTTAGGAGGAACCACCATGCCCAAACTGTATAACACACTTTACCATTCCAAAGGACCACTAAAGGAAGCAACATTCGAAATTAGGGAAGGAAAAGTCTATACCACCCAAGATCATCCAGACGGTTTATACCCCAAGGCATGGTACGAAGTGAAAGAAAATTTTATCTATCCTACTGAAGACCATCCGCAAAAAGCCCCTAAACTTCTTCCCTGGTATAAAATTGTAGATAACAAAGTCTACCCCAATGTAGGCCATCCCCATGGGGAACAAGAACTCCCCTGGTTCGAAATTCGTGATTGAAAAAAAGGATCTTGTTCTGATAACAAGCTGTTTGTTCTTAAAAAAATCGCCCTGACCACGGATGGCCAGAACGATTTTTCTTGCGGGGGCTGGATTTGAACCAGCGACCTTTGGGTTATGAGCCCAACGAGCTACCAGGCTGCTCCACCCCGCAAAAATAGTGTATCATTAACCAAGAATATGAGTCAAATTAAACGGTTTCAATTAGTCACACTCCTTTTTTTCTTTCTTTTTGTACTGCCAATTTATTCGAATGATTTTAAAATTCAGATTTCTAGCTCTGTAAAACAAGGGGAAATTCTAAGTTTAAATTTATCTGAACCTGCTAAAAATAAAAAAATATCGGTTCTCTTTTTGGAGCGGGAAACTCCCTGTTATTTAACAAAAGAGACGGGTTGGGAATGTCTGATAGGTATCCCAGCAGACGCCCCTGCAGGGAACCAATCCTTGGCCATTCTAATCGATGGATCTACTCAAACTCTGGTAAATATAGAAATTGTTTCCTGCCCATTTCCTATGGAAACTCTTACTTTAACTCAAGAAAAGAAATCGCTTCTAACTCAAAAGGGGCGGGACATAGAAGTAAAAATTATTAAAGAAGCGCTCCGTACAGAATCTAAAACTCGATCTTGGGACAAAAAATTCTTAAAACCTTTGGAGGGGAAGATTGAAAGTCTCTATGGGGAAAAAAGAGTGTTGGATGGAAAACCCATGGCAGGTTTTCATCGTGGACTAGATATTGGAGCGCCCAAGGGAACCCCTATAAAATCTATTCATCATGGAACTGTAATTCTTGCTAGTGAGTTTATAGAAGAAGGGAATATGGTAATGATAGATCATGGCCAAGGAATCATTAGCGCTTATTTGCATCTCTCTAAGATTTTAGTCGCTCCAGGTCAAAAAGTAGGGCAAGGTGAACCCGTTGGAAATGTGGGATCTACAGGAATTTCCACCTCCCCTCATCTTCACTTTGGCGCTTACATTCACTCCACTCCCATAGATCCCCTCTATCTTTTTAATTTTCCTTGACAGATTCCCATCTTCTCTGATAAAGTTATATCTACATGAGAGCGATAAAATATTTGTTTTTGCTCTTTTTTTGTTTCCTCTCCACATTATTGCATGCCGATTGGACTTTACAAACTAGTGGAGTCTCTACCGATTTAAACGGAGTACATTTCGTTAATACAGATACTGGAACTGCGGTAGGAGCAACTGGCGTTATTCTTAAAACTGCCAATGGGGGAAGTAGTTGGACATCCCAAACCAGCGGCACCACTTCCATTTTAAGAGATGTGAGTTTCATTAATGCTTCAACTGGAATTGCGGTAGGAAACGATGGAGCTATTTTAAAGACACTCAATTCTGGCAGCGCTTGGGTCTCAAAAAATAGCGGCATTACAGATATTCTCTATGGCGCCTACATGGTGAATACCAGTACCGCGTGGGCCGTGGGCCAATTAGGTAGAATTCGTCTTTCTACAGATGGAGGGGAAACTTGGGGGAATGGGGCGCCTAGTGGCAGTACCTCCAATGATTTAAAAAGTATTTTCTTTATCAATATTTCCACGGGATGGACAGTAGGAAACTCTGGAACTATTTTGCGTACCTACGATGGGGGAACCAATTGGAATTCTCAAACTAGTGGAACTTCAGAAAATTTAACCAGCGTTTTTTTTATAGATACCTCTACGGGATGGGTTACAGGCGCCAATGGAGTGATCCGAAAATCTACCGATAGCGGAACAACATGGGCTAGCGTTATCTCTACAGCGGCTAGTTTTAATAGCGCGCATTTTATTAGCACTCAAACAGGCTGGGCTGTAGGCAACTCCGGAACCATATTTAAATCTACAGATAGTGGTCAAAGTTTTTTCGCGGAAAGAAGTACAACCACCAGCAACATTTATGATGTCTTTTACCCGTCTACAACCATTGGCTATGCTGTGGGCGCCAGCGGCATTATTATTAAGAACACCGTATCTTCGGCTTCCAGCTCCAGTTCTTCGGAAGAAGCGCCTCAAGGATCTCTAAAAGCGATCAATAATCTGTTTGATCCAACTAAAAATGAATCGACCACGGTTCAATATAGCATCAAAAACGCGGGCAGAGTCACAATTCGCATTTACACCATGCAAGGTAGGCTCATTAAGACTTTGGTGAATGGGGAAACCATCGCTGCCGACACTCTTTTTACGATTACATGGGATGGAAAAAATGAGAGTGGGGAAATTATCGCAAGCGGTATTTACTTGGTCCATATTAGCGGCCCCAAATTTTCTAAGACTCAAAAAATCGCGGTCGTTGAATAGATGACTAAAAAATTTTTATTCCTCCTTGCTCTTTTACTCCCACAACACCTCTATTCCGATTCTGGAAAAAGCACGCTTCACTTTCTTTTAGAAAACTTAAACGCAAGGCAAATGGGAGGTGGCGGCATCTATGCGGCCACCGCTAAAAATGCCGACGCGTTAAATACTAATCCAGCGGGACTTCTCTATACTCCACTACCAGAATTAAATTTTTCTTATGTTGGAACTCATTCCGATGGCAGTTACACCTCTACCAATTTTTCTACACCCTACTGGCAAGGGAAACTAATATCCTTTGGTGTTGGGGCAGGATTCACTTACTATACCGCGGGGAATATAGATATTAACTATGCTAACGGATCCTCGGATTCCTTTGACGCGGAAAAAAGTTTTGTCGCTCAAACGGGTGTTGCCTTGGAGGTGGGGAAATGGTTTTCCATTGGAGCGGCTCCTAAATATGTAAGTTCCCTGCTTGTGGAACAATATTTAGCTCGGGGGTGGGCATTGGACGCGGGAATATTAATCATTCCTTTCCCCAATTTGTTGCGCGAGAAACTTATTTTAGGAGCCAGTGTTTTAAATCTTGGGGCCCCTGTCCGCTATAGAACTCAAACTCAAGATCTGCCTCGTACAGAAGCTGTGGGAGCCGCTTTAACTTTATGGAACCGAGAGAGGTTTGATTCTTTCCTAATCCAAGGACAAATGGAAAAAACTCTGCATGAAAAATACCGCTACCGTTTAGGCGCTGAATACGGTTTAGGAGGAGATAAAGAAAAAACTTTTATACTTCGAGGTGGTTACTTATTACATTTTGATGATAAAGATTATACTTTAGGATTAGGGATTAGAGAAAAAATGTTACGCTTAGATTATGCTTATGTGAATGGAACGGAACTTGGGATCACTCATCGGTTTACATTGTCCCTTCGCTTTGGAAAAACAGAAGAAGAGATTGAAAAAGAAGTAAAACATGAATTGCTGGACGCAGAAAAAGGACTAAAACCCGAAGACGAAGTGAATGATAAAATAATTCAAGAAATGAATAAATCTTTAAATAAAAAAGTAGATCCTACTCTAGAAAAGGAAGAAGCTATTCAAAAAAGTTCTTTTTGAGCTTGAATAGATGTGCCAGAATCAATTTTGAATTGTTTTAGAGCGGATTTGTTTACTTTTCGCCCCATTCGAGTGCGACTAATGAGACCAATCTTTAATAGGTAGGGCTCCACCACTTCTTCCAAAGTTTCAGACTCTTCATTTAAAGTTGCCGCAATCGATTCAATTCCCACAGGCCCTCCATCGTGATGCTGCATCATCACACGAATATATTTCTTATCTAGCTCGTCTAATCCAAACTCATCGATCCCTTCAATTCTTAGAGATTCTATAGAGGAAGCCGGAGTAATTTTGCCTTCCATTTTTACTTGCGCGAAATCGCGCACTCTTCTTAAGAGCCGGTTGGCAATTCTGGGAGTTCCCCGAGCTCGTTTAGCAATTTCACTGGAAGCTTCCTGATTTAACTCCACTGAAAGCAACTTGGAGGAACGCTGTACAATGGTATTCAAATCTTCCTCATCGTAAAAATCGAGGTGATAAGATAAACCAAACCGTTCTCTTAAAGGAGCGGAAAGAAAACCAGCCCGCGTGGTGGCCCCAACCAAAGTAAATTGTTTTAAAGGAACATTTAAAGTTTTAGCATAGGCTCCTTTATCCACCACAAAGTCTATTTTAAAATCTTCCATCGCAGGATATAAAAATTCCTCCACAATCGTAGGCAATCGATGGATTTCATCGATAAAGAGAACATCCCCAGACTGTAAGTTCGTTAAAATTCCCATCAAATCCGCGGAGCGTTCTAATGCAGGACCAGAAGTTGTAAATATTTTTGAACTCATCTCCTTGGCTATAATATTGGCTAAGGTTGTCTTGCCCAATCCCGGAGGTCCATAAAGTAGAAGATGCTCTAAAGGCTCTGCTCTTTTTTTAGCCGCGGCCAGGGAGATGGAGAGTTTTTCCACAATCCCTTTTTGTCCTACAAACTCTTGAATGGATTGAGGCCTTAAACTAATAACCCATTTTTCTTCTTCTTGGGTCAGAGGTTTTCCGGAAACAACTCTTTCTCGACTCATGTTTTATTCTTCATTCGGAATATTTCTTGAATTAAATCTTGCGCAGTTTTTATATTGGGATTTTTTTGAACCACTTCTTCAATAAGGTCATTTGCCTGATTAGAGTTGTAGCCTACCTGTTCTAGAACTTGCCTGACTTCTAACTTATAGTCTGCTTCTAACTCTTGCGACAGGGGTTGATCCACCTCATCTAAAGTAAATTTCTTCATTCGTCCTCTTAAAGTAGCCACCATTTTTTCCGCGGTACGACTGCCAATATGGGGGAGCTTTTTAAGGGATGGATAATCTCCATTTTCAATGGCTAAAGCGATCTTTTGAATGGGCAGCATTAAAGATTTTAAGGCCGTCTTATAACCAATCCCTTCCACGCTGGTATAGAGTTGAAAAAAATCTTTCTCAATCTTTCTTTTGAAGCCTACCAAACGAACAAATTGATTTCCATGTCCACTGGATCCTTCAATGTATTGAATCGTATAAAAAGGTTCCTCCTCTTCAAGGGGAGAACCATTCTTCATCTGTTTTCTATAACTGCTCACCACGCTTCCTGGAACTAAAATTTCATAACAAATTTGACCAACCTGTAGAGTTACAGAGCTGTCCCCAACTTCAACCACTTTTCCAAAAACCTGAGAAATCATCTAATTTAAATTCCTTAAACGATGGGCATGACAAAGAGCCAAAGCCAAGGCATCCGCCACATCATCTGGTTGAGGAATTTTATCGAGATTGAATACCCGCTGCACCATTCTTTGGGTTTGCGCTTTTTGAGCCCGGCCATAACCTAAAAGAATTTTTTTTACTTGTACGGGATAATAACTGAAAACAGGAACAGAACTTTGCACGGCAGCCAAATGAACAATTCCATGCACATTCCCTATGAAAAAGGCGCTTTTTGGAAAAGTAGGCATGCTAAAAACCTCTTCCAAGGCGAGCGCTTGAGGAGAAAATTCCTTTAAAATAGATTGCAAATTTTTATAGATTTCGTGAAGTCTGTTGGATAAATTTTTTTCTTTTTTAGAGGTGAGGATTCCAGCTTCTATTAGTTTGGGATCTTTGTTCCCATCCTCTACCTCAATTAAACCATACCCTGTAATGCCATATCCGGGATCTATCCCAAGTATGATCATATTTTATACATTCAGTTTCATTAGAATATCTTGGGGGATATCAAAATTAGAGGAGACGGTTTTTACATCTTCGTGTTCTTCCAACGCGTTAATTAACGCAAGGACCTGCTCCGCGTGAGTCCCAGTGACAGGAACGGTGGTTTGTGAAACTAATGCGAGTTCTTTAGAAGCTAATGGAATTTTTTTAGACTCCACGGCAGTTTTTACTTTTTCAAAATCAGCAGGCGTGGTAAAAATTTCATAATAATCTTCATCCATTGTTTTCAAATCTTCCGCGCCAGCGTCCAAAACAACCGCGAGCAGGGTTTCTTCGTCCACTGCTTTTTTTTCTACGGCAAGTATTCCCTTTAAAGAAAACATCCAGGAAACCGAACCCGCTTCGGCAACAGACCCATTGTGATCTGAAAAAATTTTTCGTATTTCCGAGCTGGTTCTATTGCGACTATCCGTGGTCGCTTCTACTAAAATAGCCACACCACCCGCGCCATAACCTTCGTAACGCACTTCTTCGTAGTTAACCCCAGGAATTTCCCCTGTTCCTTTTTGAATGGCTCTTTTGATGTTTTCTTGAGGCATATTCGCCTCTCTGGCATCGTCTATCGCTTTGCGAAGGCGGGCATTATTTTCCACACTGCCGCCCCCTTCTCTAGCCGCAACACTAATTTCACGGCCAATGCGAGTGAAAACTTTTCCTTTTTTCGAATCTATAATCGCTTTCTTATGCTTAATTCCAGCCCATTTTGAATGTCCAGACATAAATACTCCTTCAGGTCCTTCCGGGACAGCGCCCTATTTGTTGAACAAATAGGGCGCTGTCCCTATCGTTTGATTTACTATTAATCTTACTTGAAATTGCGAGCAAAATCCAACTTCATTTTAAAATCTGAATCCTCTGGGAAAAAGTTTAGCGCCTGGCTATAAAGGGCAACGGCAGATTCCTGATTGCGCGCGATATCCCTAATATATATATTTCCAAGAAACTGATACGCATCCATGGAAAGCGGGTTAATAAGCAGCACACGCGAATAATAATATTTCGCGCCTAAAAGATCCTTGGATTGAACAAGCGCGGGTTGCCCCAAAGGATTTAACACTTTTAAGTTTTCTTGGGTTTCCTCAATCATATTTAATTGAGCTAAGGTCGCGGCCAAATTAAAATAGATTTCGTCGTAACCGCTGTTAGAATGAATGGCTTCAATATACGCCCACAGAGATTTCTTGGCATAATTTTCTGCCTGTAAATGGAGCCCTTCTTTTGCCATGACTTGAGATAATCTGGCATAAGTGTTCGCCAATTCATAATTAGTGTTCACTTCTTTAGAGAAATACCCCCAAGCCTTTTCCAATTCTTTGCGGGCTAAATCCTGCTGCCTTATATCTTTAGCCACTTTAAAACCATTAAAATAATAAATTTCTTGGAACTCACGATTAAAGTTCCAGAAGAGTGTTCCGCCCAAAAATAAAACGATTCCAAGCAGATAAAATTTCCTTGGAGTCGTCATTGGAATCGTATAAATTCTAGAACGACCTAAACCAAAAAGAATTCCAAGCTGCCACCAAAATAAAAAGGCAGGAACCGCGAAATGGAGGGAAACATTTCCAAAAAAATTATCACTTAACATTCCAAAAGCTCCGGCAAATAAAGCACCGGCAAGAATTTTGGATTCTTCCAAAATTTGCGGTGGTCCCCTCATTAAATGAATGCCAAAAAGAAAAATAATAACCCAGATCCAAACATAGACTCCCATCCCTAAAAATCCTAATTGAGACCAAATTTCTAACAGTTCATTATGGGCATTGTTAGCGTGGGTACGAAAATTCCTAAGTTGGGGGGAAAAAATCATTTTCCCTTGATCATAGGGATAGAACAACTCAAACAAACCCCAACCTTTTCCCAGGAAAGGATGATCTTGCACCATTCCCCAACTGGAAGACCAAATGAGAATTCGTTGGTGCCAAGGTTGGTACCCGCGTGGATTTTCAACATTCTTAATTTCCAAAATGCGTTCCATGGGCCCAGAGTAACCACCCAATCTACTTTTTGGCCAAAATAGCAGGCCTGCCATTAGAACCAACAAAAGTAGAAGACATTTCTTTAGATTCATCCGCGATAATGTACGAACGGGCTTTAAAAAGATCAAAATAATAAATGACACGAGGACTCCAACCCAGCTAGAGCGTGTCATAGTCGCCACAATGCAAGCCATAAAAACTAAAAATATTAAAGAGAGTCCTAAACTATTTCTAGGGTTTTTTAAAGCCAAAAACTGAGTAAAAATGATGGGAACCAGCATCAGTAAATAGGAAGAAAGAAAATTGGGGTTCCCAAATGTGGAAAGTGGACGGTTCCCAAATGGGTTTACTTGAGTCTTCCAAATTTGCTCAATTCCAAAATATTGCAAAAGGCCATAAAGGCTGGCAATGGCGCCTACAACGAAAGTGATTTGAATGAGCCTTTTGCGCCAAGGCTCTTCCACCATGACTCCCATATAAAAAACAAAAATACAATTTATGATTAGAAAGAGAATATTTCTTGTTCCTTCAAATACCATGGAAAAATGAAAGGAAGAATCGTGAGTTGTGAAGGATATAAAAAGACTCGCAAGCGCCACCATTAAAAAGAGTAAAAGTGGAATATCTAAAACAGTTTTGGGAAAGGAAATCTTATTATTTTTCCAACACTCCCAAACCCAAACGATCCAGAAAAACGCGATCCAAACATTCAGCAAAACAATCTGAGTAAAGTAAGGGTTGCGAGTTAAATAGGTAAAGAAAATAAGAGGGCAAACAGTGTGAATGGCAAAGAGAAGTAGAACGAGCGCTATTTCAAACTTCCACAAGGCAGTGATGGCCAACAGAGCGGTTAACCCCACTAAAAGGAAAGTAAGAATTTGCAGAGAAAGAGGACCTTGAAACAGATCTAGAAACCCAAGAGAAAAAGAGTGAGTCAAATGCTGCAGGAAAAAGAAAGTGAAGATCGCCTGTAACCCAACTAAAAACCAAGCTGACGATTTATTGGTAAGAATCATGAAAAATAAATCTTTATTTTTTTATAGGTTGCCTGGATTGAATCACTCTTTGCACATCGGGATCGTTGGGATTGATATCGTAAACTCTTTTCCAATAAACTAAAGAATCTTGAACGCGCCCCAACCTTCCATAAAGTGCGGCAAGTCTTTTCAGAAAATCGATCTCTTGGGGGCGAAGTTCCACAGCTCGTTTATACGCGGCCTCGGCCTTTTCTGGAGAAGGTTTAATGTACTGATAAAAATCTCCGAGAATCGTCCAAGCTTCTGGATGCGTGGGTTTGGAGGTATCGTGAGCATGCTGGGGACTGGCTAAATCGTACCGATCTGTTGGAGTACTGGAACTTTCTATATACAGCCCGCCAAAAATTTGTTGATAGGGTTTTTTACATTCTTTGCCATCTATATAATCTAAATAGATCTGTTCTGCTTTATCCAGTTCTCCTAATTGAATATAGACTTGCGCTTGCCTATAAAAATTTTGATCATAAACCGGGTCAATTTTATAGTAAAGCTCATACTGATGTAGCGCGCTCATTAAATGTTCTCTAGAACTCTTACGATATTCCAAAGCTAAATCTTTCTTTCCATAGCGCTCGGCCAGAGGCGCTAAGTTATAAAAAAAATCGGCCCACTTTTGGTGAATGAGCCCCACTTGATGGTGCATTTGAACATAGTTGGGCCCTAACTTTCTCGTTTGATCGTAGGCAGCCATGGATTTATTCCAAAGATCATCGGTTCTTTTCCTGTAAATTTCACCTTGAGCTGTGTCCCCTTTTTGAAACGCCTCATTACTTTTAGATGCCATTTGAGAGCCCCAATCGCTATAGACATTCCCTCTAAAATAGTAAGCCATAATAAAATCTGGCCGCAGCCGATTGACTTCTTCATAATGTTCTAAAGCGCCGCCTATCCCTTTACGCCGCCAAACGCGATCGGGAAATAAGAAATCTAAGCACTCACTTAGAGTCGTTTTTTCTTCCCAAGACCCCCCACCTCTTCCTGCATACATTTGTCTATAATCTGGAGGAAAGCCAGCCGCAGTCGAATCATACTCCGGAGCGCGATTCCATATTCCCTGTTTAGAAAAAAAGATGGCGCGATTGTGATTGACATCCCCGACAAAAAATCCCCAAAATGGAATTAATGTGAGAGCTCCTATTCCTAGAGTAACCATGGTTTTAATCCTGCTTGCTCCAACCGCAATTCGAATAAACCACCAAACAGAGGTGCCCCAACAAATAAGAAAAAGAGCCCAAGTGATAAAAAAATGAGGCATTTCATTTAGATTATTGATTCCATCCCTCATTTGGCACCATTCAAATTCGCGCAAAATTCGAATGGCAACGACTGCCGTTACAAAAAGCACAATCAGTTTAAGCGCTTTTAGCGCAATTTTTTTAAATTGACTCTCTGGCAGTTGAGGATTTTTGTTCTCTAACGCAAGTAGGTCTAAATGTTTTTCTGGTAGAGGTCTATAGAGAACTAAACTTGTATTTAACCCCGCCAAGAACCAAAAAGGAGCCCCCGAAGAAACAAATCGCATGGAAACATCCGTAATATTGTGAATGAGCATTCCCAAAAACCCAGAGAGCAAACCAAGCATATAATAGACTTCTTCGGGAAATCCTTTATCCTCCTTGGACGGCCCGGCTCGAGTCCTATGAGAAGTGGCTTGATCCAAAGCTTTATAAATTCCCACGCTCGTGACTAAAATAAGCCAAATCCATAGTCCCATTCCTACTAATCCTTCATCCATCCAAACTTCCAGATGTTCATTTTCCGCGTGATCTGTTTCCGTATTATGTTTTCCTTCAATATGAAATATCGCGGGTCTACGGTAGCTAGGGTAAAGTACCCAAAATGTGCCAATTCCATTTCCTAAAACTGGTTTTTCTTTCACCATTTCCCAAGTAGAAAGCCAGGTAAACATTCTAAAAGTAAAAGAATGGATAGAACCCTGCTTAAAAACCCGTAGATAAATATAACCACCCAAAATAAGGACAATGATTAAGGCTGTAGAAAAAATGACGGTTCTAATTTTTTTAGAAGTGACAAAAAATCGAATCAGTAAATATGAAAAAACAGCCGTTCCGCCAATTAAACCCATGGCCGGCCCTTTGGAACCTGTCCAATAGATGTTAAATAGACTTAAGACGATTAAAGGCAATAGAAAAAACTGTTTACTCTTTAAAAAGAGAGCCAACATCAAAGGCACAAATATGACAAGATAATTTCCAAAGAAGTTGGGGTTCCCAAATGTAGAAAAAATTCTAGGACCAAAGGCTCCTCGCCAAACAAATTTATCGATCCCCATAGAAGGAGGCCCGCCGGGGAAAAAATTATAATCAATAAACTGAATCAAACCATATAACACGCAAATGGAAAGCGCCGCCAACAACCAACGGATCACTCTTCTAAAATCTTCTAAGGATGTGATTTCTGCCACGGTAATGAGAGCAATCCCAATGTAAACGACTCTGCGCACAAAAAAATCGAAACTACCCCAAGGGAGGGGGGACTGAATAAAAGAGATAATTCCTGATGCTAGGATCAATAAAAAGGGAAGAACCGTTAAAGTTTGACTCTTGTTAAAGGGCCAGCGGCCACTTTCAAAAATTTTGCACAACCATAAGACAATTAATAGGGTTCCAAACATTTGCAGTTCAGTGACTTTAACCATGGCGGAATCATAGGTACGCAAATAAAAAGAGATGGCGAGCAAAAAGAAAAAGACAGGGAGGGCCAAATCTAAATATCGTGAAATGCGAGAGGTCATTCTGTTCTCCAGCGAAGGTCTAAAGCCACTTGATGGATGAGACCCAAATCCCCCATGGAAGAGGTAGAGTAATCGAAAGACCATTCCCCTTTATTCATCCCAATACCTAAACTAAATCCATTCGGAAATAACCACTTAGAAGCAAGATGCTGTTTTTGAAGAGCGTATTTGTACCCGCCGCGTAACTTAAATTGCGGATAGATGGGGATTTCAATTCCACTCTGGAGGAATTCTCCACCCGAAAGAATTTTTTGTAATTCCACAGTAAAAAGACTTTCGGCAGGAACTAATTTTGAGGGAGAAGATTTTGGCTGGGAAATAGACCATCCTCCCCGAACCAAAAGTGGTAGATGAAAGCTTTCATTTTGAAAACGGACATCGGGACCTACTTGTTGAAGGGATAAACCAAATCGTTGTGTGCTTAGAGAAGGGGAATAAAGAACGCCTAGGTCTAACGCAACCCCGTGAGTTGTAAAATCGGCTAAAGATTCTCTCATAAAGCTTAGGGTGGAACCCACTGCCAAACCGGGTTTAATCTCTTTAGCGCTGGAAAAGGAAACTTTTAAATCGTAAGTCGTAAAGTCACCCACTTCTTTATATCCATCGGCAGAGGAAGAGTCTACCACAGTTCTCGTAAAAGGTCCCACATGAAAAATTCCAGTGGTAAGCGCCCAAGCTCCCCATTCACTGGGACGAGCCCAAACTAAATTGTGATATTTTGACTCTTCTAAAAAGGGGGGAAGATAAGTTTGGGTATAGAGATGAGAATCCTTTAGGAAGGCAAGCCCGGATGGATTAAAAAAAACGGTCTGTGGACCCTGCGCCACCGCCACATAAGCGCTTCCCATAGCACTAGCTCTAGGAGAAGGACTTAAATTAAGATAGGAAAATGCTTCCGTTCCCGCGGCATGGAGAGGAGGCAAACAAAGGAAGAGAATGGATATTAAATAATTTTTTTTCAATGTTTTAAAATTCAAGCCGGCGAGAGGGATTGAACCTCCGACCTACTGTTTACGAAACAGTTGCTCTGCCACTGAGCTACGCCGGCAGGTACATTTTAAAAGTATTATACAACATAGAATAGTTATTTTTGATAAAATAGAAATGTGACTTATAGTAGAAAAATTTTTGCCCTATTTTTCTTAATTTTTTTCTTATCCCACTCCATAAAACCACTCTCAACTTGGGCCAACTTAACCGAGGAAGATGAAATCTTAATTCTATTATCCAAAAATATTTCCGACTTTGAGCTAGGAACTGAAGGCCAGTATACGATTCAAGATCTAAAAACAAACGAGATTAAAACATTCCCTAATCGCTCTATCCTAAGAGTTGAAACCAATGAAAGTGGAATAAAAATTGGGGTAGAACAATGGGGAAAAGAAGTTAAAGTGTATCCTTGCGATGGGGAATTTTTAAGTTTTAACAATAAAGCTTATCGAGGATATTTTATTCTTAAGTTGAACAGTTCCAATCAAATCACCCTAATTAACACCGTCACATTAGAAGAATATCTTTATGGGATTTTACCCAAAGAAGTTCCCTTCGACTGGCCTTTGGAGGCATTAAAAACCCAAGCGCTTATTTCTAGAACTTACGCTTTAAAAAACCTCGGACGCCACCAAGAGGAAGGAGCCGATTTTTGCAACAAAGTTCACTGCCAAGTCTACGGCGGAAAATCCGCCGAAAATGAAAATACGAACAAAGCGGTAGATAAAACAAAAGACGAAGTCGTTTCTTATCATGGGGATCTTATCTTTTCTGTTTTCTTTTCAAATTGTGGGGGGAGCACAGAAAAATCTCTGAATGTCTGGGCCGGAGTGAGTCCTCTTCCTTATTTAAGATCGGTCCATTGCGGATACTGTAAGAATGGAAACTCCTATCATTGGAAAAAAGCTTTCTCTCAAGAACAAATTATTAGTGTCTTGAGAAATATGGGGTATGAAGTCATCGCCCCCATTCGCTCTATCTCTGTGGCTGGACAAGGAAATTCTGGCAGAGCCAAATTCTTAAACATTAAACATGGAAATGGAAATGTTACCGTTAGAGCCAGCCACTTGCGGTTAGGAGTGGGAGGAGATCTATTGCGATCCACTCTCATCCAAAAAATTCAAAAATTAAAAGATGGATTTGTTCTGGTAGGAAAAGGTTGGGGGCATGGCGTGGGCCTGTGCCAAGATGGGGCAAGGGGCTTAGCCAGAAAAGGGAAAAATTACAAACAGATTACACAATTTTATTATCCTGGGACCAAAGTGACCACTTGGAAAAAAATAATATCCGACAGAGAATCCTTTTAATCTGCATCTTAGCTCTATTTTCTACCCTATCCATTTCCCATTCCTTATATAGGTGGGGGTTTGGAGATGAAATAGGAACAGTGGCAGATGGATATAGCCATCTCTTCTTCGATTTCAGAATGGGTCAGAACAACCCTCCTCTTTCTAAACAACTCATGGCATTCCCATTGCTTTTTCTAGATCTTGATTTTCCAGTCAACCAAGAGGCTTGGAATATTGGCCACGATTCCAATGGCGAATATTCCAGCTCTTTTTTCTTTAAAAATAGAGTTAGCCATGAAAAGATAATTTTGGTGGCTAGAAGTGTACCCGTGATCTTAAGCTGTCTCTTGGCCATTCTGATTTTTATTTGGGCAAAAATGCTTTGGGATGAGAAAGCAGCTTTTGCCGCTTTGATCACCTACTGCGCATGGCCCGCCGTTATAGCGTACTCTTCCGTAGCTCAAACAGATATGGCCATTAGCCTCTTCTTTTTCTTTTCAATCTTCTCTTTTTGGAGATTCTTGAACGAACCTAACAAAAAAACATTTTTTCTTCTAGCCCTAAGCACAGGATTTGCCTTCGCGACTAAAGTGACCGCCATACTCCTGCCCCCCATTCAATTCTTAATCAACTCCCTACAAGAAAAAAGTTTCTTTAATAAAAGACTCTTTTATTTATCTTGCGCGTGGTTCTTAGCTTTATTTATTTTAATTTTAGATTATGGCGTCTTGGGTGTTGGAAGGTATGTGGATACATTCCGCTGGGTCATGGGGAACACGCTAGGCATTAGAGAATCCCATGTTTACTTCTTTGGAAAGACTTATTTAAGTCATCCTCTTTATTATCTGGTTGTTTTCTTATTGAAAAATCCCATTCCTATTCTTATATTCTCTTTTCTAGGCATCGTTTTAAATTGGCGAAAAAAAGAGTCTCTTTTTCTTCTAATCCCTATCGCTCTCTTTTTTCTCTCCGCTTCTCGAAGTAAGATTCAGTTAGGGGAACGCTTTATATTGCCCATCTATCCATTTCTGTGCCTTTTTGCCGGCCACGCGTTGAGTATAGGGTTCACTCATTCAAACAAAATATTTAAGTTTGGAACACTCCTACTTTTTTCATGGCTCATTGCGTCTAATACTAAGACCTACCCCTATTATCTTTCTTATGTTAACGAGTTCGGCGGCGGCCCCAATAACAGCTGGAAAACTATTGGTTTTATAGAAGGTGGACAGGATGTGAAAGGGGTCTATGAATTTTGGCAATCCCACCCAAATTCTACTTTAATACGCGCCTTTAACATGTCTGAAATCATAGATTGGGTTGCGCCCAATCATCCCACCCGCACAGAAAAAGTGTTTCTAGCATTAGGGGTTTCCTCCTTTGGGGAAAAAGAAAATGGTCTCAAAAGGGGAAGCGCCCAATGGTTTCTAAAAAATAGAACTCCAATTAAACAATTAGGTTCTATCTGGGTTTATGACATTACTCAAGATAAAGAAGCTTCCAATTTTACTATTCCAAACCAATAGAGCTTATGATATAATTTGCACTTCAATTTGTAATAGGAGGATTTCATGACAAGTTTATTATACGCGGATACAACCCAAGCAACGGCAACGCCACCTTCTCCATTAATGAGTATGGCGCCGCTTCTAGTTATTTTTGTTATTTTTTATTTTTTGCTCATTCGGCCTCAGCAAAAAAAGATGAAAACTCACAAAAAAATGCTTGAGGGAGTAAAGAAAGGGGACAGAGTTCTAACCTCCTCTGGTTTTTTTGCAACGGTGGTTGGAGTTGGGGATACCAGTTTAGAAGTAAAACTAGCGGAAAACCTTAAAGTTAAAATTTTAAAGAGTTCCGTCTCGGAAATTTTAGGACAAGAACAGACTTCTGAAACAACAGACTTGCCTCAAGAGATAAAAAAATAGATAAAATATTTTAAGCAACTGTGAATAAACTGACCTTTAAGCTCATTGTTATTTTAGTTCCTGTTATTTTATCTCTCTATCTGCTTTATCCGAGTTTTACTTGGTATCAATTGAGTTCTGAAGAACGCAATCAAAGAGAATTTGAAAAAGACCCTATTTTAGGAAAAATTCTAAACCTCGGGCTGGACTTAAGAGGCGGCTCTCACCTAGTTTTAGAATTACAAACCGATAAAATTCCCGCTAGCTCGATTGAAGAAAGAAAAAAAGCCACGCAAGACGCGATTGAACGCGCCATAGAAATTATTCGCAACCGTATTGACCAGTTCGGCGTGGCAGAACCTTTAATCGCGCGCCAAGGGGAAAAATGGATTGTCGTACAACTGCCAGGCATTAAAGATCCGGAACGAGCAAAAGCCCTTATAGGAAAAACTGCACTACTTGAATTTAGAATTGTAGACGATTCTCCTAGCATGGAAAGAATTCTTACCACTTTAAGGGAGAATAATATTAGCCTTTCTTCGGCAGCCATGAATCCAGAACTGTTGCCAACGAATATACAAGCGCTCTTTCCTTCCGGTTATGTGCTCATGCCTGGAAGAGAAGATCGGTATTACCTGGTTAAATCCACCCCAGAACTTACGGGCGCTTACCTGACGAATGCCAAAGTTCAGTTAGGTGGAAATTCAGGATTTGGTTACCCCGAAGTCTCCATAGAGTTTAGTCCAGATGGAGCGCGATTATTTTCTCAAGTCACGGAAGCGAACATCAATAGAAATTTAGCCATTGTTTTAGACGGAATTGTTCAATCTGCCCCCACCATTCGCACTCGCATTCCAGATGGAAAAGCAGTCATCGAAGGCAGCTTTACCACCGAGGACGCAAAACTTCTTTCCACTGTATTAAGAGCTGGCGCGCTTCCTGCTCCCGTACAAGTGATCGAAGAAAGAACCGTAGGCCCTACTTTAGGAGAAGATTCTATTCGAGATGGGGTCCGCGCCAGCTTAATTGGGCTCCTCTTTGTGGTTCTATTTATGGCCATTTACTATCGGGGGGCTGGTCTAGTCAGTGATGGAGCGCTCTTACTTAATTTTCTTCTTTTGCTCGCCGCGCTCATTTATTTTAGAGCCACACTTACTTTGCCAGGTATCGCGGGAATTATTCTTTCTTTAGGTATGGCCGTAGACGCCAATGTGCTTATTTTAGAAAGAACTCGAGAAGAGTTAAGAAATAAGCGAAGTGTGCGTATGGCCATAGATTTAGGTTACGATCGCGCCTTCACGACTATTTTGGACGCAAACCTCACGACATTAATTGCAGCTCTTTTCTTATTCCAATTTGGAACTGGCCCAGTCAAGGGTTTCGCGGTCACACTCACCCTAGGTATTATTATTTCCATGTTTACCGCTATTTTTGTAACTCGTACTTTTTACGAATGGCGCTTAAAAGATAAAAATCCGACTTCATTGAGCATATAGAATATGTTTACACTTATCCCTAAAACTAATATCGACTTTATAGGAAAAAGATACCTCTTTTTCATACTTTCCGGAGCCTTATTGTTAGCGGGAACAGCTTCCCTGGTTATGAAAAAAGGACCAAAACTAGGACTAGATTTTACGGGTGGGAACTTAATTGAAGTTAAATTTCAAAACGCCCCTCCTTTAGAAGAAGTTCGAAAATCTTTAATTGAAACAGGAATTTCCTCCGCGGAAATTCAAAGTGTTCCCAATCAAGGCATTTTTATTATTCGCACCCAACTTTTAGGCCCTAAAATAGGGGATTCAAAATCGGATTTAGATATTGGGAAAAATATTATAGAAGGTTTAAAAAAATCCTTTCCCAATCAAAATCCTGAACTTTTAAGGAAAGAATTTGTCGGGCCAACCGTTGGAAAACATTTGATGAAACAGACGACACTCGCTTTCCTATTAACCTTCGTTGGAATTATTATTTATGTTGCTTTTCGATTTCACTCTGGAATTTGGGGAGCAGCCGGAGTCCTAGCCTTAATCCACGATGTTTACGCAACCATTGGGATATTTTCTCTCTTAGATAAAGAAATTACAGTCACCATTGTGGCAGCGCTTCTAACGATTGCCGGATATTCCATTAACGACACCATTGTGATATTCGATTTTATGCGAGAAAGACTGCGCTTAAGAAAAATGGAACCTTTATCCGAAATGATCAATCAAAGCATTAATTCAACACTCTCCAGAACAATCAATACCAACTTAACCGTTCTTTTTGTGGTATTGACTCTTTACTTTTTTGGTGGGGAAGTCATACACGATTTTGCCTTCGCCATGGTCTTTGGCGCCATTGTTGGAACCTACTCTACCATTGCCATTGCCGCCCCGCTTATTTACGAGTGGAATAGTATTAAATCCCCACAAAAAAAATAGTTCTTAGGGACAGCGCCCTATTTGCCAAACAAATAGGGCGCTGTCCCTGAATGTAACTGTCCCGAAAATTTTTATGGTTAAAAGAATCAAAAAGTATAAGATCTCTTTACGGCCTTCGGCTGTTTTAAGAAATTTAAAAAAGAGAACTTCTCTGGAAGGGACAGAAGAGGAAATTGAAAAAAATATTAACTTGGAGATTGGTCGAGTCCAAAAGTCTTTTTATACTTTTTCCAGTTATGAAACTTTTTCACAAAACGAACTTCCAGAATCTTTAAAAGATCTATGGTCTAAAGGACCCGAATCCGCGGTATCCTTATCCCTCATCGCAAGTACCATTGGAAACTCTTTAGAAAATGAATCTAAAATTTTCCAGAATTCTAACAATCTAGCGCAACGCGCCTTAATAGAATCTATTGGAGTAGAAGCGTGTGATCAATCTTTCTTATTTGGCGCTAAACTGCTTCAAGACGAATCCAAGCTAGAAGGTTGCGAGTGTTCTAGCCCGCTCCCCGTGGAATCACTTTATTTAAAAGAATGTTTAACTTGCCTGCAAGTTCAAGAAACAGAAATTTCCTTAAATTCAGAAGGAATTCTTACACCCCTCTATTCTCGACTTGGATTTTGTTTTTGGACCCCGCTTAAAAAAAGATAAAAGATGCAAAAATTCTTTACCTTTCTTATTACACGCGCCGCGTGGCTTTACCTCTATTGGGTTGGGATTAGCTCTCGTATTATTTGGCGCAATCTAGAAATTAGAAAATCCTTAGAAAAAGAGGAAAAAAACTTTATCTATGCCTTCTGGCATGGGCGGCAGTTTTTTATCCCCTGGGCTTATAGAAATTTGGGGTTTTACTGTTTGGTTTCCAAAAGCAAGGATGGGGAATATATTTCCCAGGTCATTCATCTGTTTGGTTTAGGAACCATTCGAGGTTCCAGTTCTAGAGGCGCGGCGCAAGCTTTAAAAGAACTGTCCCATGCGTTAAAAGAGGGAAAAACAATTGGACTGACCCCAGACGGACCTAGAGGACCTCAAAGAGAGGTGGCGCCAGGCATTCTTTATATCGCACAAAAAACTTCTAAACCTATTTTACCCTTAACCTACTCCGCAAAATATAAAATTATATTCAAAGGTTGGGATAATTATTGGATTCCGCTTCCATTCAATACCCTAGTGATTGACTATGGAAAGCCAATCTATATTGGCCCAAAAGATGATTTAAAGGAAAAGGGAGACACTCTTAAAAAAGAGCTCGATAGAATGACCCAAGAAGCGGATCATTATTGGAATGATAGTTCCAGGGAAAAAATTTATTATTTTCTCTATAACATTTTTTTAAAAATGGGATTGCCTTTTATCTTACTTGGATTTCTCCTAAAACAACCTAGAAGATTTTTTTCTCAATTCTTTGTAGGGATAGGAATGCGCGCGGGATCGCTCCACAATGCCATAAAACAAGAATTAAAGTTCCCTGTTTGGATTCACGCGGCCAGTCTAGGAGAATGTAGAGCGGCGGCTCCTTTCATTAGAACTCTTAAAGAACAGTTTCCGAATTTAAACATCCTTTTTACTTCCAATACTCTTACAGGGTTAGAGGAAGCAAAAAAACTTGAACTTGGGGATTCTGTTTCTTTTGCGCCACTCGATTTTCCATTTATATTAAAAAGGTTTTTTAATGCCGCGCAACCCAAAATATTTTTTATGGTGGAGTCTGAAATTTGGCCCAATCGTTTAAGACTGCTAAAGAAACTGGGGGTTAAAATTTGTCTTATTAACGGTAGAATTTCTGAAAAATCTACCCGTAAATACCTTTTGTCTAAAAGTTTTTCAGAAATAGTTTTAGGAAAAATAGACAGCTTCTGCGTGCGCGAAACTAAAGACTTTGAAAGGTTTCAGTCCCTGGGAATTCCTAAGGAAAAGATACTGATTACAGGCAACTTAAAGCTAGACTATTTTTATTTTCAACAATTGACTGGAATTGGGATAAAATCTGAAGAGAAAAATCCATTGACTCCCACCGACATCGTTTGGACCGCGGCAAGCACTCGTAGGGGAGAAGAAAAAATAATCATAAAAACATACCTCTCTTTAACGCATGAATTTCCTCATCTTAAATTAATCCTTGCTCCCAGACATTTAGAAGAAGTAGAAAATATTCGCCATTTATTAATATCGAATAGACTTAGTTTCTGTTTAAGAAACGAGTTCAAGAATTTAAATTCCAAAGTTTCAGTTATTATTTGGAATACCTATGGGGATCTTAATCTTGCCTACCAATGGTCTCAACTTGTTTTTATGGGAGGGTCTTTTGTTCCCATAGGAGGTCATAACCCCATAGAACCTAGTTATTTTGGAAAACCAGTTCTCTTTGGGCCTCACATGGAAAATTTTTCAGAAGTTGTTCACTTACTTAAAAAATCCGGCGGGGCGCTAGAGGTTATGGATTCGGATTCTCTTTTAAACACAATTTCCAATTTACTTAAAGACCCAAAAAAACTCCAAACCATGGGAGAATTAGGACGCCGCGCCATTGAGAATGTCGCGGGAGTTGCCACGCAAAAAACATTTGAATTCGTAAAACCACATTTGATTCCAATCATTCCTCATGCCTAAGATATTAGTGGTTCGTTTTTCCTCATTGGGTGATGTTATTCTAACAACCCCTGTTTATAAAAACCTTAAAATAGAGGACCCCAAGTGTAAAATTACAGTGGCTGTAAAGGAAAAGTACGCGGGCGTATTAGAAAGAAATCCTTATATCGATGAAATTATTCCTCTGGGAGACTCCGAATCCCTATGGAACTATATCCAAAAAATTAGAAATCGGAATTTTGATGTTTTAATCGATTTACATAATAACCTACGCTCTAGAATATTGTGCCTCTTTTCTGGCATCCCAAAAATTATTCGATTTAATAAAGCTCTGTTTGCCAGGCGTCTTTATGTCAATCGTAAGATAAAGTCTAGGGAACTTAAGGATCATACGCTTCATCGCTACTTAAGTTGCCTCGAGAGTCTTGGGATTAAACCGAAAGAATACGCTCCAGAAATTTTTCAGACAGATTTGGGGACTCCTACAACTCCAAACTTACGGATCTTAGTTGTTCAAACGGCATTTTTGGGGGACGCCGTTCTAACCACCCCCATTTTTTTAAATTTACGTCAGCAATTCCCAACCGCAAAAATTTCCCTTCTATGTACGCCTGCAATCCAAGATGTTTTTCATGGAAATAAGTCCATTGACGAAATTCTAATCTTAGATAAGAAGGGAAAGGATAAGGGCGTTCTTTCTTTCTGGCGCTGGAGAAAAAGACTTAAAGACCAATTTGATGTGTGTCTTCTTCCACACCGATCCTTTAGGAGCGCCTTCCTAGTATGGTTTGCTCAAATTCCAAAGCGAATTGGGTTCGATAGAAGTGAGGGAAGATTTTTTCTAACAGATATTGTCCACTTCGATTGGGAATCCCACGACTCTCAACGAAACCTTCACCTTTTAGAAGCGCTGGGAATGAAAGTAAAAAAAAGTCCCGTAGAAATATCGGTGGAAAAAAATAGATTTAAATTTGATCAGTTTATTCAAGAACATCATATTTCTAAAAACTCAATTCTAGTAGGAATGAACCCTGGTTCTGTTTGGAAAACTAAGCGTTGGCTCCCAGAATATTTTGCTAAAGTGGCGGATGTTCTTTCTGATACATGGAACTGCAAAGTGATTCTATTTGGAAGCTCTAAGGACAAGGAAGCGGCAGACTCTGTCGTTAAAGCGATGAAAACAAAGGCGGTTAATTTGTGCGGACAAACGGATTTAAAAAGTTTATCCTATCTTATTTCCCATATGAATCTTTTTATCACTAACGACTCCGGCCCCATGCACTTGGCGAGCGCCTTGGGAATCCCGGTCGTAGCCATATTTGGACCTACCACGCGCGAGCTTGGGTTCTTCCCTCTAGGAGAAAAAAGTACTGTCGTAGAATTGGATCTTTCTTGCCGACCCTGCTCTCTTCATGGGGGAGACGCGTGCCCTCTAGGTCACTTTAAATGCATGAAAGATTTGAGTCCAGAAATGGTATTGAAAGAGTGTGAAAAGTTTTTAACTAAAAAAACGCCATAATGAAAATTCTACATCTTCTCGATATCCCTTGGTGGAGCGGTCTTTCCAGCTATGCTTTCGACTGCGTAGAGGCACAAATGCAATGGGGTCATCAAGTGCAAATTGCCTGCCAAGAAGGCTCCCTTCCCTATAAAAAAGGTCAAGCCAATGGATGGGATTTAATCCCTATTGGGGAACGAAATTCAATCCAAACACTTTTAAACTTCTTTAAGATTATGGGAAATATCTCAAAAGAACGACCCCATTTACTCATCGCGCACACGGGTTCTACTCATTCTATCGCGGGGCTCCTTGCAAAATTATGGAATATCCCATTGATTCGGACTCGAGCCACCTCTCAACCCTTTAATGTAAACTTCGGCTCAAAAATACTTTATGATCAATGCGAAAAAATTATTCTCCCTTCAGAAAAAATGAGAGAGGATTGCATTAAGAAATTTCCAAAATGTGACAAGAAAAAATTCCAAACCATTTACCCTTCTATAAAAACTTCTATGATTAAGTTAAATTCACTAACCGCTCCCCTTAAAGTTGGCATGCTGGCCCGACTAGACCCCGTAAAAGGACACACCTATTTTTTAAAAGCGGCAAAAATTGTTCAAGAGAAGATTCCAAATAGTGAATTCCATCTGGCTGGTTCGGAAGAAAATATTTCATGGAGTGATCTTGCCAAGGAAATAAAAGAAAATAAATTAAATAACTGTTTTTATCATGGGTTTCTAAGAGAAGAGGAGGTTATTCCTTGGCTAGAAAGTTGCGCGGTAGGGGTGATTGCGTCCATTGGTTCTGAAGAAATTTCTCGAGCCGCCCTAGAATGGATGGCCGTAGGTCGTCCCATCGTTGCAACCCGAGTAGGATCGCTTCCTGAATTGGTTGATGATTCTTTAAGCGGATACCTTATTCCTCCCAAAGATTCCAACAAGATGGCTGAAAAGCTTCTTGAGATTTTAAATTATAAAGATTTGTCAGAAAAAATGTGCCTTTATAATTTAGAACGCGCAAAGAAACTTTACTCGGCTGAAAACGCTAAAAACGAATGGAAAAAGATTTTAGATTCAATTTCTAGACTATGAGTTTTTCAAATCATTCTAAATTTCTTTTAGTCCGCAACGATAAAATTGGCGATCTTATTCTAACCCCTCCTGCCATTCAAGCTCTTCGGGAAAATGTTCCAAAAGCTTTCATTGGAATTTTAGCCAGCTCCTATGCCGCCCCACTATTAGAAAACAATCCCGCAATTGACCAAATTTTTAAAGTAGAAGAGACCCATTCACTCAACTCTTTTTGGAAACTGGTTCAAACAATCAAAGAACACCAATTCGACACCAGCATCCACTTTTACATAGATACTAAAACTGTTTTAGCCGCAACCCTAGCAGGAATTCCAATGAGAATCGGACCCTTTTCCAAAGCCGCGTCTTTACTTTTAAATCAAAGGATCGTCCAGAACAGATCTTTAGCAGAAATGCATGAGGCAGACTACAATTTAGATCTTTTACGCGGCCTAGGCCTAACCCCACCCAAATTACCTCCAAAAATTTATCTAACTGAAGAAGAAAAAAAGTGGGGAGAAGATTTTGTGAAATCTATGCTTAAAGAACCACAAAAAAAACCCATTCTTATTCACCCAGGATCAAAAGGATCGGCCCAAAGCTGGCCATTAGAATATTTTCTAGAACTTTCTCAACGAATTGCGAAAGAAAAACAGGAAGTTATTTTTACAGGAGGGGAAGGAGAAAAGAATCTTTTAGATAAAGCTCGGGAGCTTAAAAATCCTCTCATCCACATCATTCCAGCAAGTAGCATCTCTTTACGCCAACTAGCGGCGGTGATCTCTTCCGTTAAACTTGTTATCTCAAACTCTACCGGCCCCTTACACATGGCCGTAGCGCTCAACACCCCCACTCTTTCCTTCTATCCCCAACTCCCCATCGTCACATCCTCTAAAAGATGGGGCCCCTACTCCCAAGAAAGTTTTCACAAGGTTTTGACTCCTCAAGACCCAAATTCACCCATGAGTTCTATATTGGTTGAATCTGCTCTAGACGAAATTAGGGACAGCTATCTAAGTAAGAAGTAAATTTTTATTTCCACGGGCATTCGCTAAAAGTTTTTTTTTGGCCCTCGAACTCGCCTAGACATCTGCCTTCGGCAGGTGTCTAGGCTCAGACAGGCGAGGGCAAAGGAAAATTATTTAGAAAAAACTTTTAGCTCATAGACAGCCCGAAGGAAATAAAAATTTACTTCTTACTTAGATAGCTGTCCCTAATTTTGTGGTGAGTTAGAAATATGAGAATATTCTTCGCGGTAAATTTTTATGAAGGCGATGAGGAGGGCAACGACCAAGGGACCTAAAAATATTCCCATGGGTCCGTAGACTTTAATCCCACCTAAAATTCCAAAGAAAAGAAAAAGAATAGGTAGTTTGGCCCTGCTTCCGATTAAGATGGGCCGTAAAAAATTATCTACTAAACTTACCACAAGAACTCCCCACAAAAGTAAAAAGATTCCATGTCCGGTGTAACCTTGCGCTAAATAGAAAATAGAGACTGGTAACCAAATTGTAGCAGCCCCAATTAACGGAATAATTGCGGTTAAAATAGTCGCAAACGCTAAAACAACTGGCGAAGTTACACCCACAACAAGATAACCAATCCCAGCTAATATTCCTTGAGCCAATGCCACTATAAAAACCCCTCGAACCACACTGGTTACTGTAATGTAGAGCTGATGAGCAATAACATCTTTATGTTTCTCATCCATGGGAACAAGTTCTTTAAAGCGATGAAAAAGAGTGGGACCATCTCTAAATAGAAAAAAGAGCGTAAAAATCATGACCATCATATTCACAAAAAATAAGAAGGCATTTTTGGGCAGATTTTTTCCTATGTGCGTTAAAAATTGAATAAATCTTGTTAAAAAATCCGTAACCATTTGCTGAAAGTTAGTTTGAACAAGACCCAACAGTCCACTTAAAGTATCTTCAATCTCTTTGAATGCTGGAAAATTAAAAGTGATGCCACCTTGTTGCCAATTTTGAACGGTATTTCCAAAACGCTCTAAAACAGGTAACACGGTAGATATTTCCTTAATAAAAAACCATGTGAAAATTATAAAAGGTAAAACGATTAAGAGGATGACCACTCCTGTCGATAGACAACTACTTAAATTCGGTCGGCTTAACCCAATCTTACTCAAAATAAAACGATGCAGTGGAAAGAAAATAAGAACTAAAACAATGGCGCCTAAAATTCCCGTGTAGAAAGGGGATAAAATATGTAAGATTTGATAGAGAAGAAAAAGGAAGACCCCTGAAAAAAAATAACGAAAAAGCTGTTCACGCTTCATGGTTTAAGACCGACTCTCCTTTTTCTTAAATAGCAATGAGCAAATAACAGAGCCACCCAAAATACCAACTACAATGGCCAAGGAAAGTACGGTG
>Ga0209515_10002319_pt1 | contig 29551 bp, 26 predicted proteins | sample Subgroupgradi54m_FD_187454 | JGI IMG/M metagenome (GOLD analysis project Ga0209515, IMG submission 187454) | Subsurface groundwater microbial communities from S. Glens Falls, New York, USA - GMW60B uncontaminated upgradient, 5.4 m (SPAdes)... ... | reverse complement strand
GGAGCATCATCAGAAATTTACCGCGAAGTGGAACGGAGATCGCCGAAAAATCGAACGGCATGATGATTTTTACAAAGAATACAATGCCGTCATGGATCTTTCAGGGGATTATTACCTTGAAACCGTGGATTGGGTTTTTCATCGCCATTTGCTTCCGCTTGGGAAGTGGATGCATGGGGACGAGCCGGTTCATCTCCACACCCTTCGTCGTACGCGATTGCTTACGATTGAGGGTGAGGATGACGACATTGTCGGACGAGGTCAGACTCATGCCGCACTTGAATTGACCCCGAATATTCCGGAGTCGGCAAAAGAACATTTTCTTGCGCTCAGTGCCGGGCATTTTGGCGTCTTTGGCGGAAAAGTTTTTCGCGGTCCGGTGTACGAGAAGATTCGTGAGTTCATTAAAAAAAGTTAGGACAATCCCGCATCATTATCGATGCGGGATTTTTTCTTGCATAGGACCTACGCAAACGGCGATCTTCGCGTTTTTCTCCCGACCGCCACCACAGAGAGTACTTCCATTTTTCACAGCGGAGTACCGCTGGAAAAATTTGGTCGCTCGGGAAGCAGTACCAGCACGTACAGCTTCTCCGAGATCACTCGGGCGGAAAAACGCGAATCTCATCCATTTGTGTAAGTCCTAAGGTTCTAGGTCCTATTGCATTCCCCGAGTACTCCGATTAGGATGACCTCAGATTTTGAAAAGGAGTACCATATGACTTCTGCAGGATCTCATCGCGGAATTTTTGAATTATCGGATCAATTGACCAAACTTTCGCAAATGGAGCGACAGTTCGCGGCACTCACGTTTCGTGTCGAGACGGAAAGAAATGAAGCCGCACGATTGTTGGGCGACGTCATTGTCGTGGTGGTCCAATCATATGGTCACTTTGCGCAAAATAACATTGCGCGGCACAACATGAGCACTACTCATTATCGGTGGATGTATGCGGAGGGAACTTCCTCTGTACCGGGCTTTGTCGATATTATCCGGCGGCAATGGGGAATAAGCGATTGGAATTTTTATCTTCGAGCACTCCGCTTACTCGAAGAGCGCGGGAAGATGCGTTTTGTCGACAGGGCGGGGGAGCGCTCCGCAGCCTTGATCGAAGAACTTTCTTTTGCCGACAAAGAAGCATTATGTCGCAGGAATCAATAAGCAAGATGCTGAAGCGCCGCAAGCTGTTTTACCGAGCATTACCTTTTCATGGCTAATGCTCTTTTTCTTGCCGATTTTAGGAAAGATTGCAAAAGATTAAACTCTCTGGTAAAGTACCTTCCTATATGAAGACCGAAATTCACCCAAAATATTTTACCCAAGCGAAGGCGACATGTGCATGTGGCGCGCAGATGATTGTCGGTTCCACCAAGGAGGCGATCGAGATGGAAATCTGCTCCCAATGCCATCCGCTTTTTACCGGCATGGAAAAGGTTGTTGACACCGCTGGTCGTGTCGAGAAGTTTAGAGCTCGCCGCGCCGCCGCAACTCCCGCGAAAGAAAAGAAAGGAAAGTAACCACGGTAATCGAGAACCCGCTTTTTCATAGGCGGGTTTTTGTTGCCGAATATGCAAATGGACATCGCACTGTATAAAGAAAACTATAAGACCAAATATCTCGCCGACGAATACGAGCGACTTTCGCGCGAATTGGAGGAGGCAAAGGCGATGCTTGGTGTTGATCCTGAAATGGACAAGCTTGCGGAAGGGGACATCGCAGTGCTCGAGAGTTCAATGAAAGAACTTGGTGCAAAGATGGAAATGATTCTCGAAGAAGAAAAGGTGGAGGAAGAGAAACCCAAGGAGGTGGTACTCGAAGTGCGGGCGGGCGTTGGCGGCGAAGAAGCGGCGATTTTTGCGCAAGACTTGGCGATGATGTATGAACGTTATGCGGCGCGCCGCGGGTTTCGTTTTTTTGCGAATGATAAATCCGAATCCGAAATGGGTGGTTACAAAGAAGCGTCGTTTACTCTTGAGGGGAATGGCGTTTGGGACGAACTGCGCCATGAGACCGGCGTGCACCGCATTCAGCGCATTCCCGCAACGGAAAAGTCAGGACGCATTCATACGTCGACCGCATCGGTGCTCGTGCTTCCGATCAGAAAGAAAGCGACCGTGACCATCAATGCCTCGGATATCGAAATGCAATTCACACGCTCCGGCGGTGCGGGAGGGCAGAATGTGAACAAGGTGGAAACCGCAGTGCACTTGTTTCATAAGCCGACCGGAATCCATGTCCATTGTTCGGAGGAGCGTTCCCAATTGAAGAATCGTGAGCGCGCAATGTCCATTTTGGCGGCGAAGCTTGAGCAGGAAAAAAATGCCGAAGAGGCGGCGAAGAATGCAAGTTTACGCTCGGCGAGCGGCACTGGCGAGCGCTCTGAGAAAATCCGCACCTATAATGTTCCCCAAAATCGCGTGACCGACCATCGGATTAAGGAATCATGGCACAACATTGAGAAAATTTTTGCGGGGGATATTGATGCCATTGTCACAACGCTTAAGGAGCGAGCCGATGGAGGAGTGCTCGGCCCCGCAGACGATGCCGAATAAGAGCAATTCCTTTCCAACGCTTCAATTTTCCCCATATTGCAAAATATCTCACTCTTTGTTAGACTCTCCAAATCACAAAATATTATGACTGAAGGAAAAACACACACCGATCCGGCAACCATTGAAGCAATGTTTAAGGCAGGCGCGCATTTTGGTTATTCTCGCGCTCGCCGTCATGCTTCGGTAAAAGCGCATCTCTATGGCGCAAAAAATGGCGTCGATATTATTAATCTTGAGGAGACCGCGCTTATGCTTGATGCTGCGCGCGCGCGTATGATGGAGCTCGGCAAGCTCGGCAAGCCGGTTATTTTTGTCGGAACAAAGAAAGAGGTTCGTGATACGGTTGAGGCGGTTGCGAAGTCGCTCAATCTTCCGTATGTTGCGGAGCGTTGGGTTGGAGGCATTCTCACCAATTGGAGCGAGATCAAAAAACGCACTGCCCGCCTGAAGGAACTCTCTGAGAAGTTTGCAAAAGGAGAACTGGAAAAATATACAAAGAAAGAGCGCTTGCTCTTTGAGCGCGAACTCGGCACGCTCCAAGCGGAGTTCGGCGGTATTGCCGCTCTTGAGGGAGCACCCGCAGCACTTGTGGTTGTTGATCCTCGCGAAGAACATATTGCAATTGCTGAAGCAAAGAAGACAAAGCTTGAGACTATCGCAATTCTCAATTCCGATTGCAATAAGAATGAGATCACGTATCCGATTCTTGCGAATGATTCCGCAATCCAAAGCGTTAAGTATTTCCTCGAAGCACTCGGTCAAGCCTATGAGGCGGGCGTGAAGGCAAGGGGAGCATAGTGAATGCAGCCAGAGTTTTTGCGGAAAGCACGTTGCTTGTTATGGGTTTTTTATTTTAAATTTTCACACAATTACTATGGAAATCAGCATGGATCAAATTAAAGAGCTTCGTGATGAAACGGGTGTTGCCGTTATGCAGTGCAAGAAGGCACTCGAGGATGCGGGAGGTGATATGGAGAAGGCGCGCATGTTTTTGCGTAAGAAAAGCGGAGAGATTGCGGCAAAGAAAGGCGATCGAACGCTCGGGGCCGGAGTCGTTGCTTCATACATCCATGGCAATGCTTCGGTGGGCGCGCTCGTGGAACTTTCCTGCGAAACCGATTTTGTTGCAAAGAACGAAGACTTCAAAAAGCTTGCCTATGAAATCGCCATGCACATTGCCGCGGCAAACCCCAAGTATCGCGTTGAAACGGATATTTCAGATGCTGATCGGGAGAAGGCAAAAGTCTTTTTTGCCGAAGAGGTAGAGAAGACGATGGCCGGGAAACCTGAAGAAATTAAAGCTAAAGCTCTTGAAGGAAAAATGAATGTGTATTTTGCCGAACAAGTCTTGGTCAAGCAGCCGTATGTAAAAAATCCGGATATGACCATCGGTCAATTGGTTGAAGGCGCGGTGCAAAAATTCGGAGAGAAAACGGAATTGACGCGTTTTGTGCGTTTTGCGGTCGGAAAATAATTGCAGTCTTTCGGAACATACTAACGTTCTTATATATGATTACGCTCTTCTTGATTTGGCTCTCCTCGCTTCTTGCGATGCTGATACTTTCGCTTTGCGCATTGTTGCGCTTGCGTGGTGCGAGTGCGAATTTTGTGTCGCGAATTCCCTCACGTTCACCTGAATTACCCGCATTCATTCGCCTGCAGATTGAAGAATTGTTCCGCCATCTTCATGTGGTGGCAAAGCGGAGTGAGCCGCATGCCCGCCGATTGAGTGTTGTCGTTATTTCATTGGGAAAACGCGGACATGATTATTTTATTGAACGTATTTTCGGTCGCATTATTCGCGAGCGAGGAAAAGCGTCATCATTTTTTTTGAAGCATATTGCGGAACATAAAGAAGCACTCAATAAAGATTCCGATTTGGTAAAAAAATAAAGATGTGATACCGTGTGTCTAAAATATTAGATACGGATGTTTGCCATTCTTGCCGCCTTAGCTCAGTTGGTAGAGCAACTCACTTGTAATGAGTAGGTCCCCAGTTCGAATCTGGGAGGCGGCTCCAAAAAATAACTCCTTCTGAGGGGTTATTTGCTTTTTCCACCTGTCCCTGTTGAGTTCTCGAAAGATGGGTATATAATAAGGAAGTATGGATACGTTGAACGTTACCGATGAAAAAGAGTTAAAAAAACGTTTGCACGCTGAGGGTGGCGACGGCGAATGCACAATGTGTAAATTTGTGCTCATTTTTGCTTTTGTGGTTCTCCTGTTGGTACTTGTGTTTACGTTTGTTTTTCGATTGAAGCCCGAACCTGCGCTTGTGCCGCTTTCACCTGAAGAATCGCCGCAAGTTTCCCCCGAAGAATGGGATCAAAAAGTCCTCGAACTCGGACGTGCATTTCATCCCGAACTCCAATCTTCTGCAACAACTACCGTTCCCGTTGGACAGCCCGAACCATCACCTAAGGCACCTTCATCAAATCCTCGACCACCGGGTGTTCCGTCCTATGCTCAATAATTGTTAAATTTTTATGGAATATCTTAAACGATTTTTTTACCGCACATCAATTCTGGTCTTATGCATGGTTGCTCTACCGATCACTGCGTCGGCCGCCCCGTTTACCGTGCTCACCACATGGACCGTCCCCGCGCCGTCGTCATTTTATAGTTACGGAGATCCGATTACTGTCCAAGGAACTTGGCAGCTTCCCGCTAATTGGGCCGGAAATATTTATGTGGTTCAAGATGGTCTGGAGATCGCTTCGACCACGATCAATAATATCGGTGGTAGCTCAACTTCAACCGGTTCGTTTAACATTCCCATTGGTCCGCAACCAAGCGGATCGCATAATATCCAATTGAAGTTTTGGGGAGGAGAGGAGTGTGCCGTTAATGCGAATTTAAACGTGATGTTTGGAACGAGTTTTGCCCCCACCTGTCCGGTAACTACGGCAAATTTCGCCCCAAGCCTTGTCTACCCGATGCGCACCTACAGTGTGGGAAACCCCCCCTTCCCGCGTTTGGTCATTTCACCTTCCAGTGACCCTGCACTCAATTTTGCAAACGTTCCTTCGGGGGGATCTCAGGTGATGAGTTTTTCCCTTACGAATACAGGCGGTCAATCTCTTTCGGGTTCCATTTCCGGTCTTGCGGCTCCATTTTATTGTATTTCAGGTTGTAACTATGTTGTTGCCCCCGGAGGTCCTGCACAACAAGTGCAAATTCAGTTTGTACCGACAACCGTAAGTTCATTCAGTCAGTTTCCCAATTTTTCTTGTTCGGGTTCTCCGCTTGCCTGCGATGTTGCCTCTTTCACGCGGCATATTATTGGAAATTCTGTTGGTTCCCCGATGCCTCCCGAGCTTTGGGTAAGTCAGTCGGTGCTGAATTACGGGACGGTCAATGCCGGATCGTCGAGAAACCTCACTATCAGTGTTTCCAATCATGGCGGTGGATTATTGAATGGTTCGGTTACATTCAGCTCACCAAATTTTGCATGTATTCCTTCTTGTAACTACAGCCTTTTTGCCGCTGCAACGACGACAATTACCATACGTTTTTCACCACCGAATGGCTCATCGGGTTCAGTGAGTGAGTCTGCAAACTTCTCTGGCGGTGCGGGAGTCGTGGTCTCCCTTCAGGCGCAAGTAAATGACCTCCCCATTCTGAATGTTTCTCCGCTATCATGGAGCATCGGTACGCCGGTTAATGTAGGCTCGTCAGTTACAGGCAGCTTCACGGTGCGCAATATGGGTGCGGGGCTTCTTTCGGGAACAGTACAAGGTCTTCCGCTCAATGGCTTTTCCTGTGTAAGTAATTGTACCTATACGAATCTCCCTCCCGGAATACCGTGGTCGGTCGGAATACGATTTGCCCCTCTTACTGCGGGTCCGGCTTCGGCTACGGCAGAGTTTACGAATACCTTGGGGGTCAGTGTCTTTGTACCCCTTTCCGGCAATGGAAATGCAAGTCCAACCGCCTCATTCACTCCATCGCTTAATTTTGGAAACACCATTGTGGGGCAAACTGCCTATGCGACAACAACACTCACCAATTCCGGTGTTGGAATTCTCTCCGGTACGGTAAGTCTCGCTTCTTCATTGTTTGCTTGTGTTTCCGGATGCACATACAATCTTCCCGCAGGAAGTTCAACCGCGATTGTGTTCTCATTCACTCCTGTTGCAAACGGAGTGGTAACCGCAGTTGCAACGATTTCGGGGCGAAACCTCAACATGCAGGGCAACGGTATTCCCCCTGCAAATTTCGGAGAATATGCATATTTTTATGATACATCTTGTGCAGGGTGGTGTGACTTTGATGTAACAACGTATTACCCCACCGCGCTTTCTCCTTATGATTATGGGACAACGACATTCGGTACTCCGGTGCAAAATGCCGACATGTATCTTCACTTGAGCAATTTGGGAGGCGGACCTGTAACCTATTCAGTGCAAAACAGCCCACATTTTGTCTGCATCAGTACCGGCTTCGGGCCATGTTCCGGTACGCTCGCTGCCAATCCTTCACAGCCGACCAATCGTTGGTTTAGTTGGAGAATGCCAATTATTCAATTTCAACCCGGAGCGGAAGGGGATTATAATGAGCAAGTCATTGTAAATTTTGATCAAGGGAATGGACCGCAACAACGAATTTACTATGCCTCGGGACGATCCTATGCCGCCCCTCTTCTCTCGGTTTCCCCATTGTCCTTTACTTGGCCAGGTTCAACCAATGTTGGCAGTCCGACGACGACCACGCTCACCATTACCAACATTGGAACAAGCACGCTCGATGGAACGCTCACTACTCCTGATCCGTGGCCATGGTGGACCGGTGGTTCCGCATTTACCTGTCTCTCAGGCTGTTCGTTTACCGGAATATTGAACGGACAAAATCACTATGCCGTTGTGCAATTTGCTCCCACAACCACCATGTGGTATCAGGGAGTTGCACAGCTCAACTCCAATGGAGGAAACAATCGTGTAAATCTTCAGGGACTTGGTAATTTGGCACCAACCATTCTTTTGACTCCAAGCACTGCCCAGGATATGGGTTCCGCCAACCTCGGGGCGTACACCGAACAGGCCATTCAAGTAACGAATGTCGGGCTGGGAGTCCTTACCGGAAGTGCAACATTGGTTTCCGGTACGCATTTTCAATGTATGAGTCAGTGTACGTACAATCTTCCTGCAGGAAGTTCAACATGGGTAACATTCCGTTTCGCACCGCTTGCGGTGGGTATCCTCACTGATACGGTGCGCTTCATTTCCAATGCATCAAATGGCACCCAGTTGTTAACCATTTTTGGCGATGCAACATTTGCTCCGATTATCGATATTCGCGGTGATGATACTGATTTTGGTTCCGTGGTGGTTGGAAAATACCAAGAACATATTTTCAGGGTAAAAAATGTTGGTACGGTGAATTTGGGAAGCGGAACGTTTAACATTACCGGACCGTTTGTCTGTGTGAATCCGGTGGATATTACCGACGGTCTTTGTCACTATACATTAAATGCGGGACAAGAAGTCCAGATTACCGTTCGGTTTACTCCGACCGCTGTTGGTCCTGCGATTGGACTTGTTCAACTTTCCGGAATACCGCTTGGTCAATTCTTTGTAACCGGTCGTGGTGTGCCTCCCGGGCTTAAATTTAAAGAAAAATAAAAGATCGATTCTTTGAAACATTCGCCAGACAGGCGAGTGTTTTGTTTTTCTTTGATTTTTCCCTATAATGGGACAATGTCGCAAGGAAAATTATTTGTTGATATCAGCATGCCGGGAAAAGCTCCTCCGCGTGGACACCTCCATCCGATTACGCTTATGATGCGTGATATTGCCGGAATATTCGGCGATATGGGTTTTGCAATTGCCGAAGGGCCTGAAGTCGAAACGGAACATTATAATTTTGACGCACTCAATATTCCTAAAGATCATCCCGCACGCGACATGTGGGATACGTTTTGGCTCAAAGATAAACACGGTCTCGAACGCTTGCTTTTGCGAACTCATACCTCACCGGTACAAATTCGTTACATGGAAGAGCACGGCCCACCGTTCCGCATTATTGTTCCCGGAAAGGTTTTTCGGTATGAGGCAACCGATGCAACGCATGAAACGCAATTTTACCAATTTGAAGGGCTCATGATTGGCAAGAATGTTTCCCTTGCAAATTTAAAGGGCGTGCTTTCCGTTTTTTTTGAACGAGTATTCGGACGAAAGATGGAAGTGCGTTTTCGCCCGAGCTATTTTCCATTTACCGAACCCTCCGTGGAAATTGATATCGGTTGGACGGATAGTAAGGGAAAGGTGGAGAAGTGGATTGAAGTCATGGGTGCGGGCATGGTTCATCCCAATGTGCTCCGTGCGGGGGGTATTGATCCCGATAAATGGCAAGGATTTGCTTTTGGTGGCGGCGTGGATCGTTTCGTAATGCTCAAATACGGTATTCCCGACGTGCGCACGCTTTATACGGGTGATCTGCGACTTATTACGCAATTTAAAACCGTATGATCATTTCTTATAAATTGCTCCAAACATATTTTGAAAAAAAACTTCCCAAGCCGGAAGTGGTTGCGGATGCGCTTACGTTTCATGCATTTGAGATCGAGGGAATGGAAAAGCGGGGGAGTGATACGGTTATTGATGTGAAAGTCCTCCCCAATCGCGCTCATGATTGCCTTTCGCACCATGGTATCGCTCGAGAAGTGAGTGCCATTTTGGAGCTACCGATGAAGAAATTACCTCAGATAAATTTTCCCAAAGCGAATGCGCGTGTACCAAAATTAAGTGTTGAAATAAAAGCAGCACAATGTCTTCGCTACACGGGTCTTGTTGTCGACGGGGTAAAGGTCGGATCGTCTCCCAAGTGGCTGAAGGATGCACTTGAGTCCCTTGGACAACGTTCCATAAATAATGTTGTCGATGCGACAAACTATGTCATGTTCCTGACAGGGCAGCCGCTTCATGCATTTGATTTTGACAAAGTGAAGGGGAGCCGGATTCTTGTACGCAAGGCAAAAGTGGGCGAACGTATGACAACCTTAGACGGCAAGGAGGTGATACTGACGCCGGATGTACTCGTGATTGCCGATGAGGATGATGTGCTCGCCCTCGCCGGGATTAAGGGCGGCACAAAAGCCGAAGTGACGAGTGAGACCACGACGATTCTCCTTGAGGCGGCCAATTTCGATGCATCAACGATTCGTCTGATTTCAGAACGTGTAGAGATCAAAACCGATGCATCGAAACGTTTTGAATCGGGAGTTACACCGATGCTTGTCGACGATGCGATGAAAATGGTTGCACAGCTGATTTACAATATTGCAAATGGCGGCGATATAAGCTTCGCCGCCCCCGTTGATGTGTTTCCCAAAAAACCGAAACAAACAATTGTACCCGTAACACTTTCGGAGATTAACCGTATCTTGGGTACCGCTCTTTCCGATCGCGATGTTTTGAGTGTTTGGAAACGTCTCGGCTTTGAAGTAAAAAAAATAAAACAGAAAGAGGAAGTGCTGTATCGCGTGACGATACCTGATCTGCGTCTCGATCTTCGTATCAAAGAAGATATGGCCGAAGAAGTGGGGCGCATCCTTGGGTATCATAAACTCGAAGCAACAATGCCGTCCGAACCCCTCACGCTTCCTCAGGTAAATCATGAATGGCGCTGTCGTGATGCGGTACGCAATGTTTTCCTCGGTGCCGGATTTTCCGAAGTGTATACCTACACTTTTCTCGGGCAAGGCGAGGTTGCGGTTGCGAACCCGATTGCGGGTGATAAGAAATATTTGCGCAACAATCTTACGACAGGACTGAAACTTGCGGTTTCGGAAAATCTGAAGCATCAAGACTCGGTGCGCATATTTGAATTCGGCCACATTTTCGGACGCAATGAGGGAAAGTTAAATGAAGAAATTTCCTTTGCCGCACTCATGGGTTTTCGGAAACGCAAAGAAGCCGAAACGAAAGAAGATTTCTTTAAATTGAAAGGAATTCTCGATCAGATTTTTGAGGCTCTTGATATTCGCAATATCGTCTATCGCGAAGCAAGCGGCGAATTGGTTGCAAGTGTCTCTGCGGGGGAGGAACTTCTTGGCATGATGAGCTTTCATGGATTTGAATTGAATTTTGAAAAAATAGTCGCCTTATCGGAACAAACAAGTGTGATTTCATACAAAGTTCCTTCGCGCTATCCCTCCGTTCTGCGCGATGTTTCATTGTTCGTCCCACTCGACACAAGAGCTGGCGATGTCGAAGCAATTATTCGAACACATGCGGACGTGCTCGTGCGATCAATCGCACTCATTGATGTATTTGAACAAGCTGAACAACAGCGCAAATCACTCGCATTTCGCATGACACTGCAGTCCCATGAGAAGACATTGGAGGACAGTGAGGCCAATGCTATTTACGATAAGGTTGTTGATGCGCTTCGTCTTGCAAATTCTTCGTGGCAGGTGCGCGTATAATGCGTTTTTCACCCCCTCAAACACGAGTATTAAGGCCATATTTGAGCGGTTTTTTTCTTTCAAAAAAGCTTGGAATAATCGGCATTTTTTGCTATACTTCTCTTATCAGATTGCTCACTTTCGGGTGGGTAATTATGTTTAAAAAACGCGGAACCGAGTAACCTTTATGGCAAAAAAAGACAAAAAAGAAATAAAAAAAGGAGCGTATGGAGCTGAGGCGATTCAAGTGCTTGAAGGACTTGAACCGGTGCGCAAGCGCCCGGGTATGTATATCGGCTCGACGGGTGTTGAAGGACTCCATCATTTGATCTGGGAAATTTTTGATAACTCGCGTGATGAAGCGATGGGCGGACACTGCAATCGTATCGAAGTTGCACTTCTTCCTGGTGATCGCGTGCGCGTCGTGGATAACGGCCGCGGTATTCCTGTTGCCATTCACTCGAAGACAAAAGTTTCCGCGCTTGAAACGGTGATGACCACACTCCATGCCGGAGGAAAATTCGGTGGTGAAGATTCCGGCTATAAAGTGTCCGGCGGTCTTCATGGTGTGGGAGCCTCGGTTGTGAACGCGCTCAGTCAATATGCCAAGGTCAATGTGCATCGTGATGACGGAGAGCATGTGCAGGAGTATGTGCGCGGCAAATCGAAGGCAAAGGTGAAGAAAATCGCTTCCTCGAAACTCCGCGGTACGGTGGTACTCTTTGATCCCGACCCGGAGATTTTCAGCGAGATCAAATTCAATTGGAATACGATCGTGAGCCACTTGCGTCAACAGGCGTACTTGGTCAAAGGCGTGGAGATCAATATTCTCGATCTACGCGATTATGCGGGGAAGATCGATGCCGACGGACTTTTTTATCTCAAGGATGAAGGGTTCAACGTTCCTTCGATGTCCTTTTATTTCGAGGGAGGACTGTATTCATTGGTGAAGTTTTACAACAAACATCAAACTCCAGTTCAAAAGGAAATTTTTTATGTCGATAAGCAAGAGGGCAATGTCAGTGTGGAAATTGCCATGCAGTATGTTGACGATATCACTTCGCGCGAAATTGCATTTGCGAATAATACCTACAACTCCGAAGGCGGAATGCATATTACCGGTTTTCGCACCGCACTGACGCGTACACTCAATGATTACGCAAAGAAAAACGGTCTCGCAAAAGATGCCGATGAAAGCTTTACGGGCGATGACGTACGCGAAGGCATGACCGCAGTGGTGTCAGTGAAGATGCCCGAGATTCAGTTTGAAGGTCAAACGAAAGCGAAGCTCGGTTCCGTCGAGGCGCGCGGGGCGACCGAAACCATATTCGGTGCCGCATTTGCAATGTTTCTCGAAGAGCATCCGGACGATGCGAAAGCAATCATCCAGAAGGTGGTGCTTGCACTCAAGGCACGCAAGGCCGCGAAGGCCGCAAAGGACTCGGTGCTGCGCAAGGGTGCACTCGAAGGATTGACACTTCCCGGAAAACTTGCCGACTGTCAGTCGCGTTCCGCAGAAGAATCCGAACTCTTTATTGTTGAGGGAGACTCTGCAGGCGGCTCCTCGAAGCAGGGGCGTGATCGCCGCACACAGGCTATTCTTCCGCTGAAGGGAAAGATTTTAAATGTCGAACGCGCGCGTCTTGATAAAATGCTTTCCTCGAATGAAGTAAAGGCCTTGGTCATTGCACTTGGCACGGCAATCGGGGATGTCTTTGATATTTCCAAGTTGCGCTACCACAAACTCATTATTGCAACCGATGCCGATGTTGACGGTGCGCATATTCGCACGCTTCTCCTCACGCTCTTTTTCCGCTATTTCCGCCCGGTGATTGATGCGGGACATGTGTACATTGCACAACCGCCGCTTTATAAGATCAAAATGGGGAAAGAGCTTAATTATTTTTACTCCGATGAACAGAAAAATGATTATCTTTTGAAAATGGGATTTAATATGGCAGAGCTTGAAGAAGTAGAGGCAGAAGACGACGCTGCTTCCGAAAACCCTGAAAATGAAGAGGGAGAAGAAGTGGCAACGGCAAAGGAAGACGTAAAATCAAAAAAGAAAAATAAGCCTCACATTCAGCGCTATAAAGGTCTTGGAGAAATGAATCCCGAGGAGCTTTGGGAAACAACCATGGACCCGCTTCATCGTGTGTTAAAGCAGGTGACTATCCTTGACGCGCAAGAGGCGGATAAGGTGTTCGATCTTCTCATGGGTTCCGAAGTCGGCCCGCGCAAATCATTCATCCAGTCAAACGCAAAGTACGCGAATTTGGACGTGTAACATAAGGACCTACGCAAATAGCGAACTTCTTTGTTGCGGGGCCCCGGATACTCGGTCACCATATAGGAATATGCCTTCCTCGTATCTTTCCCCGCGCCGCGAATTTCATCTATTTGCGTAGGTCCTATTCTAAAAAGAAAAACGCATACGAGTAATGTCGGTATGCGTTTTTTAATGCAGTATCGAATGATGTTTTTTGGTGGGGAAGTAGTATGCTTCCGCCATTTCAAGAAGCTCGCGCGCATCATCAAGTCTCGGATCGGTATCTTTTTCAAGATGAGATTTGTAGGCATGAAAGGTTTCAATGTCGCACGAATCTTTTTTGAAGATTTCATCGGGATAATAAAAACCGAATGCAACCATCGGAATTTCACGTGCGAGCGGTTTTTCCACCCTGAGGAGTACCGGTAAACTTACTTTGGCACTGCCGAGCTCACAATGTGGATGCTGGGGATTCGGTGTAGTGGAGATTTTTTTGCTCCTTGCTTCACTCTCATCAATTTGAAAATAACTTTTGAGAAACACGAGCAAGTGTTCGAGAAAAAATTCCTCATGCGCATCGTAAATAAGGTACATTCCCACCGGTACACTGCCATGAGGAATGATATTCGGATGCGGTGCCACTTGCGGAAGGATCGGCCAAACGCGCATCATTGCCTCCATGGAAGATTAAGGGAACTCTCTCTTGAGTATACGGTTGGCAGGGAAGTGTGCAACTGTGTCAGTTGGAGCGGGTCGCGAATGATTTTTTATGTCTCTTTTGGCTTTTCTTGATACGTTTTTCGCTGTTTTAGCTTTTGAATATAAGGGCCGACATTGTGCGAAAAAAGTTCCGCAAGTACACGGGGGTTATTTCGATTCTCCCAAATGATATGGAGTGTTTTTAAAAAAAGCTCAGGAGGATGTTGGAGGATGGATTCAATAATTTTTTCTCCTTCTTCTGGCGCAGTATAACGGTTGCGATGTTCTTCCTCGCTCAGTTCACCTTGGTAAAAAAGTGAAGAATTATCTCGCCGGATATTTGTCATGCATCGCATAATAAATGCTGAGGAAAATTCTTCGAACGATGATGTTTCTGCAAGTATGTGTCGCGTGAAATTTCCATACGTGCCTCCAGTCCCGACTTTAAAAAAGATATATGCCCATAGTTCTTCTTCCATAATTTCTCTCTCATTAAAATCCTCCTTGATTTCATGTCGAAAGAATATTGGCACAAGCGAGTCTTGAGTTTCAGTAACAGTACCATTTAAGACGAGACCCGCCGCATGAGCAATGTCGTGAAGGAGCGGTCCGATGAGATAAGGGTCTTCCGCATGGGGAGAAAGATTAGCAATGGCGCCGAGATGTGAATTTCCAAATTTCCCATCATATTTTCTTGATTCTGCGCGGACAATGCGTTTTGTGGCATGCGTGGCAAACACGCCGAACTCTCTCAGTTCGTTTTCAGAAAGTATTTCTTCACCTTCTTTGGTTTCAAGTGCAAAAAATTGAAGCGCATTTTCCCTAAGCTTTTCCTTGTTTTCAAATTGAGCCGCAATAATCGCTTCAACAACTTCTTGTTCATCGCGTAGGGTTTCTCTTTCCGAAAACAATTGAGGATGTGTCGGATTTCCTTCCATGTTTTTATATTTTTGAGCGAATTTCCGTAGCGAGCAATTCGCGTAATTCCTGAATGCTCACTTGTCCCACTTTTCCTTTGGTGCGATGCTCAAGCGTGACGGTATTCTCGGCCATTTCTGCATCTCCGATAACCGCCCAATAGGGGGTTCGTGATTCGCGTGTCGTACGGACTTTCTTCCCAAGCCCGTCATTTGAATCGTCGAGTTTGGCACGAATGTTTGCCTCAGTTAAATTTTTATACACGGTCTCTGCATATGCAACATGTTTATCGGTGATGGGAAGAATACTGATCTGAGTAGGGGAGAGCCAAAGTGGGAAATTGCCGCCGAAGTGCTCGATCATTACACTCATGAAGCGTTCGATCGATCCCATGATTGCACAGTGGATCATGACGACGGTTTCTTTTTCTCCCTTTTCATTGGTACAGGTGAGGCCAAAATTGAGCGGTTGATTGAAGTCGAGCTGAATCGTGGCGATTTGTTGGGTTCGCCCGATGGAATCTTTTGCAATAAAGTCGATCTTTGGTCCATAAATCGCTGCTTCGCCTTTGCCGTCGATGTAATCCGTAATACCGCGTTTTTCCATCAGTGATAAAATCGCATCTTCCGCTTTTTTCCACACTTCGGGAGTACCAAGATATTTTTCAAACTTTTCGGGATCATGACGAGAGAAGCGGACTTTGATCGCGCTGAAGCCAAACGTTTTATAGAATTGATCGATAATATCCCAAATGGCAAATGCTTCATCCTCGATTTGTGATTCGCGACAGAAGACGTGCGCATCATCTTGGGTGATCGAAAGCACTCGGGAGAGTCCGGAAAGCTCGCCGGATTGTTCGTCGCGATAGACCATTGTGGTCTCACAGAAGCGCTGTGGCATATCGCGGTAACTGCGTGGTTCTGCGGCAAAAATTTGCGTATGGTGCGGGCAATTCATGGGCTTCATGGCGTACTCATGTCCTTCGCGGGTGCTCACTTTGAAGAGATCATCCGCATACTTCGTCCAGTGACCGGACGTCTGATAGAGTTCTTTGCGCGTGATATGAGGGATGGTGACCTTTTGATAACCTTTTTCCTTGCGGAGTTCCCAAACATAATCGTTCAACAGTTCACGGATGATGGTTCCCTTTGGTGTCCACAGGGGAAGTCCTGCACCGATGAGATCGGAAAAAACAAAAAGTCCGAGTTCCTTTCCCAGTTTACGATGATCGCGTTTCTTCGCTTCCGCAAGCATATGTTCATATTCCTCAAGTCCTTTCTTCGTTTCAAATGCATATCCATAAATACGTGTGAGCATGGAATTTTTTTGATCACCACGCCAATAGGCTCCTGCGATGCGAGTGAGGGCGAATGCTCCCGCATCGATTTCGCTTGTGTTTGCACAGTGCCCCCCTTTGCAGAGGTCGGTAAAATTCCCCACCGTATAGGCGCTCAGTGTCTTTCCTTCATCTGCATACTCATGGAGAAGCTCACACTTATAAGGCTGTCCTTCAAAAAGCTCTTCTCCCTCTTTGATGCTGATTTCTCGTCCGGTCATGGAGAGTTTTTTATTGATACTTTTACGCATGCTTTTCTCAAACTGCTTCAAGTCGAGGGGGGTGGGAGTCTTGGTGAATTGAAAGTCATAGTAGAAACCATCATCGGTGACGGGGCCGATGCCGAGCTTTACTCCGGGGTCGAATTCTTTTGCGGCCATAGCGAGCAAATGTGCCAATGTGTGGCGGATATTGTGGAGTTTTTCTGAGTTTTCCATCTACGGATAGTAGCATTTATTTCTCTTTTCGAAAATCATTGACAGCATGGGTTTTCAGTGAGAGGATTGCCTTGGATACTTGCAAAAGGAGATGGTGATGGAATTACATAAATTGTATCAAGCAATGTGTAACGCATTACAACTGGATGAGGATCCGTTCGCGCTTGATATGGCGGTGGGTGCGATGACGGTCTTAATTGAGGCATCAAAAGTACGATGATCTCGTTGAAATACTCATGCTCACAGTGGAAGAGTTGAGAGAACGTGAACCTGTTTCAGAAGAAGCCTATTCCGCAACTCGGAATTTGATCGGGTATGTTCTCACGGAATGTCCGGAAGCGCGCTCGATGTTCATCGCCGACTTGCATGCAGAATACCCGGCACTTGCGAGCGTATTGCTCTAACGCCTCTTCCTTAAAACGCACTCGTGGTAGTGCGTTTTTTCTTTTTCGATATAATGAGAGTACGTTTGTCTTATGTTCAAAAAGATTATTTTATTTTTGATTGCACTCGCGCTTACCCCCGGTTTTTTCTTTGGCGCATACCTGCTTTTACGTACAGAAGAGGTGAAGAAAGGTGTGGATGATTCACGAATGAATCTCTATTCACACATTATTTTTGAACCTGAAAACGCTTTCCATGATCTTTTGCGTGCATCAAGTACGATGCCAAGTGCAGAAACCCGCATACGTACAAATTCTCGAATTACCCCGCATCTGCAGCATGAGGAGTGGGACGATTCATTTGTCACCGCAACACTCACGGCGTATCAAACTTCTCTTGAGCATGTTCATCTTGCCGCAACACGAAACGTGTATCAGGATCCAAACTTTAAGAATCATGAAAATATTTCCTTCAAGATGCCGATCCACTCCCTTGCGCATCATCGCGAGTTATCGCGCATTTCAGCCCTGCAAGCCTATGCATATGCCCAAGCAGGACATCCTGATCAGGGGCTTGATGAAGCACTCCGACTTGTGCGTTTGGGAAAACTGCTTGAAGAGTCACCCCAAGGAAGTTTACTCATTTATTTGACGGGCATGACATCGAAAAGATTGGGACTTGATGCGATCTTACATATTGCAAAAACACCGTCACTTTCTGTGGAAAAACTAAGACAAGTTTCATCTCTCATCGATGAATATCGTGATACGGGGAAAGGCTTGGAGGCAGTATGGAAGGTCGAATATCTCCAATTTAAAAATGGATTTCTTCCTGATAATCCTGCATCATTTGCGTATAATCCCGATGAAACCCTAAGGTATTTACTTGAAGCTGCCGATCTCCGCATCGCTCGTATCGCCACTCCGTGTACTCAATTTGCAAGCACAACACCAGTAAAGCGGTCTCCATTTGTTGAAGGGGACACTGAGGCAGAACTCCTTGAGAAAACAAAAAGAGTTCCTAATTCTCTTGGAAAAATGCTTGTCGATACCGTGACTACTGACGTTGATGCTCTTTATTATAAGCGTTGTGAAGAAGAGGCAAGCATAAATGCCATTGCCGCACTTGGCAATTTTTAGAGCGCTTTCACTTTCTCGGCGATGACGGAGGGGGAGTCGTTGCGGCGAGAGAAGCGGCCTTTGAGTGCGATTAATTTATCAACGGCGATCATCTCTTTGCATTCGGCAAAGGTGCGAGGGAAGAGTACCACTTCGATTGAGCCGGTGAAGTCGGCGACCTTGATAAATGCCATATGTTCATTTTTCTTGGTGATGACCATGCGCTGTTCTTCAATGATCCCGGCAAGCGTAGTAGCCATTCCCTCGTGATAATGTTCGCTCATGTGTTTGATATTCATACCACTCTTCTCAAGCTTTGCACGGTGCTTTTCAAGGGGATGTCCCGAGATGTAGAGGCCGAGCAATTCCTTTTCCCAGCGCAATTTGTCTTCCATGGAAATTTCCGGAGCGGGTTTCAGCCGGAGTTTGGGAAGATTGCTGGTATCGGTCATTACCGAGAAGAGTGACACCTGCGCGCTCGCCATTTCTTTGGTGTGCAGTTTGTGATATTCGAGTGCTTCGTCGATATTATGAAGCAATGCACCGCGCTCCTCGCCGAGCAGGTCGAAGGCTCCCGCACGAATAAGCGATTCGAGGGACTTTTTATTGAGGTCTTTGTGGGTTACTCGCTCCAAGAATTCGGTAAAGGAGAGGTAGGGCCCGTTCGCCTCGCGTTCGGTGATAATGGCATCGGAGATCGCTTCACCGAGATTTTTGATGGTATAAAAACCAAAACGAATCTGATCCCTTGCCAAGCTTTCAGTGTTGACCTCATCTTGAGTTTCTTTTTTGATAACGGAAAATTGTGCAAAGCTTGCATTGATGTCGGGGGGAAGGACGGGGATTGCCATGCGTTTGCATTCGGTGATTGTCTCCGCAATTGTTTCGGTATTCCCGGATTCTGCGGTGAGTACTGCCGCCATGTACTCGGTGGGGTAGTTTGCTTTCAAGTATGCCGTTTGATAGGCAACGCGGCCATAGCATGCGGCATGGGCTTTATTAAACCCGTACCCTTGGAACGGCTCGAAGAGTGTCCAAATAAACTCCGCCTCCGCTTCCGTCATTTGCGAATGTTTCTGACAGCCCTCGACGAAAATTTTATGCTGCTTCGCCATTTCCGCGGGGATCTTTTTTCCAACCGCTTTGCGGAATTTATCAACTTCGTTCCAGTCGTATCCCGCAAGTTCGATTGCGGTGAATAAAAGGTCATCTTGATAAACCAAAAGCCCATACGTTTTATCAAGATAACTTTTCATCTTGGGGTGATAAAACTTCACCGGATGCTTCCCGTGTTTGCGTGCGACATATTCTTCGATCGTCTTCATTGGTCCGGGGCGATAGAGCGCCACCATGACGTTGATATCGTGAATCGTTGTGGGTTTTAAATCCATGAGCGCCTTGGTCATTCCCGATCCGTTTAATTGGAAGAGTCCGATGGTCTCGCCGCGCGCGAGCATCATAAATGTTTTCTTGTCGTCAAAAGGAATTTTTTCAATATTTATTTTGATTCCGTGATATTGCTCGATTAAGCGTACCGCATCACCAAGGATTGCCAAGTTGCGGATGCCCAAGAAGTCGAATTTAAGCAACCCCGCATCTTCAACCGAATACATGTCGTACTGCGTGATCACCTTACCGCCTTTGGGGTCATATTGTGTTGGGACGAAATCAATAAGCGGGGTGGGGGAGATGACGACTCCGGCGGCGTGGACGGACACATGCCGCACACAGCCTTCGAGTTTCTTGGCGAGATCAATAATCTCGCGTGTCTCCGTTTCGGTATCATAGATGCGCTTCAGATCGGGCTCAATCTCCATTGCATGAGTAAGCGTCATGGGGAATCCTTGGGAGCCCATCGGGATGAGTTTGGAAATGCGATCACCGACTTCATAAGGCTTTCCCAAGGCGCGGGCCACATCGCGTACCGCACCGCGGGCCATCATCGTGCCGAACGTACCGATCTGCGCGACTTTGTCGGTGCCGTATTTTTTCTTTGCATACTCCAATACTTCTTCGCGACGATTATCCGCAAAATCCATATCGATATCCGGCGCAGAGGGGCGAAAAGGGTTTAAAAAGCGTTCAAATGGAAGTTGAAATTCAATCGGGTTCACATTGGTAATTCCCGTAAGATAGGTAACGAGTGAACCTGCCGCCGAGCCGCGGACGGTAGTATAAATATTCGATTCCCGAGCGAAACGCAAGAGATCGGCGACGACGAGGAAATAAGGGGAGTAGCCTTTATTCTTGATGACTTCAAGTTCGTATTCCATACGTTCTTTGAGCTCCGGAGTTTCAGTGAGTTCGCGAAAAGAAATACCTTCATAGGCAATGTGTCGCAATTCATCATCGGCATTTCCCGTTTTGAATTCAAGATGAGGGAATACCCATTTTCCAAGATCAAGCGTTACATCGCACATGTCGGCGATTTTTTTTGTATTGATAACCGCATCGGGCGTATCGCGAAAAAGTTCGAGTGCTTTTTCGGTGGAAATAAATGATGCATCGCAGGTGAACATGAGACGATCGCCACCCGCATTGTCGCCGGTTTGAATTCCCAAAAGTGTGTCATGCGCTTTGCGCTCATCTTCGTGCAAGTAATGCGAATCTTGAGTGGCAACAAGGGGGATATCGAGCTCGCGTGCGAGGGCGATCAGCTCCCGCTCGACTTCATTGTGCCCCTCGATCTCCGGCTTGTGCATGATCTCGATAAAATAATTTTCCTTGCCGAAAATTTCTTGATATTCGCGTGCGACTGCAATGGAACGTTCTTTGTCGCGATTGCGTACGGCGCGCGCAAGCTCGCCTCCGAAGCATCCGGAAAGACAAATAATTCCCTCGGCATTCTCACGCAAAAGGTCTTTGTCCATGCGGGGTTTATAGTAGTAGCCTTCGAGGTTGGCGAGTGTCGTTAACCGCACCAGATTGCGATAACCTTGATTGTTTTTTGCGAGCAGGGTGAGGTGATAGCGTTTATTGTCGATTCCGGGCTCTTTATCAAAACGTGTGCGATTGGCAATGTAGGCTTCGATGCCGATGATCGGTTTGATACCTTGTGCGGTGCAGGTTTTGTAAAATTCAATTGCGCCGTACATTGCGCCGTGGTCGGTGAGCCCGATGGCACTCATGCCAAAATCTTTGGCAAGCTCGACCATTTTGTCGATCTTTGAAAGTCCGTCCAAGAGCGAGAAATGCGAGTGTGTGTGGAGATGGATAAATTCAATTTTTTCAGTGCGTGTTCCTTCGGGGGAGGTCGGAGTATTATTCGGGAGCTTCGGAGTTGAATGCATACGCGCATTATAGCAGAGGACGGAGAATTGCCGAGGTGTGGATATTGCACCGAAGAGGGGAATTTTTTAAAAGAAATCAAATGAGGCGATAACTGCTTGATTGCTGGGGAATGTGCGCACTGATTTGACGTTCAGTACCTTAAGATTTGAAATTCATACTCCCTGATTGCGTGAAAAAATTCGAGTGCTAGCATGAATTATGGAGTAAATTTGATATTTAGGATTGCATCATGGAGAAGAACTCACCCGCACCCGGCGACGGGTCTGGCGGAGAGGAATCTTCCCCGCCGCCTTGGAGTAATTATGACCGCCTCCGCCTCTCCCGACTGCAAGCGGAGGGAGACAAACGGCAGCAACGTTATTTGCAAAAGCTTCGTCCATGGCAGCGCGTGTGGATTGCACTTTGCGTTGTCGGACTACTGCTTACCTTTTGCTCCCCATCGACACGCGGTGTGATCACTCTGTTTGGATGCCTCGGAATGGTGTTCAATTTCAGCGCGTTCATCCTTCTGTTGTTTATGGTACGTTGGCGGAATCAAATCGATAAACGTGCGAATGAAGAATTTCTCAAGGATCACGGTGAAGAATATTTTCGCCTTTCCAAAAAGAAAGAAGCATACGAAGCGTGGTCTGCAAAAGAAGAAGAACAAAAGAATTACAAAGACGGCTTGCGGTAGCGCACTCATTGATGAGTGCGTTTTTTTTGTTATGTGGAGATTTGTTGCATGGGTGGCATGAATCATCATATTAGTTAGGGTGATTCCAAGCTACTGAACCATTACGCAAAAATTTGACTTATATTTCAAAACATGCTATCATTATATCGGAAAAACCTACGCAAGTAGACCCCCATAACGCAAGGGTTTTGCGTGTGTTCTCTGAAAATGAAAGGTAAGTGAATGAAAACCTCCACTGTCGTACGCACTGTTGCGACTGTCCTCGTGAGCTTGATCGCATACGTGGTCAACTCGCTCTATGTGGCAGCAATGCCCTCCATCGAAGCGAGTGTCGCGGTCGGACAAGTCCAGGACTCGATCATGACCTACTCCCTCTCGCAAGCGTTCATGCGCTCGCATGTGGGGGGTTATATCATCCTCGGCGTCTATCTTCTCGCGCTTCTCGTTATCTGGTGGGGCGCACTCAAGCCCTCTCGGAAGAACGATCAAGAAGAAATCTGATTTCCCCCCAACCACTGAAGGAAACCTCATGAAAAGCAAACTGTTCACGATCACTCTCGCCCTCTCCGCACTCGTGCTCTCGGCCTGCGGCCCCGTCCGTGTTCCACCGCTTGAAAACGTCGGCCCGAACGAAACAGCCTTCGTCATCCCTCTCGAGGGAGATTCGAAAGGTCAGGCAAAGTTCGAGTCGGTCAAGTATCTCGAAGAACGCAAGGTTCAAAGCAAGCGGATCGAAGTACCCGTGCGCGAACGTAGCATTGGGCGGATGTGGTGGGATTACGAATGGATTCCAACCGTGCGCGTGGTCAAGGTCGACCGTAGCCTGGTGACGCGCGAGTGGAGTCAAAGTAACCCCAAGGGCAAGACGCCGGGCGACCTGAAGAATGCGGCCATCGCCGTTGAATCCAAGGAATCGATCGGTTTCCATGTCGGCATCAACATCACTGCGCTGATTCAGGAAGCTGACGCGTCGACTTACCTGTATTGGCACAACACCAAATCACTCCAGGAAGTCATCGACACGAACATTCGTGGTTTCGTACAGGGCGTTCTGTCGCGTGAATTTGGGTCGCGTACACTCGAGCAGTCCAAAGCCGATAAGAACGTAGTGTTTGCCCTTGCCGACAAGGAATCGAAGGAGCATTTTCAGAAGTATGGCATCACGATCTTGAACCTCGGCAACGCCGGCGGTCTCGAGTTCGACGACCAAGCGATCCAAGATGCGATCAACAACACCCAGACGTCCGAGATGAAGGTGAAGGTCGCCATCCAAGAAAAGCTTGCGCAAGACGAACGCAACAAGAAGGACGTCGCCACGGCCATCGCTGCGCGCCAAGCAGCCGAAGAGTTCGCAAAGGCCAAGGAGGCGCAGACTGCCAAGGTGGAGTTGGAAATCAAGATGGTTGACGCACAGGCGAGGCTTCTCTTTGCCGGTCGTGTCAGTGGCAACCTGCCATCGATCCTTCCGCAGGGCACGAACATGCTCTACGGGCTCGACGCTCCCGCACCTAAGAAATAAGCAATTACGCAAACAGTGCGCGCAGAGCGACCCCAGTGGTCGCTCTTTTTTTATAATATTTTGTATACTGACGATGATGAAGGCGAAACCAAAAACCAAGGCGAAAAAGAGAAAATTTTTTATCGGCATCGACGAGGTGGGGCGGGGGCCACTTGCGGGACCGGTTGCCGTGGGGGCGGTGCTCGCGACACCGCGCATGATTCGGCGTTTTCGCGCAATCAAGGAATCAAAACAATTATCCCCGCGTGCGCGTGAAGAGTGGAATGAACGCATCACGACGCTCTCTGGAGATGAGCTGTTATTTGCCGTCTCTTTTGTCAGTGCAAAAATAATCGATAGCAAAGGAATTACATTCGCCATTCGAACTGCACTTCACCGCTCACTCAAAAAACTTTCCGCAGATCCAAACTCAGTGAACGTGCTTCTCGACGGAGGACTTCGTGCACCCGAGGAATATAAAAATCAAAAAACAATTATCCGAGGCGATGCGACCGAAACCGTGATCGCGATGGCATCGGTTGTGGCCAAGGTGGCGCGGGATCAATACATGGTCCGCCTTCATAAAAAATTTCCACAATATGATTTTCCTCGCCACAAAGGATATGGCACATCCCTACATGTTGCGGCAATCAAAAAGCATGGAATATCAGTGCTCCACCGCAAGAGTTTTTGTGGAAATTTTTCGTAGTGCGCGGAGATATTGCATTTTTTTGTGAGAGTTGTAGCCTGAACGCAGGTTTGAAAAAGGAGCAGTGATGGTTGATCCAGTAAAGCAAGTCTACGTGCGTACGGTGCGTTGTGAATTTGTTCGTGTTACAGGGCTCCAGAATATTCGGGAAGAAGGTGAACTTACCGGAATGGTGCTTCGTCATTGTGAAGAGCTCGGATTTTCCCTCGAGTGGAGAACAAATGAACGCGGTGCCATGGAATATGCCCGCAAAGACCGTTTTAAAATTTCGGTCGACGAGGGTATTCGCTCGGTGAACGACCTCTATCAGTTTATTGTTGAGGCGGTTGCCGAAATTCGTGCCAAAACGTCTCATACCTAAATGCCCTATATGGGCATTTTTTTGTCTTACGAACGGCTCTCACTTGCCCACTTGCACTTTTCTTTTGTTTGCGTATACTCTACAACACTATGGTAGTACACATGCGACACACAAAAGGGCATACGGCCAATCGCCGTTCCCATCACGCGCTCAAGGAAGCGCGCTTTGAAACATGCGCAAAGTGCGGCGCAAAGCACCTTATGCATCGGGTATGCACCAAATGCGGCACGTATCGCGGCCGCATGGTGATTGATGTGATGAAGAAGACGGTCAAGGCGGCCAAGAAGGCTGAAGCAAAGAAGGGAGCACATGCTGCTCATGAAAAGCCCGAAGGCGCAGCAAAAGTAGAAAAGAGCAAATCCTCCAAAGAAGACAAAGCAAAAGCCGGCAACAAAACAAAAAAAGAGCAGGTGGGCGAGTAATAAACTTAAAAAATGAAGCCCCGCTTCACCAAAGCGGGGTTTTGTGTTTTCCAAAAAGGATTTTAGTTTCGTTTTAATCTCCTCAAATAAAAAGTTAAATAAAAAAGAGCGGCCTCGCAGGACCGCCCCTCGCTTCCGCACTTCTAGCTAGCGTTGTCGAAAAGAACACTGTTGAAGGCGACACCCGGTACCTCGACGAGGTAGACATCGGTATGCCAGTTGCCCACCTCAGTGCTCTCGATCGTATAGCTCGCGCCGAGCTTGAGGTGTTCACGCGCGACCCTTTGATCTCTTTCGTAGCCGGCATTGGGGTGCTTGAACACAACGGGTTTGCCCTGCAAGGCATCAATATTCATTACTCTGTCTCCTAGAATTTAAGGGAACTGCCTTTCTACATTAGCATTTTTTATAAATTCTGTCAAATTTCTTGCTTTTTTTGCGGATTTTCCATATACTTTTTTATGAAGAACCTTATATATGGCAAATAGACACCTTTCACGAAGCATCGTCCTTCAGTCCCTCTTTGAATGGGATTTTAATGGGCATGATACCAATGGTGTTGATGACGTATTAACTCGCAACATTGAAGAATTCGCTCCCGGTTTGAATGACGCCACATTCATGGCGGATCTTCTCAAGCATATTCTCGCCAAGCAACCCGAGCTTGATCTTATTATCGAAAAGGCTGCTCCCGCATGGCCCATCGACCGCATTTCACCGGTTGACCGCAATGTCCTTCGTCTGGGCCTTTTTGAATTGCTTTTCGGTGACCGCGCTGAAGTGCCTCCGAAAGTGGCCATCAATGAAGCGATCGAGCTTGCAAAAACATTCGGCGGCGAGAACAGCGGTAAATTTGTAAACGGGGTGCTTGGTGCGGTCTACAAAGAAATCGGCGAACCGGGCAAAGATGAGGTCAGTCAGCCGAGAGATAAAAAGCATGAAGTGATCGATCCATCGACGTTACCGCTCGAGCAGCTTGGCGGAGCGGTGGTGTATGCGCGCCAAGGAAAAGATATTTACCTTGCACTTGTTCATGACATTTTCGGCCATTGGACGCTTTCAAAAGGACATATCGAAGAAGGGGAGAGTCCGGAAGAGGGAACCATTCGCGAACTCAAGGAAGAGATCAATGCGAATATTACGATAAAAGAAAAATTGGGCGAAAATGAATATATCGCTTCTCACCCCGAGAAGGGGAAATTGAGAAAACACGTGGTGTATTTCCTCGCTGAAGCTCCATTTCAAGAACTGCAATTGGAAGAAGGCAAGGGCGGTCTTGACGATGCGCGCTGGTTTAAGGCAACGGACATTGTCGACCTCAATATTTACGACGATATTCTCCCGCTTATCACGAAGGCGATCACCAGCCTCATGAAAGCAAACTAGTTGCCAAAATAAAAAAATGTGTTAGGGTGAGACTACACTCATCTTAAAAATAATCGCGCAATCATCTTAGTCGCATTACGCTATTATTTTTGTGATGGGCAACCATCTATGGAACACGCAACAAAAAATTATGCGGAATTTGCCGCACATGCAGGAGTCAGTTTTGTGAACATCGCGCTTTTACGTGAGGCCTTTACCCATCGCTCATATTTGAACGAGCATCGCGCAACGGGGTTGAAGCACAACGAACGCCTCGAGTTTCTTGGTGATGCGGTGCTTGAGTTGGTCATTACCGAACATCTGTATGCGGCGTATCCCGAGGAGCCGGAGGGGAAGCTCACCGCCTATCGTTCGGCATTGGTAAACACCAATTCGATTTCCGATGCGGCAACGGAATGGGGGATGAATGACTATCTCTTGCTCTCCAAAGGAGAAGCGAAAGATACCGGCCGGGCACGGCAATATATTCTTGCCAATACATTTGAGTCGGTGATCGGCGCGATTTTTCTCGATCAAGGATATGATGCGGCAAAAGATTTTATCGGTCGCAGTTTGTTCAAGAAACTTGACGACATCGTCGGCAAGCGTCTCTGGCAAGATGCAAAAAGTCAGTTCCAAGAAGAGTCTCAAGAGCGTACCGGAGTTACTCCCAATTATGTGGTTTTGAAAGAGATCGGACCTGATCACGATAAGCGTTTTGAAGTCGGAGTATATATTGGCCCCGAACTCGTCGCAACGGGCGAAGGTCGTTCCAAGCAAGATGCCGAGCAAGCCGCCGCCCTCGCCGCAATCGCCAAGAAAGGTTGGAGTGCGTAAAAATGTTTTTCCTTCATTGGACGATGTCGTCAAGTTTGCGGTTTTTTTGACCCTCATGCCAAAGACCGCCTTCAGTACTCCTCGTACAAGGACCGTCCTATGTAAAAATTATCTGGTATCTGTGTGTTGACGGAGGCTATTTTTAGGGTATTGTTCGTTTCAGAGGTGCTCATTTTTACAAAGAGGTCATTCAATGACAAAAAGTCATGTTGAGTTGAAGGTTGTCGAAGAGGACAAAACAAAGATTGCGCAAATTTTGGAACTCTGCGGTATTCCTGCTGCACTGCATGCTCCCGCGAAGGTCCGTCTTCGCTTGTGGCAGCAATTGGTCAGTCTGTGTAACGTGCTCATCACGCATGCAGGCGCAAAGCTTCAAATTTCCGAAGCGGCAGTCGGTCAATTCTGGCAAGAAATCAAACGTCTTGAGGACGCCGGTTATCATCAGGTGCTTGGACATAAGACGATTGAAGAATTTGAAGGTGCGTTTTTAATGCAGCTTGCAAAAAAAGTAGAAACGTTTTTTGCGCAGCCGACGTATTATGTCGGTCGTTCGCAACGGTATGCCGTTCCTGTCTTTAAGGGGCTTCCTTGGAAAGTGCAGACCGAACTTTTGGCCCACGCCCTTCAAAAGTCTTCTCCCCATTCCCGTCTGCAGGCAGTCGGAGAAAACGCGCATCATGCGCGTAGCACGGTTACCGTTATGTATACTCCTGAATTTGAGGAGCATTACGATGCGGCGCGGGCGGCGGCGCATCGCCCGTTGCTTGGTGCAAGTATTTATGTCTTGTGCGGGGTTAACGGCGGACGAGATACGCATGAGTTCACGACGAGTGAATCCATCACTTATTTTCATCAGTCGCACCGCTTGAGCTTAACACTTAAAGAAGCACTGACCCTCTACACGCTTCATCCTGATTTTTTGGATGGAAAAAATAGTGCCGTGATACTGCTCGGCGAAGAATGCAATGGCAAGTATGTCACACTGAGTTTTAATGCGGTTGAGCGTGTCCTCGCAATCGGACTCAGTTCGCTTGAAGAAGCGGACATGGTGCATCGCCCGAGTAATCCGCATCCAAACCGCTTTACCGAAGGTCTGCCTCGTATTTCTTATGGTAAGCCTTCTGCTGGCGCAGTTATTCTTCCATAATTGAAGTATTTTTAAAGCCCCTTCTCAATGAGAGGGGGCTTTTTTCTTAGTTAGGATTTGTATGCCACCGAGAGATCGTGTCGCCAGACGGCTTTCGCTTTTTCGTATACATCAATGCACAATTCGGTCACGGTCTGCGTGTTGTATCCGAAGGTAATCCTGAAACCTTCTTCAAGAAGGAGGTCTTTGATCTCAGTAAGCCGAGCATCAAGGCCGGTGTTGGTGACCTCTTCCTGAAATACGAGAATTCCCGCACAGTACGCTTTGAGTGTATACATAGGACGGTCCTTGTACAAGTTGTGTTGTCTTTTTTAATCTTACGAAGAAATATTGTTCGCGCAAGTTTCTTCTTTTTGGCTCATTTTTATTCCCATGCTATTATTATTTCTAATATGCGTCTTAAACGCTTGGAGATTTTTGGATTTAAGTCTTTTGGACGAAAGGCGGTTTTAGAGTTTACCTCTCAGATTACCTCAGTTGTCGGCCCTAATGGCTCCGGAAAGTCGAATGTCGCCGAGGCGATTCGTTTTGTACTCGGCGAACAATCAATGAAAACCATGCGCGGCAAACGCGGAGAGGACATGATCTTCAACGGTTCTCAGTCGACGTCACGTGCCAATCGTGCCAATGTGACGATCGTTTTTGATAATACCAAGCGCGAATTTCCGCTTGATTTTGATGAGGTCGCCATTGCGCGCGAAGTCTATCGTGATGGCACGAATCAATATTTCATTAACGATTCACAGGTGCGTCTGAAGGACGTGTTTGAACTGCTTGCTGCAGTACACATTGGCGCATCAGGACACCACATGATTTCGCAAGGTGAGGCGGATCGTATTTTGAATGCAAATCCCAAAGAGCGTCGTGAAATGCTCGAAGATGCACTTGGGCTCAAAATTTATCAATACAAACGTGCGGAGAGTGAACGCCGCCTTGCGAAGACGGAAGAGAATATGAAAGAAGCGGAGGCACTGCGTCGCGAGATTGCACCGCATTTGCGTTTCCTCAAAAAACAAGTGGAGAAGATCAACGAGGGCAAAGAATTGCGCGAGCGGTTGATCGGACTTTATCGCGAGTACTTGAAGCGCGAGGAAATTTATCTCACCCATAAAAAGAATGACATTGCC
>Ga0209515_10002317_pt1 | contig 29586 bp, 29 predicted proteins | sample Subgroupgradi54m_FD_187454 | JGI IMG/M metagenome (GOLD analysis project Ga0209515, IMG submission 187454) | Subsurface groundwater microbial communities from S. Glens Falls, New York, USA - GMW60B uncontaminated upgradient, 5.4 m (SPAdes)... ... | reverse complement strand
TGACCTTCCTTCAGATTTAGCCGATGTCCACATCACCTCCATTGCTCGAGCGGTAGGGAACGGCAATCGATTCGCCTTCGGCACGGACGATGGACACATTATTCCTGTCACGCTTGAGTTCACAGCCGGTTATGAAGAAGGGACTCGCCATATCGTTCCAACCGTCACCCTGGACTCTCCGATGCGATTGACTCCTACCAAAGAACAGATTATTCGTTTGGCCTATCAGCCGACAGACCGAGGCACACTCGCCGCAGCCCTGACAGATCAAGGGCGTCTGTGGTACGCCGCTACACCATTCGGCACTGCCCCTGTTGCACTGACCGGTCACGGCGCAGAACCCGTAACAACCTTGATTTTCGACAGCCGTGGCGAAACACTTTCGATTGGAACGGCCGACGGGAAACTCTACCACTATGACGTGCGAGAGGGCGCCCAGGCGAGTCTGATCGAAACCACTTCCGTGGCTCCGGCCGGCGTTTCAGTCACTGCCCTGTCCTACTTGATTGGAGATCGTTCGCTGGCCGTCGGCACCAGCGCCGGCAATGTCTCAGTCTGGATGCCGGTGCGTCAGGCTCAAGAAAGCTCGACGACTCGTTTTCGCTTGATTCATCAATTCGACGCACACCCGTCTCCTGTCACCGGGATTTCTCCATCGCTCCGTGACAAAGGGTTCATCACCGGCGACACGCAGGGCAATCTTTTTGTCCACTACTCCACCTCCGCACAGACTCTGTTGAAGATTCCAGGGAACCACCGGGCGATTCGCACCTTGACATTTTCCTCCAAAGCCGATGGCGCCGTGGCCCTCACCGATCAGGGAGAACTGCTCACCTATGCAATTCACAACCCCCATCCGGAGACGACACTCGCAACCCTGTTCAAGCCCGTCTGGTATGAGGGCTACGAGGGACCGGAACATGTGTGGCAATCCTCCAGTGGCGCCGATGACTTTGAAGCGAAGTTCGGCCTCCTTCCGCTGATCTTTGGCACGCTGAAAGGGACCCTCTACGCCATGCTAGTCGCAGTGCCTCTGGCTCTCTTGGGCGCCATCTATACCTCGATGTTCATGCACCCCGATCTTCGAGCCAAGATTAAACCGACCATCGAAATCATGGCGGCGCTCCCAACTGTCATCCTGGGCTTCCTTGCCGGCTTGTGGCTGGCGCCTATGCTCGAACGGATTTTTCCTGCGATGGTCGCGATGACAGTGGTTGTGCCCGTGAGCGTCGCTGTTACAGCAATTCTTTGGCAATATCTCCCCGCCGCACTCATTCGCCGTCTTCGCCCTGGGATGGAATCGTTTATCCTGATTCCTATCATCATCGGCGCCGTGTGGATCTGTCTGGGCTTGAACCAGCCGATCGAGGTATTGCTGTTCGGAACCGACTATAAAGCCTGGTTTGCCACCCATTGGGGACTCAGGTACGACCAGCGGAATGCCCTCATAGTGGGGTGTGCGATGGGCTTTGCCATCGTTCCGATTATCTTTAGTATTTCCGAGGAATCCCTGTCCAACGTCCCACGGCATTTGATTGCCGGGTCCCTTGCGCTGGGAGCCACACGCTGGCAGACCATGGTCAAGCTGGTGCTGGTCTCGGCAAGCCCAGGAATCTTCTCTGCGTTGATGATCGGTTTTGGCCGGGCCATCGGAGAGACCATGATCGTCCTCATGGCCACAGGGAACACCCCCATTATGGATTGGAGTCTGTTCAATGGCTTTCGCACGTTATCGGCCAATATTGCCGTGGAAATTCCAGAGGCTCCTCATGGAGGCACACTCTATCGCATCTTATTCTTGGCGGCCGTGCTGTTATTTGTCTTCACGTTTTTGATCAACACCGTGGCAGAAGTCGTCAGACAACGGTTACGGACGAAGTACAGTCAATTTTAACAGGATGCTGAAAAAGTCCACCAGCGGCGTTCTCGCATGGCTCAGAGGCTCAACGTACCGAAGCGTACGCCTCGCCTCTTCGCTCGCTGCGGCCTTGCTGGACGGCCTTTTTGAGCATCCTGGGGCGATTGTGACATCGGTGCCATATAAGATTCCAACGGCAGTTTGTGTATAAACCGAGTTTTTCCGCAGCCTGTTAATGCGTACCACCTTCAAGAAATTCCTCGCCTCCGGCAACGTCTTCATCTGGGGATGCGCCGCCGGCGTTTCAGTCTCCCTGCTTATGGTCTTTGGACTGCTGCTGTTAATCATGATCAACGGCTTGGGATACTTTTGGGTCTCGAATATCGTCGAGCTTACCCTGAAAGATAAACAGCACGTGATGGGGCAACTGGCCGGACGCGAAGTCATCCCGCGTTCTGTTACACCGGATCGTCCAGAAGGGAAAGGCCGCCTACGGGTAAAGATCGGGAATCGCGATATCTATGGGCTCGATTTTAAATGGGTCAATGACGACCAGGTTGTGTCGCAAGCGTATCCGACAGATACCGTGCTTTTAGAGCGACGCGAATGGGGCAACATGTATGCCAGGATCAAGGCCATCTACAACGGAGAAACACTTCTGGTTGAAGGGAATGAACCTGGATGGATTGCCTTGGCTCCGCTGATCGACACGACCAATGCCCTTCATCAACAGATTACTCGGATCGAGAGAGTCGAGATTGGCTCTGTTAACGCAGACATCGAGCAGGCACGGTTGAAGATCCGCGCACTCGAAATAGGCGCTCCCGCCTCCGATACGAGTGAGAGAGGACAAATCGATAGCCTCAAAGCCCAGGTAGCTGCTGCTGAATCTCGTTACCAAGAAAAAACCACAGAGCTGGAAAGGTTGCGCGCACAATTCAATGAATACTCTGTCCTTATGGTGGATGCGAACGGACGAGAAAAGCAGATCCCGGTAGGGCAGATCATACGCGCCCTACGCCCAAATGAGATGAGTCTGTTGCACAAGAGCTGGATCTATCTCACGAATGTGTGGTCTGTCCTCAGTACAGAGCCAAGAGAAGCTAATACGGAAGGCGGTATTTTCCCAGCCATTTTTGGCACCGTCATGATGGTCATCCTCATGAGCCTCGCCGTCGTCCCCTTCGGCGTCCTTGCCGCGCTTTATTTGCGAGAATATGCCAAACAAGGCGCCACGGTTCGTCTCGTGAGAATCGCCGTCAACAATCTCGCAGGCGTGCCCTCGATTGTTTTCGGTGTGTTCGGATTAGGCTTTTTCATTTACGCCGTCGGCGGAACCCTCGACACCCTCTTCTTTCCTGAACGACTCCCGACACCGACATTCGGCACCGGCGGCATTCTGTGGGCGTCGCTGACCCTGGCCTTGCTCACAGTGCCGGTGGTCATTGTCTCCACAGAAGAAGGACTGGCTGCCGTGCCCAGAGAGTTTCGTGAGGGATCGTTGGCGCTTGGCGCAACCAAGTTGGAAACGATGCTCAAAGTCGTGATACCCTCTGCCCTGCCGGGCATTCTGACCGGAGTAATTTTGGCGATGGCACGGGCTGCGGGCGAGGTGGCGCCGCTCATGCTGACAGGAGTCGTGAAGCTTGCGCCTGCGCTCCCCGTAGACGGTTCATGGCCATTTTTCCATTTCGATCGAAAGTTCATGCACCTGGGATTTCATATTTACGACGTAGGTTTTCAGTCACCTAATGTGGAAGCGGCCAAGCCAATGGTCTACATCACGACTCTCGTATTGATCACCGTCGTCGTCCTATTGAATTTCACCGCAATTGTTCTACGCAACCATCTGCGCAAGAAATATGCAGGCGCTGTGTTATGAAGGAACTTGTGCACCCTTTTCCACCTTCGACACAACAACCATCCCCATCACAACCGCTCAATGTACAAAGACTCAATGTGCAGGACGGTCATCGACCGTTGCCTGATAATCCTCCCCATACGCAAGCCGTTAAATTGACCTTGAATCAGGTCAACTTTTTTTACGGAGACCGCCAGGCTCTCTTCAACATCGATATCGAAATCATTAAAAATCAGGTCACGTCGTTCATTGGGCCATCCGGCTGTGGAAAGTCCACCTTGCTGCGATGCCTCAATCGGCTCAACGACTTGATTGAAGGCGCTCGATTAGAAGGTACCATGCTGCTCGACGGCATGGACATCTATGGTCCCGATGTCGATATCACCGACCTGAGGAAACGTGTCGGGATGGTCTTTCAGAAATCAAACCCCTTTCCAAAGTCGATCTACGAAAACGTGGCCTATGGGCCGCGTCTTCATGGAATAAAAAACCGTAATCAGTTGGATCAAATTGTGGAAGAGGGGATTAAAGGCGCAGGGCTATGGGATGAAGTGAAAGATCGTCTCCAAACAAGCGCGTTCGGCCTTTCCGGAGGGCAACAACAACGGCTCTGTATCGCCCGCGCGCTCGCGGTCAAACCGGATGTCTTGCTGATGGACGAGCCCTGCTCGGCCCTAGATCCTGTGGCCACTGCGAAAATTGAAGAGCTGCTCTTTTCCTTGAAGCAAGACTTGACGGTCGTCATTGTCACCCACAATATGCAGCAGGCGGCGCGGGTGTCCGATTGGACGGCGTTTATGTACCTTGGCGAAATCGTAGAGTTCGGCCTCACAAAACAGATCTTTACCACGCCTTCCAAGAAGCAAACCGATGACTACATCACTGGACGATTTGGATGAACATTATGCCACAGCGCCACTTTGACGAAGAACTCTCCGACTTGAAGACCAAGCTCCTGCGCATGGCTGGGCAAGCGGAAGATCAGATCGACCAGGCCCTCACCGCATTGGTGACACGCGACTCGGCTCTTGCCCGCCAGGTCATCGAGCGGGATCACCTCGTCAACGCGTTGGATGTGGAGATCGATGAAGAAAGTATCCGGTTGCTGGCCCTCCATCAGCCTGCTGCGCGAGACTTGCGGCTGGTGACGACGGCGATGAAAATCGCCACCGAGCTCGAACGAATCAGCGACCTGGCTGAGAATGTCTCCGAGCGGGTGATCGAACTGAACGAAGAACCGCAACTCAAACCCTACATCGATATCCCGACGATGGGCAATATGGCGCGGATGATGGTGAAGCAAAGCATCGATGCATTCGTGAAAGACGATGCCCAGCTCGCCAGGAAGGTGCTCACGGATGACGACTTCGTCGATGATTTGATGGAGCAGGTTTTCCGCGAGCTGCTGTCATTCATGCTCGAGGACACGCGCACAATTTCACGCGCCATTCGCTTGAGCTTCATTGCTAAATACCTCGAACGAATGGCGGATCATGCCACCAACATCGCTGAGCTGGTAGTCTATCTCGTGGAGGGCAAGATCATTCGCCATACGACTCCGCCTCCACCTTCTAGTATCGAGCGCGCAACAAGTTAACCCCTTCTGATCCTTCGGATTGATCTTTCTGAGGCAGGCTGAGGTCGAGGTCTAGGTTGAGTGAAAACTCGTCCCGCTGTCGGACATCCTCGGCACTCTGCTGGGAAAGGCTACGTTATGCCACAAAATGGGGCGAGAAGAGCATGTAGTCGAACCGATGCCGGCGAAGGACGACCTTATTGCATCGAGCGAGTTGATCGACAGCATGGAAAATTTGATTCCAGCTGTATTGGGGCATGAGACAGATGAGCGAGTCCAGACTGATAACCGTCTGCTCATTGAGATGGTCGAGAATGGCCGCTGTGAGGACATCGATATGGTCACGCTCACACCATACTGGATGACCGTCCTGAGCTGGTTCAAGAAGAGCACTTATCGGCATTGATACCTCCTGGTGAGATTATAGGAATGCGAACCCCAGCTGATTGGTCTGTTGCGCAGGCGTTGCCGGTGCCGGGCTGTATCTGACTGCCACGATGCGTAAGAGACCCAGCGTGAGTAAGATGCCTCCCAGTATCGCAAATTGATGCCACTCCCCGCCCGTGAACCATCGTGAGATAACCTCCGTCAGCATTACGACAAGGACTGTGTCGATGATAAACGTGACCCGGACGCGTCCCTCATAACAGTACGCGAGGGTGGTCTTCAATACTTCGACGACGGCCAGCAAGGTCAGCGTATCGACCAACACCTGCCGAAGGGCCACCTCCACGTCGGCAGACAGAAGAAGCCGCAGGTCAAGAAACGTTTTGACGACGCCGCCGGCCAGACCGAGGAGAATCGTCAGGGTCAGCAGGCTCAGAATAAATCGCGTGCCGGCTTCCCAAGCACGTGTGATGTCATAGGCCATAAGGGTGTCCATGAATCGTTTGTGCCAACCGTTCGACAGAATCTGTTCCATGGTGGTTTGTGTCATGGTCCCAGCATAACTGGGACACATTTCAGTCCCGTGAACTCTTCGTAAATACTGTGTAAACTCTGTATCTAGCGGCGCGGCTACCTGCCGTCAGTCCTGCCAGCGGCGTATCGCGGGTGCAGTAGGAGCCTTCGTGAATACGGTGGGCTGATGCCCTGTGAAGCGGAGGTTGTTCGATGAAGAAACGAGTGAGAACGGGAGGAACTGCTGCTGCTGCTGCTGCTGCTGATAGCTCATAGACACACGATCACATGACCCACCTACCCACCCATTCGTATCATTGTTGTCTAGATACAGGTCTGTTACTGTGCCGCCTCGACCCTACGAATGGGAGGCATCTATGACAGCCGTCGATAGTCTCATGATGGATGCGAAGCAAGCGATCATGGATGAACATCATCGCCGTTTTCAAACCCTCTACCAGGAGGGGCGATGGGAGGAGGCGCTCCAACAAATTCACGTCACCCTGAGCTGTGCAACGGACCTTCTCAATGAGTCTCTTCGAGTCCTCGATGAAGCTCTTGATGGAGCCACGACTACACCCCTAACGGTTCCACTCCCCATCCCGCAACCGCATAATGAGTAAGCGAGGCATTTCGTTCACTCGCCTCACGGAAAATATTCCAATGATGACATCATCTGGTACAGAGGCTGCCGCTATCAGAATCTAACCAGCCTCACCCACACTGCGCTTGACAGTCTTATATACAGTTGTTAGGTTTTCGGACGATGCGCGAGGTTCTGCACACCCATCTCTTCTAGCTGGCGTAGCTCAATGGCAGAGCAGCGGTTTTGTAAACCGCAGGTTGGAGGTTCAATTCCTCTCGCCAGCTCCAAACCAACCTTCGGTTGATCCGGCGGCTAATTATCGGTTTATCTGTTACGCCGCCGGATAAAACAAGTCTTGCTCTTGAACCTCTAACCTAGGGCTTTGAAGGGGATGTGTCCCCTTCGTGGGGAGTGTGCGAGGGGGCTGGCCCCCTCCGCAGGAGCCGACGAAACAAGCTTCAAGTTCGGCCCGGCACCAGTTGCAGATCAGCCCACAAGCCTTTCCTCGTCTCTCCCGCTTCCCTCTCTAGTCTTTCACGCACGGTATCGCCTGGTGCAAACTTTTGATATCACCAGGAAAGTCCTTTCCGAACCAGCTCTCGATTGAGCATGCGTCCATCAGAAAGCGCCACATCTCCCGGTAGCCGGTGGTACTTGTTCAATGCTAGTATCCACCCCTCACCGAGGCGTTAAACCGACGTAAGGGAACGGGTAACCAGCGAATTTCGGTTGGCCATTGATTATTTCTACGGTGTGGACTTCTAACAGGCTGCGAAAAACTCGGTTTATACATAAAACGCCAATGGAATCTTTCATATGGCGCTAATGTCGAACTAGTCTCAGGATGCTCAAGGATCGGCGTCAAGAGGGGACCGTATGAAAACGTTTCAGGTGCGACAAAGCATTCATTATGATCTGATCCTAGCTGCGGGCACGGAACAGGAAGCGATTCTGAAGGCCGGAGGTATCCCATTGGCTCAGTGGGAGACCGAGAGTACCGAGATCACAGCTGAGTTGATCGATGAAACGGAAGAATTGGACGAATACTGATGCCCACAATACGAGAAGAAAGAGAATGTGCCGAGAGTCTTTAGCAGACTCTCCGGAAATTCCTTCCGGCACAATGAGTCAATCACCCAGTTTCAGCCAGCTCCACTCGCTTGGCCGTCTACTCCTCGTTGCGGCTTGCACGCGTAAGATAGGCTTCACTCATGAATACCATGAGTAGGACGAGGAAGATGCTGGACTTGGCAGTACGTAGATAGTTCGATTCTGCTGAGTTCTTAGGCGGATGAGTAGATTATCCCATCCTGCCGCTCGTTCGCCGCAGTAGAACGGTCAGTGTCGAACAGGCTCCTTATGTTCGGCTTCCGTGAGATCGCCTTCCTCTTCCAACTCTTCAAGATCGGCTTCCGCTTTGGCCTTAAGGGTTGAGGGGTGCAGGCCATATTTTTTGAGCATTTTGTAGAAGTCTGCCCGATAGCGTCCGGCAAATTGGGCGGCGCGTGAGATATTGCCGCCGGTGAGTTGCAGGACGTTCTTGAGATAGGTTTTTTCAAACTCTTCCTTTGCTTCAGTCAGCGGCTTGAGCGGCGCGTCCGGCGATGTGCCCATAGAGGGCAAGAGGTCCGGCGTAATCATGTCTTGGCGCGTCATGACGGCGGCCTTTTCAATGACATTCTCCAATTCGCGGACATTTCCGGGCCAGGGATGTGTGACCAGCCGATTGAGGGCGGCCGGTGTAAAGCCACGCAACGCTTTATTCGCCCGTTTCGCACTCGCGGTCAGAAAGTGCTGGGCCAACAAGGGAATATCATCTCGGCGGTCACGAAGCGGCGGAATAAACAACGGGACGACAGAGATACGGTAGAACAGATCGTTCCGAAATGACCCGTTCTTAACCGCTTCGCCGAGATCTTTATTGGTTGCGGCGATAATCCGCACATCGATCTTCGTCGAAAGTTCAGAGCCCACTTCGCGAACTTCCCGTTCCTGCACGGCCCGCAATAGTTTGACCTGCATCGAGAGGGGTAATTCGCCGATCTCGTCGAGGAAGAGCGTGCCACCGTTGGCGCTTTGAAACAGGCCTCGCTTGGCGCCATGGGCGCTGGTAAACGCGCCACGCACATGTCCGAAGAGTTCTGACTCGAAGAGCATCTCTGGAATGGCCGCGCAGTTGAGGGCGACAAACGGCCCTTTACTCCGTCGGCTGTTCGAATGGATGACGCGTGCGAGCACTTCTTTGCCGGTCCCGGTTTCTCCAAAGAGGAGAATGGTCGCATCCGAATCTGCCACCTGCACCACCTGTTGGAGTATGCGCTGCATCGCCGAACTCCGTGCGACGATGTTTTCCATGCCATACAATTCATTGACGAGAGATTTAAGTCGCTGGATTTCTCCTCTCATACGCTGCGGAGAGAGCCCTTCTTCGATCTTGGCCTTGAGTTCCTTGTCATCGAACGGTTTGGTGAGATATCCAAAGGCCCCCCGCTGCATGGCTTCCACGGCATTGGGGATGCTGCCGTGGGCCGTCAGGATGATGACTGGAAGACCTGGATGAATCCGCAATAGTTCCTCTGTGACATCTAATCCGTCCTCGCTACCCAGGCGAAGGTCGGTAATGGCAAGATCGAACCGGTCTTTCTTGGCTGCGGCGAGGGCTTCACGCCCGGTGGTGCAGCCTGTGACGGCAAAGCCCATGGCGGTCAACCGCATCTTCACAAGATGTAACAGTCCCTCTTCATCGTCGACTACCAGAATATGTTCTTTGTCCATGAAACTCCTTCTACTGTGTCATCGGTTCCGGCGCAGCCGGAGGCGGTGCAATCGTCGATGGGGGACGGATAGGACGCACCTTATCTCGCATTTCCTGGTCGATGCGCTTTAAAGCCTCCAATTGGCTCGTCAACTCCTCTATCTTCCTATCTCGGTCCGTCAGTTGCTTTTGTAGGGACAGCACGGTGCCTGTCTCGGTCGAACTTCTTGTGGTATCTTTCTTACCACTGCCCCCATCCATCTTCCGGTCATGCTCAGCTAACTCCCGCTGGAGATTATCCAGGGATTGGGAGTCTACCTCTCTCATGGCCCGCAATTGCTGGACGGTTAACTCTCTGTCAAGCAAGTCTCGCACCAGCCGATTTGAAGCCTGAGCCAGGATCGCCTGGCTTTCCGAAATGGCCGGGGCTGCCATGACCGATTCGAACCAGGATTGCTCAACAGGAGCGGCATGACGCTCAAGCAGCTCTATCCAGAGCTTGCTGGAGGAGGCCAGTTGGCTCTTGGGAGCCACGGCAATTACTTTCTCGAAGTACTTCGAGGCGCTATCGCGAGTTTCGTAGAGCCCCAGCAGGGCACGTATAAAGTAGACATGGTCGCAGGTATTGCGCTCGGCACATTTCAGGGCAAGAGCCTCCTGTTTTTTTGCCAATGCATGGAGGGATTTTGCCTCTCCCGTATCCACAATGAAGTAGGGCTGCGAAAATTGAGGGGCTGGTGACCATGCCGCGCATCCCGCGAGGAGAAGTAGACAGGACAAGACTCCAGGGATACGGGCTCTGTGGACAGCCATCATGCCGTTTCTCCTGGTTTCGTGAGGCGTAGGATAAACCGTACTGTTGTTCCCTTCTTGGCTTCGCTTTCGATCCAAATTCTTCCTCCGTGTGCTTCGACCACTTTTTTTGCCAGCGCCAGACCGAGGCCGCTCCCCGGTGTCGCATGTTTAGCCTTTGTGCTTCCTTGGTAAAAGCGTTCAAAAATGTAGGGCAGGTCCTCGGCCTGAATGCCGGGTCCTCCATCGGTCACGCTCACCTCAAGGACTCCCGCATTCTGGTCCGGCTTCATGAGAACCTTTACAATGCCCCCTTCCGAGCTGAATTTCAAGGCGTTTGAAAGCAAATTGTCGAGTACTTGTTCAATTCGAAGCGCATCTGCCTTGACCCACACACGTTGGGCAGGCGCTTCCAACAACAGCTGCACATGCTTGGCATCGGCGAGCAGCTGGACTTTGTTGATCGACATATCGGTGACGCGCTTGAGGTCCGTCGGAACGATTCGATACTCCATCATCCCGGCGTCCATCTTGGAGAGATCCAGAATGGTGGAGATGAGAGTGATCAATCTTCGGCTGCTGTCTGCCATGATACGCAAGGTCGTGCGTTGTTCTTGCGACAAGGGGCCGGGAATTTCATCCAACAGCAGATGGGTACCCTCTTGGATTGAGGCCATGGGCGTGCGCAATTCATGGGAGACATGGGCGAGAAACTCCCCTTTCATATCATCTAACTCTTGTAGTTTTGTGCCCATCCAATTTACGGCGTCGACAAGGTCTCGCAACTCACTGGGAGCCTGAATATTCAATGACGTGCGGAAATTACCCTGGCCGATCTGTTTGATATGGGTCTGCAATTGGCGAAGCGGGCGTAGGACCGTGTAGCTGGCAAAACCGGCAAGCGCGATGCCGAATACGAGCGCAAGTAGAACCAGTTGCTCCGTCACCGCTTCAGCTTGCGCCGAGCTTTCCCGTGACCGGCTGACGCCGACACTGATGCCCGTCTCATGAAGATCGATAAACTGTTGGAGCGTGGTGCTGATGCGGTCCATCAAGGCGTCTCGGCGACCTTCATAGCCCGCAGATAGGGACGCTGGAGACGACCGGCCACTCTCCAATTCTGTGTGGAGAATCATGAGCCGTTCTTGCTGCAAGTGCTTGATATCTTCGAGTAGTTGTATCCCTTGGGGGGTGAGTTCCTGTGTTTCGAGGGTCTGGAGCCCGCGATGAAACTCGTCAACCTCTTCATCAAAATGCTTTAAGAACGTCGCATCGCGTACGGCCAGATACTTCTTTTCGCTATTGAGTTGGGCATACAGTATCGTGAGCAGATGTTTGGCCGATTCGATCGCTGGGTAGTGGCGAGTGGCCATATTGGCACTCAACGCAGTCAACTGACGCAGTTGAAACAAGGCATACAGATTCACCCCTGCCATCACCACGATGATGACGAGGGAGGTCAGAACGATTCGCCAGAAGATAGATAAGCGCACGAGCGAAGCTCTTTCTCAGCCTTGAGAAACACGGATATCTGTAGAGGCTGTAGGCAATTCCATACACTATTTCCCCTTGTCACTCAAGAGAACTGGCAAACAAATTCTCTCTTGCATCATCCGCCTTTTTATGGAAAGCGATGGGGCTAGGAGGATTTGATCGGCTTCCAATCAGGAGAGGCGAAAACTCTCTTTTCCCACCACAATACTCGTCCCTACTTGAATGGTGAGACAAATCGGCGTTGGCGTCGTGACACCCCATGTAAGGATGCAAAGAGATGGCCACGAAACAACAACATGGCCACGGCAAGCGGTGGTGTCAACAGCAGCCCCAAGTACCAGCTGATTGAGGAAGGGATACCCGCATAGTCCAGCCAACCTCCAAGGATCGTGAACGGCAGCACGAGGACCTGGGAAAAATCCAAACCTGCCCCCCTCCCCACTCGGCTGGAGAGGGAAAAAAATGATTGCAGTCCCGTGGGCGAGAGGATGGTGGGGATCAGGATCAACGCAAACGGAAGAAACCATTCAATCCAATTCTCAAGAACGAACTCGTACGAGGTCTTCAATACCGCGAGCGGGGAACCGTGCCGAACTTGATAAATAATTTCCGGTGCCGGGTTCAGCAAGAGAAAGAGGAGCAAGAGGACTGCGTACGATAGGAGTTGCCCATACGGGTTCGTCTGCATACTGAGGTCGAGAGCCATGAGCGGTAGCCATAGGATAAACCCAATGCCGATGACATCCCAAAAGTAGTGCCCGACGCTGCCAAGAATATCGTGAAACGTGACGGCCCTTATATGGCTAATCGATTGCTCAATGAGGCTTAGGGTCGCGCCAACCAGAAGTGCATTCACCGCACCAAGCAGAAAGCCGCCGACCATGCCGAGCGGCGAGGCAATCTGCGTGGCGAGCACCAGCAGGAACCCAAATCCCACCACGGCCACGATAGCCACCCAGCCGCGGACGAGGGATTCTCCTGTTTTTCGGAAGGCGCTCCGATACAGTGCGAGTGTTTCAGCAAGAATGCGTGACATACGAGACAATAGTCTGCGGAAACTTCTCGGGTCAAGCCGCCCGCGCCGTATCGTCGGAGGTTGACTTTCCACATCCTATGATTATGTGAATGCCGTAGCGCACACTAATGAGCGGAGAGGAGTGACCTGAATGGACATGAACCGCATGACGATCAAACTACAAGAAGCGCTCCAGACCGCGTCATCCCATGCCGCGAGGCGAAGTCATCAAGGGATCGACGTGGAGCACCTTCTGCTTGCGTTCGTGGAACAGGATGGAGGTCTCGCCTCCGCTCTCCTTGAACAGGCGGGGTTGTCGGTCCCTTCCGTCCGCCAGGCAGTAGAACAGGCACTCGCGAAGCTGCCTCAAATCCAAGGCGCCGGGGCAAGCCCCGGACAGCTCCACGTCGCCTCCGGGCTCAGTCAAGTTTTAGCCAAAGCCGAAGATGAGCAACGAACATTGAAAGACGACTATCTCAGTGTCGAACATGTCATCCTCGCTATGGTTCAAGAAGGAGGCATCTTCAAAAGACTCAGCCTGACGAAGGAGCGGCTCTTGGGCGCGCTGCAACAAATACGAGGGTCTCAACGTGTCACGAGTCAGGACCCGGAAGGCACGTACCAGTCGTTGGAGAAGTATGGCCGCGACCTTACCCGGTTGGCCGGGCAAGGGAAATTGGATCCCGTTATCGGACGTGACGAGGAAATTCGCCGTGTCATACAAATTCTCTCACGACGGACGAAGAATAACCCCGTGCTCATCGGCGAGCCAGGCGTCGGGAAAACCGCCATTGTCGAAGGATTGGCCATCCGCATTATCAAGGGCGATGTGCCTGAAGGACTGAAAAAGAAACGCCTCATCACGCTCGACATGGGATCGTTGGTGGCCGGCGCGAAATTTCGCGGTGAGTTCGAAGAACGATTGAAGGCGGTCCTCAAAGAGGTGCAAGCGTCAGAGGGTCAAGTGTTACTCTTCATCGATGAGCTGCATACGGTCGTGGGAGCGGGCGCGGCGGAAGGGGCGATGGACGCCGCCAATCTGCTCAAGCCCATGCTGGCCCGCGGCGAATTACATTTAATCGGCGCGACCACGCTCGATGAGTATCGAAAACATATCGAAAAGGATGCCGCGTTGGAACGGCGGTTTCAAACGGTGCTGGTCGACCAACCGACGGTGGAGGATACCATCTCGATTCTGCGCGGACTTAAAGAGCGCTACGAAGTGCACCATGGCGTGCGTATCAAAGATGCCGCGCTGGTCGCTGCCGCGAAACTCTCGAACCGGTATATCGCCGACCGATTTCTCCCGGACAAGGCCATCGATCTGGTCGATGAATCGGCAGCCCGCCTGCGTACAGAAATCGATAGTTTGCCGGCGGAGCTCGACGAAGTCTCGCGCAAGGTGATGCAACTGGAGATCGAGCGGGAAGCCTTGCGGAAAGAACAGGATCAGGCCAGCCAGGCGCGCCTGGCGACCCTTGAGCTGGAGTTAGGCGAGAAGCAACGCGATCTTGTGTCGATCAAGACCCGATGGGATTCTGAAAAAGCCTCTGTGGCACGCCTGCGCAAGACTCGCGAAGCGATGGATGAGGTGAAACAGGCGATGGAGCGCGCGGAACGGGCTTACGATCTCAATCGGGTGGCGGAGCTGCGATACGGAGAATTACCTCGCCTTGAGCGAGAGCTAGCCTTAGAACAGGAGCAGCTCGGCAAGAAACAGGGCGAAAGCCGGCTACTCAAAGAGGAAGTCGATGAAGACGACATCGCGGCTATCGTGAGCCGCTGGACTGGCATTCCCGTTTCCAGACTGGTCGAAGGCGAAACGGAAAAGTTACTGAAACTGGATGAGTTGCTCCATCAACGCGTGGTCGGCCAGAATGAGGCCGTGCAGGCCGTCGCCGATGCGGTCCTCCGAGCGCGTTCCGGCATTAAAGACCCGAACCGGCCCATCGGTTCGTTTCTCTTTCTCGGTCCGACCGGTGTCGGAAAGACCGAGCTGGCCCGTGCGCTGGCTGCGACGCTCTTCGATGACGAGGCCAATCTGATTCGAATCGATATGTCCGAGTACATGGAAAAACATACGGTCGCCCGTCTCATCGGAGCCCCTCCGGGCTATATCGGGTACGAAGAAGGCGGACAATTGACCGAAGCCGTCCGCCGGCGTCCCTTCTCCGTGATTTTGTTCGACGAGATCGAAAAGGCCCATCACGACGTCTTCAATGTCTTCCTCCAAGTGTTGGACGACGGACGATTGACGGATTCTCAGGGCCGGACCGTCGATTTCAAGAATACGGTGTTGATCATGACGTCGAACATCGGCAGCCCGCAGATTCTTGAGGCACAGCAACGGTGCGCCTCCTATGACGAGGTCCGTTCCCTCGTGATGGCGGAACTGCGTGAGCACTTCCGCCCTGAATTCTTGAATCGCGTTGACGAGACCGTGGTGTTCCATCCGTTGGAAACAGAGCAACTTACGAAGATTGTAGAGATTCAACTCGAGCGTTTGCGGGCACGTTTGACAGAACGGCGGATCGTTCTATCCGTGACGCCGGCGGCTCTGCGGCATCTGGGTGAGCGAGGTTACGACCCGGTCTATGGGGCGAGGCCCTTGAAGCGATTAATCCAGCAGGAAATCGAAACGCCGATGGCACGTCAGTTGGTCAAGGGTGAATTGCGCGACGGAGATACGGCAACCGTGGATCTGAAAGGGCAACAGATCGTCATTGTGCCAACAGCCGCAGGGTAGGCGCGAGAGATAGGTTGAGGTCAAGGTCAAGGTTGGGCGAAGATCTGACTTTCTTCATCTCAGCCTTGACCTGAGCCCTAACCTTCAGAAAGCTGACGGACGTTTTCAGCATCCTGCTATCTGCTTCAGCCGAGGACGACCGACCCGCCTTTTACATCTTGCGTGGTACCGCTGGCACGGAGCTTGTCGATGTTCCATTCGGTGGGAGATATCCGAATCACATGGCCCTTGATCGTATGGAACGCTCCTTTCGTAAAAGCCACGACGTCGGGCGCCTTCACTTCCATCTGTAATATGACCGTTCCTGATTCCGGATGTGTAAGCAGCAGACTCTTCGGAGTCTTCGTCACGTCGTAGGCGCGCTTCTCGTTAATCATGAGAGTGCTATCGTTGAGCTTGGCCGTCACTTTTCCCTCCGCATTGAACAACGCAAAGTTCACGAGTAGCGCGCCAGTGATCGGTTTCAGTGTGACCTGAATCTGTGGAACCCCCTCGATTTCAATCATGCCATCGGTGTTGCGGTACAAATTCGAACCCACTTCTACGTCCATGCTAGGCCTCATTTCACTGCGCGGTAAAAAACATTCGTTAAGACTTCTTGATACGATCTAGAATCAAGGCGATACAACCGCCAAGCAGTCCCCCTCCCATGATGGTCGTAAACAGTTCGACCGATTTGAGCCCCCACACGGACCCCTGCGTTTGCATGGCTTCCCGAAGGCCGCCCTGCAGCATGATCACGGCCAGCGCCATGGTGGCGCCGACAATGAACCACCAGAGAAAGACTTTCACAGTCGACCACACAGGGAATCCTCAAAACTCCATTCGACGATCGAGACTACGGTATTGAATCGCTTCCGCCACATGCAGCGGCTCAATCTTATCAGAGCCCGCGAGATCGGCAATGGTTCTCGCCACACGCACAATGCGCCCATGGGCCCGAGCAGACAATCCGAGTTTGGCCAGCGCTCGTTCTAAGAGCTCCTGTGCCGGCACCTCCAGGCCACAATACCGCTTCAGGAGCCGCGGCTTCAACTGAGCATTCGAGTGAATCCCGTCTTGACGATACCGCTGGCGCTGTCGATCCCGTGCTGCCAGGACGCGTGATCGAATCGTGGCGGAACTTTCCGGCATAGGACCATGATCGTGTAAATCTCGCACGGAGACCGGCGGAACCTCGATATGCATATCGATTCGGTCTTGGAGTGGTCCCGATAATTTGGCTCGATAGCGGCGAATTTGCTGGGGAGTGCAGACACATTCGCGCGTACGATCTCCATAGTATCCGCAAGGACAGGGATTCATCGCGGCGATCAACATGAATCGCGCAGGGTAACGGAGCGAGCCACTGGCCCTGGTCAAGGTCACATGCCCGTCTTCCAGCGGTTGCCGCAATCCATCCAAGACGGGACGGCGAAACTCTGGGGATTCGTCCAGGAACAATACGCCATTGTGCGCCAAGGATACTTCTCCCGGACGAGGAACGCGTCCTCCTCCGATGAGTCCGGCATCGGAAATACTGTGGTGCGGAGCGCGAAAGGGACGGACTGTCAGCAGTGGATGATTGGCCGATAATTGTCCGGATACGCTGTGGACGCGAGTCGTTTCGATCGCTTCTTCCGGCTCCATGAGGGGTAAAATCGTCGGGAGTCGCTTAGCCAACATGGTCTTACCTGACCCGGGCGGTCCTATCATCAAAAGATTGTGGCCTCCAGCTGCAGCAATCTCCAGGGCGCGCTTCGCATGGTCTTGTCCCTTCACATCGCCATAATCATCATCCTCCACTGGGCGAGTGGCAAAGAACCGGTCCCGGTCTGTGTAAGCCGGGTCCAGCGAAACTGTGCCATTGAGAAATCCCACAGCTTCTGGAAGCGTGTGGAGCGGATAGGCCGTCACCCCCTGTACCACAGCCGCTTCTTGGCTGTTCTCGGCCGGCAAGAGCAGACTATGGTCTGGCCGACAGGCAATTCCAATAGATAAGGCGCCGGTAATCGCCTTAATGTGTCCATCCAATGAGAGTTCACCGACACAGACGCGGCCTTGTACATTCTGAGGCGGAATAACTTCTTCTGCGACAAGAATCCCAATGGCAATAGCTAGGTCGAGCCCGGACCCCTCCTTCTTGATTCCCGCGGGAGCGAGATTTACCGTGATTTTCTTTGCCGGGAAATGGAAGCCTGTATTCTTGAGCGCGGAACGAACTCGATCACGGCTCTCCCGTACCGTGGCATCGGGGAGACCGACGACTGAGAATTGTGGAAGCCCTCCGGCAATATCGACTTCCACATCGATCAGATGCGCATCGATACCGACGAGTGCAGCACTCAGAACTTTTGCGAGCATAGGTGACTCCGGTGCAAGACTTGGGGCTGCCGGATTATAGGAAGGGTGGCGAATTGTTTCAATCGAAACAATGGGAAATGGTAGGAATTGGTTCCATTTCCTCTGTTGCCATCACACCAGTCCGACCGCCGCAGGCTGTTCAAAAAGGCCAGCCCTCTCACCCGCCCGCCCGGAGTTTGCCAAGACAGCCTCTTCGCCCAAGGACGCGCCTTTTCCCAAGCAAGGCCGCAGCTCCGCAGCTAACCCTCATTTCACGTTGCACGCCTCACGTTTCACGGTTCCTGGGAGCGACGCGAGAATGATGCCTGGTGAAAGGCGCGTCTTGGCGCGCCAGGGTTGGGCGGGTGAAAAAAAAGACTTTTTCAACAGCCTGCTAGCACCCCCTTCTGCCCTTCTGTATAATCCCTCCCCATGTCTGTCTCATCCAACTATCTGCGATCGAGCCTGCAAGAACGCGCAGCACAGATCAAGCGACCCGGCCCCATGCCGCTGTGTTTTCTCCTTAGTGGTCTGCTCATGGGCGCTAGCAGTCCCGTCTTAGCCCAAGTGCCTGGACGTGCAACCACCCTATCTGGACCGGTTGGAGCATCGATGGCTGTCCTGGCAACACTGCAAGATGCCGATGTGCTTCCGCCCGAAGGCACTCCCGAGGCGAACCGCGTCATCAAGGCCGTCATCCAGTTTCAAGCGGTATTTCTGAAGAGCGGTGATCTGTCCGTGCAGTTACTTCTGACTCAAGCGCTGACTGCCCAAGGAGAACGCAGCGCGGACAAAACCCTGTCTCGATTCCGTTCGACGGGCTGGACATCGGAGGTGCTTGAGGCGCTCAGTGAACAGTGGGTCACCACGACAATCGATCAGCGAGAGCATTTGGCGCCCGGCTTTCGCCAATTCAACGTCAGCCTGAAAGATTTTGATTCGTTGATGGAACTCATTGCGAAGGCACACAGGGCTTTCATGCAACGGGGACAAAATATCCACCAGGTGTTTGCGCAACGCCGGCGAGAGATGCCGGGGGGACATAATAATTAATTGTAATAGGGAGGGCGCAATGGCAACGAAAGCCTATATCCTAATCAAAGTCAAAGCCGGGCGGACAAAAGATGTGCTGCAGGTACTCAAGCGCCTTACCGGCGTCGAACAAGCCCACTCCTGTTTCGGACGGCCGGATATTATTCTATTCATCAGTGTCGCGGACGAACGAGCCCTCTCGGATGTGGTGATCACAAAGATTCACCAAGTCGAAGGGGTGGAGGAAACAGATACGCACATCGTCGCCGATACCTAGAAAAATAATCGAGAGTCTTTTGGAAATCGGCGGTTGGTTTCTCAGGAGTAACAAGGGAGTATCATCGCGGGATGCTCAAAAAGGCCAGACATCTCACCCGCCCAACCCTGGCGCGCCGAACGCGCCTTGTCCCAAGCAAGGCCGCAGGCGAATCGAAACCGGAGGCGTACCCTCTGGGGTACGTTGAGGATTTCGATGAGCTGAGAACGCCGCTGGCGGACTTTTTGAGCATCCCGCTAGTGGAGAGACGAGACGCTGACAGAAGCTCCGCCAAGTTCTGCCGAACGGTAACAGGCATCGGCCACCTCGACGGCGCGACATCCATCACGTCCGGTAATAGGCGGTGGGCTGTTCGTTTCAATGGCATGGACGAAGACGCGGAGTGTGGCGAGAATCGTCTGCTGCGGCTGGACGGCCCATTCGAACGGGGCAGAATCACCCGTGACGCCGCTCACCCGCTGGTGAAACCAATCAGCGGCGATCTGACCCTGTGTTCCCACCCACTCCGTTCTCGCAACCCTCCCCGCTGCAACGCGTGCAATGTCCATGACGCATTGCATGCCGCTCACAGTTTGGGCCTGCACAATCGCCATCGTGTCCGGTGCCACGGTCGGAAGCTGGTCCAACTCGCAGCGGACGGCAACCACCGCTTCGCCGGTGAGAAAGGGCACCAAATCCAAGAGATGAACTCCAAACTCCAAGAGCGCCCCGCGCTGGCCGGGTATCGGTGACCGAACCTGAGCGCTGGCTTTCGATTCAATCCGGCTGGTGAAGGTGGCGTACCGGAGCCGACCGATCTCCGGCAAGTGTTCTTTCAAAAGAAGAATCGTCGAATCGAAACGCAGGGTCTGCGCGGTCATCAGCAACAGACCTGCCTCTTCTGCTGCCGCCACCATCATTCGTGCTTCGCGGCCTGTCGGCGCTAACGGCTTTTCAATGAGGATCGGCTTCCTCGCCCTCACTGCTTCAAAACAGATCTCAGGACAGAGCGACGGAGGGGTCACCACAACGACGGCCTCTACCCTCGGATCTGCGATCAAAGCGCGATAGTCGCCATAGACAGGAATGTCTGTCGTCGAAAACGAAGGCAGTCCCTCCCCGATTCGTTTCCTGCAGAGAGCGGCAAGGCTCACCCCCGGCAGATCATGCAGGAGATGGTGGATATACCGGCTGCCATGACGGCCGGCGCCGATGAGACCAATTCTAAGTGGCATAGTCGTCACATCCATCCTGAAGAAGAGAGAACTGTATTCGCCATCGAACGCTGGGTCAACTAAAACTCGACCATAGCCCGCATGATTCATGACGGTTCGTCGTGAAATCGTGCCAATAGGCCAGGCGAGGGGCGCGAGGCTAGGGGCTAGAGGAAAGAGTCATGTTTCCGACCAGAAGTCTTCACCCCTAGCCTCTAGCCCTGTGCCTCTCGCCAAGAAGCTCGCAGATTGACAGCCCGACAGCCCGATCCCTATAGTACGTGCGCGTGGTATCAGTCCTATCTAAATAGGGCGTATCCCGTAAAACCTGGATGGAAAAGAGATTGCCGCAATGACATCGACCATCGCTCCATTTTCGTTAGATCAAATCGGCACCGGCACAGCTCGCTTTCCTAGCGGTGTCGCCATACCCACAATGACGGATGCCGCCGCCGATCCCTATATCCAGACACGTGTATCGAAACATGTGCATGTGGACTGCATTCAATTTTGGCCTCAGGAAAAAGGTCTCTACCCCGGGCTTGTCCTCTTGCATGAAGCCTGGGGGTTAACCGCGCAAATCAAGGATCTTGGAGCCAGGCTGGCGTGCGAAGGCTACGGCGTCATCATTCCAAACTTGTACTCTCGACTGGGTGGCATGGTGACGGCCAACGCAGAGGTTGCAGATGCGCTCATGGGCAAGCTGAACGAATCGCTCGTCTTGCAAGACATCAATTCCTGCTGTGAGTTCTTGAATACGCGCGACCACATTAAACGAAATATCCACGGCGTGGTCGGTTACGGCATGGGTGGATCGTATGCGCTCCGGTTCGCCTGTCAACGAAAACGGCTTCGAGCCGCGGTCGTCTATTACGGCCGAGTGATGCAGCCTGAAACCGCAATCAAAGATCTGTTCTCTCCGGTGCTCTATCACCAGGCTGGTCAGGACCAGTGGGTGCCCAGCCAGGATGTGGACCGGTTGCGTGCTGCTGCGGCTGAGTATCACAAGCGCGTCGAGATCAAGACCTACCCCAATGTCCCTCATGCGTTTTGCAATGAACAACGCGTGGAGAGCTATCGTGCCGACGCAACGGCAGAGGCTTGGGAATCAACTGTCTCGTTTCTCAAGACCTGCTTCCAAGGGATCTAGCCCGCATTACTCATGAACGCTTCTGCTGCAATCGCGAGCTTCTTGGCGAGAGGCACAGGGCTAGAGGCTAGGGGTGAAGACTTCTGGTCGGAAACATGACTCTTTCCTCTAGCCTCGCGCCCCTCGCCTGGCCTGTTGGCACGATTGAATCCCCGCTTGAGGGTGCATGCGAAAGCACGGTAGAGTACCGCGATGCGCCATCACATCCTCTTGATTCGATCAGCCCAATCACGCATCGGTCTCGCCCTTGCGATGGTGGTCGTCTCTATACTCGGAGCCGGGCTCAATGCCAAGGCAGATGAGTCTCTTCCGAGTTCTACGCCAGACTTCCCATCGATCATTCGTACCCACTCCGAACAACTGGCCAAGATAGACTCCGATAAGGGAGCCATCCACCTGTTTGTGTCGACAATCGGTCCTGCGCTCCAGATGGGCGATGTGGCTAGAACATTGGGGGCCAACCCTTTACCGGCCAAGCTCGCGAACGAACTCCTGGTGCCGGATCTAACTGCGGCAGTTCTTCGGTTGATGGGTAGTCTGACAGCTTGGCACCTCGCCTCGACCGTCAGGCAGGCGGTGAGAGATCAGCAAGTCGCGGTAGTGACTGAGCAGCTAGTCGGAGCCCAGCAAGCCAAGGGATGGCTCGACCAACAGAAAAAATCCTCCTGGCATGACTCGCTGGATCAACTCTCTGATGTGGTGGCCTCCCCAGAATGGGTCACGGAAAATCAGGGAGAATCTGCATCGGGCCTGTTGGTAACAGTCCTTGAGCGAACTGTTCGCTTGGAAGTGGATGCCATGCAGAACAGCTACCAGGAGTGGGACCGGATACGGAATTGGAAGGATCGGGTGCGTGGGCTTCGCGGACAGTCCCGGCTGTGCGGGACCTGGCAGTGGACCATTCATAATCATCAACAGAACCATCGAGAACAGAAGCTATCGCTATTTTTTCCACCAGCGGGAAATATCCAGGCCACTCTGCCGGGACTTGTGGAAACGATCGTGCTGGGCGAAAACGTTTATTTACGGTGGGAAATCGATGGCCGTGTCCAAGAAGATAGTTTGCAATTCAATAAAGAAGACCAACGGCTCGAAGGGACCTTTGTGAATTCCCAAGGAGGGTGGGGGTCGATCAGCGGAAAGAGAACAGCCGGGTGTGCGCCTTAGCGTCGCGAGGCGGGCGGGACGAACGAGACGAGGTAACATCCAGTCCGCCCACGTCGAGCCTTTCTCGCTACTCTCGCGTTTCACGCGCCACGGTTAGGGAGCGCATTCCGCCAGACTCCCCAGCCTAAGAGTAACCAGCCTATCATGAAGGCCAGCCCGCCGACCGGCGTCACGGCCCCCATCCACCGGATGCCTGCAAGGGACACCACGTACAGACTGCCTGAAAAGAGAAGAATCCCGGCGATAAAGAACCATCCGGATTTTTCAAGGCCTTGTTCGGGGTAACGATCGATAGCCCAAGACACGATACACAGCCCAAAGGCATGATACATCACATACCTTGTTGCGGTCTCGAACACTTGGAGCATCGGCGCATCCAGAATTTCCTTGAGCGCATGAGCGCCAAAAGCGCCGGCGGCGACGCCGGATCCTGCCACAATGGCCCCGAGCGCCAGGAATCGCTGAGCGGGTGAATGACCTATCATACGTATCCTCCTAGCAGGATGCTGAAAAAGTCTCTTTTTTCACCCGCCCAACCCAGCGCGCCGAGACGCGCCTTTCACCAGGCGTCGTTCTCGCGTGCTCAGAGGTTCAACGTACCGAAGCGTACACCTCGCCTCTTCGCTCGCTGCGGCCTTGCAGGACAGCCCTTTTGAACATCCTGTGTGACTTTATCCTATTGTCCTGGAATTAGAGACCACTCTATTTCCACCGGGCCACAACAGTTTTTCCGAGACTCCTAGTCCTCTTTACTCGTGACGGTTCGCCGTGAAATCTCGCCAGAAGGCTCGCGATTGTAGCAGAAGTGCTCATGAATAATATGGGCTAAGGGAGACCAGAAAGAACCTCTATCCTCTCGCCTCGTGCCACTGGCCCCTCTTCGGGGTATTCCTCCCCCACCTCTTGAGGAATAGCCACACACCCCTTTCCAGACTATCCTACGCATACCATGATGACTCAGACCACGAGGAATAGTCCGAAGTATACGATTGACTGCGTACTCGCAAACGGAAGCTCGCAGCTTGAAGCAGACGGGTGCGTGCTCGAATGCGTAGAGGATGGGCATAAGCTCACCACCCCGGATCATCTGAGGGTAGGGGATACGGTGAACATACAATTATGGTTGGAAGGCGAAGAAGCCTTTATCGACATCCAGTTGGCGGTAGTCACAAGAATTCACAAGCACTGGATCACGGTGGAAGTGATCCGGGTGAGCCCAAACGATCGGATGAGAGTGAAACAGTTTATCAAAGCCCCTGCAGCCGTGCCTATCGAAGAACCTGCCCTCATCGACCATCTTCTCATTCGGGCTTAGGCTCTCGTCACCCCCTCAATGTGAAATCAACAATATTGCGCATCGCTCGGATTGTTGGACAGTCGATGCGACTGAGTCGAGTACGTTCAGGCCGTTGGTTGTAGAAAGTTTCGTATGGTGACCCCATCGAGGATGGAGACGATAGGATCGGTGAAGTCCGATGCGAGTACGACTGAGAAAGTCCTAGGTCTTGGTCACAATGGGAGGCCATTCAGGGCATCGGATCACTACCGGAGCTTGTTCACGCGGCTCGAATTGCCCTCTTCTTCGTGGGAGCGGGGATCTCAGAGTCCTTCTGACGCAGAGCCGAGACCCACGGGTTAAAGGACCAAGACTACGGACCTTTCGCGCATCGAAACCCGTTATTGTGGCTCGGGTGGTGCGCCGATGGGCTGTAGTTCCGATTCGCGGAATGGAGATGCCCCGGCTTGCTGTGCCACGAGCCGCCCTTCAACACTTTGTAGTCACCGTGTTCCGGTCCCGTCGGGTTCTGCAACGGACTCTTCTTGTAATAGCCCCTGTCATACCAGTCACTGACCCATTCCCAGGCATTCCCGGCCATATCATAGATGCCATAGGGACTCTTACCATCTTCCAATGTTCCCACCGGTACCAACGCCGCATTCTTGTCCCACTTCTTTTTCCCATAGTTCGCCCGTAGCGGAGTGGGTAAATCATTGCCCCACGGGTATATTCGCCCATCCGTCCCCCGCGACGCTTTCTCCCATTCCGCTTCGGTCGGGAGCCGCTTCTCGGCCCAGTGGCAATACGCGTCCGCATCCACCCAATCCACCATCACGACCGGATGCTTCTGATGGGACGGCTGATTCAAGATCTTCCATTCTGGCGGCACTCCCCGTTTCGTCGCTTCCAAGAACTTCGCGTACTGTTCCACAGTCACTTCGTACTTGTCCATGTAATAGGCATCGAGGGAGACCCGATGCACGGGCTTTTCCGAGACAGCCTCGTTGCCCCCCATCGTAAATTCTCCCGCCGGCACCAGCACCATTGGCGCCCCGTCTTTGCCCGTGATCTCCTCCTGCTGCGCCAGCCCGCCACCCGGCAGCGTTAACGCCATGAGACCGACTAGCACAATTACAATCGCCCAAGACTGCTCCCCGTGCCTTGTCATAACCAATCCTCCTTATACGATCGTACCAACCCAGGCGTTAATCGCTCCTGTAATGTCAGCCCTCCGTTCCTAGTCTTCCATTTTGGAATGTAGATGTGCTGTTCATTCGACAGCGTGACGATGAGCGAAAGACTTTCGCCTAGTTGTAGTGTTAGATCTCCAGAGAGTCACCAGCCGATACAGGAGAGATTCTACACAGTGCCTTGGCTCTGGAATGGCTCAGCGCTGTATGTAACGGGGCATTGCACAGAGATGTGTATTGTAGGAGCGTAGCGAAGAACGGTGCAAGGCCTTAACGAGAAAAAAGACGGATACCCTTGATCAAAACAGAAAACGGCGGACGTTTTAACCCTGTCTTGAGAGAGCTACCTCCTCCTTTCAAAATGGTGCCGGAGGCCGGGATTGAACCGGCATGGGCCTGTTAAGCCCGAGGGATTTTAAGTCCCTTGCGTCTGCCAATTTCGCCACTCCGGCAGCGGGGCGGATTCTAGCATAGTGCCAAGCACTGGCGGCCAACTTTCCCTCTCCTTCACTCCCCTGCTCTGCCACCTTCGTCGCCACTCCCACGGTGGCACTGGCTCACCCTCAAGGGCAATTCCCCGCCACTCGGTACCCCGCCGCCTCCGCCTCGCTATTAAACGCTACTCTGTTGCGTGGTACAACCTGGCCGGTGGTAGATGTGACCTTGGAGTGCTTCCGTAGGGCCTCTTGCAGCACTTCCGTAGGGCTAGACGCAGCCGTGATGGCGTGATGTACTTATATGCAGAGAGGGGCGGGTCGGTAGTAGTCAGGAAGACAGATGCGGGGTGCTCGCAGAGACAGAGCACTGAGGCAAGAGCGGCGAGGCGTTTGACACAACTTTTCAGGGACACACTCCATGCTATACGAACTATTCATGTTTTGGGTTGTTGGTAGCATTACTGTGGTTGTAGCCAGCATGGTGCTCGGTGGCTTATTGTGTGTGTGGTGTGCGTTTAAAGGTAGTAAGCGCAATCGATTAGTCTCCAACTCCCCGCGTCAACTAAGTCACCATTGAAATAGTGCCCTCCAAGCTTGCTCGCTCGCTGGCCGTAGGATTGGCCTTTCTCTGGGCAGTCGATGCCACTAAGGCGGATACGTTCAGGATGTCGGTTATGTAGGACTTCGATCGTGTCGCCGTCGAGGATGGAGACGACGGGGCCAGAGAAGTCTGCGGCATCGCACAAAACAGGAATAAAAAGGATTGCGGACAGAACCAAATGAAGTGTCCGGTTTTTCATCAGTCTGATAGAAATCGTTGCCCATCACCAGTGTTCTTAATCTGATTTCTAGGGGGCAGCTGTAGATAGTTTGGCTTTCTCCGATTCAATTTGTTTTGGCCCAGCGATAAGGGAAAACCCCATGGAGTCGCTAATGTCTGCGAGAGCTTGTATAAATGTCTGCGAGAGCTTGTATAGTCTTATTCTCAGCAGTTATTAGAATCCCGTTATCAATGGCTCCGTTCCGAACATGATAAATGTCTGCGAGAGCTTGTAGAGCCTTATTCTCAGCAGTTATTAGAATCCCGCTATCAATGGCTCCGTTCCGAACATGATCCGTGAGTTCCTTGGGGTACCGATCACAATCCTCTGTCGTAATTTGGTTGAACACTCCATGATATTCTTTTGAGTTCTCCAGATTGAGGTCGGTGGCTATCACCTCGCTGGAAGGGTTGTTAAGATCAACTCGTTTATTCTTTACATCGATTTCCAACCCCGACTCGCTCGAGTCCAAGCCTGCCACCACCGTAGCAGTGTCGTCCATCTCAAAATCCTTGGTAGATTTTGCTAGCCCCCAGAGGTACTTCTTTCCCTCAGAAATTCGATACACCGGAGAAAATTCACTTTCAGCGGTGGCAAGCGTGGCGCATCCAGCATGAGGCTGGTAAATATTCTCTGCATCGATGCTCACTGTCGTAATGGTGACCCGTTTCCCCTTAACGAAGAATGCCTTGATTACCGCAATGATTACGACAATTCCTCCGATAATTACAAAAAGCTCAAAAAACGTCGTCAATGGGTTCATAAGACACTTTTTATCGTCGCAAAGCACAATGAAGCGACGTTAATGCATCGTCCCCTTCGCCACCCGCTGCCCCATCTCAATAATCCGCCTTACTGCTCTAGGATGTCGTCGATGGTCGTGTCCGATTCATGCTGGTCTAAAAACAAATCGTTTGTTCTTTTCAACATCTACAATGAAGGATTTCCTTATTGGGGAACCTCCCTCTCCGTGCGCGAAGAGAGCCATTTGATAGCGTCCTGGCGCAATATCGGCAGGAACACCCGGAACGGTATGGAACACACGCCCAAGCACATCGAAAGGCTCAAGTAGTCCGGCAAGTATGACGTAGTACCAGCGTCTTAGTAAGCCCCACATGATCTCCGGTGCCGATTCCAGCATCACGTCAGTGAACCCGCGTTGTAGGTAACGGCGCACTGCACAGGGACGCGTATTGTAGGAGGGTAGCGAAGGACGCTGCAAGGCCCGAGCGAGGAAAATGACGGTATGCCTTGGTCGATGCAGAAAACGGCGGACGTTCGAACCCTGTCTTGAGAGAGCTACTTCCTCCTTTGAAAATGGTGCCGGAGTCCGGGATTGAACCGGCATGGGCCTGTTAAGCCCGAGTGATTTTAAGTCCCTCGCAGCAGTAGGATTAAGTGGGATTAAGCGGGACTCGTTACGGATCTTTCTTCTGTATTTACAATCTCTTTCACTCTTAGTATCACTCAATCCTAGAGAGTCGCAATTGTGATGGAAAAGGATTAGCGACGACAACCGCACCTACAACCGGATTCTCGTCCTTCGTCTATCGGCTCCCCCGTTTTCCCCACGAATTCCCCGCCAGACTTTCGCCCATTTCCCCATTTATTTCACAACGGATTTCACAGCACTTTTTCGCAACGCGACCGCCGATTACTTTCGCTTCCGCCACTCCCACGGCGACACCGGCTGCAGATCACCTCACAACCCTCTCTTGGCCTCTCGCGCTTCATACTCTAATCCTTCCAGCACAATGCGTGACACGAGGGATCGCCTCAGTGTCCCCGTGCAGGCCTACACGTCTGAGCGGCGCAAGCGCGTGTCTGGCGACACGCCTTCCTGCCTCGGCACCATGAGACGGGCGCGTCACGGCCACCACGCCTGACACGCCGGTCCCAGCGTGTCCTCGTGCGACCATGGCCTGGTGTGTGCCGGTGCGCGATGATGGCTTCCACGTAAGAATTGTCTTGACACACTGAACGGGCGAAGCCTACAACACATTGCCTACAGCCAGTTCAGCGCCGTGTGCATGTTTCAAGGGTGCGCGTATGCCGATCCCGAGCCTGCCCTCCGTCGTCTCCGCGCACACCCGGTTCCCGGGTGACACGCACCCCCACACGGTCCTACGTCGAACCGCGCTCACTGCGTCCTCTGCACAGGCTGCGCTCCTGCGCCCCTCGTCTCCGTGTGGGCGTCTGCGGCTGTGTCACTCGGCGGGACTGCTGGCTCTGGTGCTGCTCGTCGGGCTGTCCGCCTGCGGCAGTCCGTCGCCGGATGCTCCAGTGTCAGACCATACCACCGGACCGGCAGCCGCCGTCGTGTCACCTCCCGCAGGCGACCCACCACGCGCCAGTCTCATCGCCCCGCACGCGCCCATGCCGGATACGCGCCGCACCGATGCTTCACGAGCCACCAGCCCCGCCGCGCCCCGCGCTGTCCCCCCTGCAGCCCCAGCGGACCCCCCGCCATCCAACGCGCAGACCACCGCCGACCAGGCGCAGCGCGAGACACGGGAGATGTGGTTAGCCGAGCTGCGCGAGTCTCCTGACGCCACGGTCCGGCTCCAGGCGCTCCAACACTGGGCGCAGCAGCCGGGCACGGGGATCGATCCGCTGACCTTCGCGCTAGTGGACGAAGACGAGGAGGTGCGCACGCGGGCGGAAGAACTGTATGCGCAGCAGCTCGCGCAGGAGGAGGCCACGGCGCCGTGAGGCGTCGACCGGTCTGACGAGAGCCGCACGACGAGAGACGAGACACGAACGTAGACGACCGCATCGGAGGAAGTCAGTCATCACATCATCACCAGGAGGTGCAGCATGCAGCAACGACGACGCAGCAGACTCATCAGCGGACTTCTAGCCCTCGGCCTGCTCGCCGGGGTGGCCCTCACGGCTGGCCTGGCCCAGGCGGTGGACGCGCTCGGCCCCTACTATGCGCTCCCGTCGTGGGACCGGAATATGCCGGTCGCGAATCGGTTCGTGGTCCTGACGAATTGGGGCAGCCAGGCGGTGTTGGACAAGGAGACTGGGCTGGTGTGGGAGCGCTCGCCGCTGATAACGACCCACCCTTGGGACTTAAGCGCCGGGTTCTCGAAGTCGGCCCTTGTTCAGTGCACGAGCCGCACCACCGGCGGG
>Ga0209515_10002315_pt1 | contig 29594 bp, 25 predicted proteins | sample Subgroupgradi54m_FD_187454 | JGI IMG/M metagenome (GOLD analysis project Ga0209515, IMG submission 187454) | Subsurface groundwater microbial communities from S. Glens Falls, New York, USA - GMW60B uncontaminated upgradient, 5.4 m (SPAdes)... ... | reverse complement strand
TCAGTTTTACACCTCACCTGATACCCATGGATCGCGGGATACTTTCCACCATTTATGCCAGGCCCCTCAAGCCAACGGATACAAAATCGATTCTCACCCTTCTCTCCGACTTTTATAAGGACGAAGACTTTGTCAGGATCCTCCCCGAAGGCATACTCCCCAAGACCAAAGACGTCCGTGGGACAAACAATTGTTTCATCGGCGCTGTTTACGACCCGAGGACCAAACGCCTCGTCCTGATCGCCGCCATCGACAACCTCATGAAGGGGGCTTCCTCTCAAGCGGTTCAAAACATGAATCTGATGTGCGGGTTTGAAGAGACAACCGCGCTTAAATAAAGCCTCCTTCAGTGTTTACTCCTTCTAATTTACCCGTACTGCGATGAATCATGATTTCAATCACCGCAAAATATGAGGGGATTATTCTTGCCTCTGCGGTGAATAGGATATATAATCTCATTATTATTTGCGGAGATTAAATGTATATTTACGAACATCAGCAATGGCCAAACTTTGCGTGGGACCCATCAAAGATTTCTATCTTGCTCGCGGAGGTACGCCATCTACAGGGTCGTTTGCTGGGAAAAATGGAAGCTTTGGGTTTTAATTTGCGAGAGGAAGCTACTCTCAAAACTCTCACTCAAGATGTCGTAAAGACCAGTGAGATTGAGGGTGAAAATCTGGATGTCAGGCAAGTTCGATCTTCCCTTGCGAGACGACTGGGCATAAATGTCAAAGATCTACTTCCCAGGGACCGCCATGTTGAAGGTATTGTAGAAGTCATGCTCGATGCCACTCGCGAATACGATGCCTCACTGACAAAAAAACGTTTATGCACCTGGCATACAGCACTTTTCCCGACAGGAAAGAGTGGTATGCACCGTATTACTGCCGGTCATTGGAGAAGCAAATCCAGTGGTGTGATGCAAGTAATATCCGGACCCTATGGTCATGAGAAAGTGCACTATGAAGCGCCGAGTTACAGGCGCTTGTCGGCCGAGATGAAAAAATTCATCAAATGGGTAAATACAGAATCTGAAATGGACCTGGTTATGAGAGCGGCATTGGCCCATTTTTGGTTTGTCACTCTTCATCCCTTCGAAGATGGCAATGGTCGTATGGCTCGTGCCATCGCTGACATGCTTCTGGCACGCTCCGAAAAAACTCATCAACGTTTTTATAGCATGTCTTCTCAAATCCAGAGTGAGCGGAATGCCTATTATGCTGTGCTGGAAAAGTGTCAGAAGAGTTCGCTTGATATCACGTTATGGATGGAATGGTTTCTAAAATGCTTGAAACGGGCTATTGGGGCCTCCGAGGAAACTCTGGAAGACGTTCTTCAAAAAGCACGATTTTGGAAAGCGCATGCCGGGGAATCGTTCAATGAACGGCAACTTTCCCTCGTCAATCGTCTGCTGGATGGATTTGAAGGAAAACTTACTTCTTCCAAATGGGCCAAGCTGACCAAGTGTTCTCAGGATACCGCACTGCGGGATATCAACGACTTGTTGGGACGCAAGATCCTGATGAAGGATAATGCGGGCGGGCGTAGTACCCATTATCAGCTGCTAAGGACTCAAAGTCCCAACCAGTGACATTTTATTTGACAACTTCTTTATCTCCTGGCCGATAACGGTATCCAATGGCACCGACAACATCCATCGAGACCTTATCAGCCCTGTGGTCCATCGCTTATAGTCTTGAGAGAGCCACTTCGTCTCCAAAGGCAATTCCATTCCCCTTTCTAGCCTCTGCGATTCTCACTTTAGATTCTTTTTACCATTCCGTAGGGAGTTCGAAGAGGTCACCTTCTCTCCTCTCCGCTGATCATAAGCAGGTCCGTCAATGGGCAAGAACTCTTGAAGCCAAGCCGCTTGAGACCAAGAGGCTCCAGACACGCATTCAGGAAACGCTCAATTTTTTGAATAACTCAATAAGGGGGGGACGGCCACCCATGGATCTCAGGCCTGCAGAAGAAGCCGCCCCTCCCTGGGTGCAGAAATCTCCGATTCTCGGGATGATCTTATTCCTTGAGTCATCATTGACGGGTCTACCACAATCGGATCATGTGGCACCCGTGATTCCATTTCCTGTGAGAGAAGCAAAAGGGCCACCCATCGACTATCCGGACACAGCCACGACAGCTCTGAAACGCCTAGAAGGTCTTCGTGCTCTCGCTGAAGGAGGGATTGATGACGCGTGCCAAAAATTCACCGACGCGCTACGGGCACGTTACGGAGAGGGGTATCTTCAAGATCTTTTTAGACGATTCCCGATAACCACCCTGGATTTGGGTGAAAGAATCTGGAAAAACTGTCACGCCATCCCTGGGTTCAAAAGCCTCCTCTTTAGAGGAACACCCACTCCTCTGGAAGAGGATCCGAAGACGAGGTTCGTCGGGGAAGAAATTGTCCCCTACCCAATTCAGTTTCAAGTAAGATATCACACTCAAGGCCCAAAAAAAGGTTTCTTTCTCTCCATCACTCCTCTCATTTATCTGAATCCCAAGAAGCCTCCCTTGGCCCTTAATCTTCATCAATTTTCAGGAGACCGGAGGGGACTCGTCCAGCAGATTTGGCTTGGATGCATCCCGAATGAGGTGCATGCCATCGCCCTGGGCTTTACCAATGATTTATTGGAAACTCGTTCGGAAGAAAATCTCAGGACTTTTAAAAAGGCGCTGGAAGGAGGTCAAAAGGGGGCATTCTTTGCCTTTGATTTACTGACTGCCTCTCTACTGGTCTTTCCGGATGAAAGTGCTCAAAGAGAAACAATCAAGCAGCATCCTGAAAGAATCTCGACATAAGAAACCGGTCTCAAAAGAGATTTGCCTGTGAAGCAATCGCCTCCACCAGGTTTGGGATTGTCGATCGGCGGGGTTGGGCGACCACCTTTAGGCCGATTTCCTTCGCTGTTTTGGTCGTCATAGGACCGATGGAGGCCACAGGAATCTTACGCGCATGCTCTTCGACCCCAGCCATTTTGGCCAATGCCATATAATTTCTGACCGTGTTAGAACTCGCAAAGACAATCAAATCAGGTACGTCCTGACTCAGGATCCTGGCAAGAGGCAGGGCGTTTTTACGGGGAATCCTCTGTTGATAGATTTCGACTTCTTCGACCTTAGCCCCCATCTTGAGGAGTCCCTGGGGGAGATCCTCATGCGATTCATGGGCCCTCAAAAGAAGAATTTTTTTTCCTCTGATCCCTCGCCTCTTGAAGGTCTTCAGAAGGCCCCCTGTACGAAACTCACTCGCCACCAGATCAGCTTCTAGTCCTCTCTCCTTTAGAACTCTTGCCGTCATTGGACCAATAGCAGCAATCAATACCCTGCCCAGGACACGGATGTCTTTTTTGAGGAATTTCAGCCTCTCAAAAAAGAAATTTACGCCGTTGGCGCTGGTAAAGACAAGCCAGTCCTTTTGGGAGAGCCTGTGAACCGCCCGATCGACAGGCTTCCAATCCTTGGGGGCTCTAAATTCCAGGGTCGGCATTTCAAAAACACGGGCCCCCTCTTCCTCCAACTTTTGAGAGAGCTCACTGGCTTGTCCCCTTGAGCGGGTCACCAGGATCTTTTTTCCAAAAAGCCTTTTTTTCTCGAACCAGGCGAGGTCTTTTCGGAGCTCAACCACTTGACCGACAACCGTAATCGTCGGTGGACGGATTTTCATCCGATGAGTTTCTTCAACAATAGTTTTCAAAGTACCCACAGCCGTCTTCTGCTGTGGCAATGTTCCCCACTCAATCACCGCGACGGGTGTTTGAGGATCTCGACCCGCTTCGATTAATTTTTTCATATTCTTCTCAAGGGTCCCAAAACCCATCAAAAAGATAACCGTGCCTATCTTCGAGAGGGCCACCCAATCAGGGGGGGCATTGCCCTCTTCATCCCTTTCATGACCGGTGACAAAGGCAACAACGGAGGTCACATCACGATGCGTGACAGGAATTCCGGCATAGGCAGGGACCGCAATCGCCGAGGTTACACCCGAAACAATCTCAAAGGACACAGCCGCCGCTGCCAAGGCCTGGGCCTCTTCACCTCCCCGCCCAAAAACAAAAGGATCCCCTCCCTTTAATCGAACAACGATTTTCCCCTTCTTCGACTCCTGGATCATCAGGCGATGAATCCTCTCCTGATCTTTCGTGTGGCTCGCCCCTCTCTTACCCACATAAATCTTTTTGGCACGAGGAGGGGCATAGGAGAGGAACCTCTTATTGGCAAGGTAGTCGTAAATAATGACATCGGCACGTCTCAAACAGGACTCGGCCTTCCGGGTGATCAGACCTGGATCACCCGGTCCCGCACCGACGAGATAGACAATGCCTTTTTGTTTAGATTTTCGAATATCTTTCACGTGTGCTACGCAGAATTTCCCGCGCTCCCTGCCCCAAAAGGGATTTTGCCAACTGGACCCCTAGTGGCAAAGCATCGCGAATATTCCCCTCCAAACGATCTCGGATCAGTTCACGACCCTCTGGGGAGGCAACCATCCCCGTAATCTTGAGATTTTGTCCGTTGACCTCGGCAAAGCCGGCAATGGGAGCCTGGCAATCACCCTCCAAATTTTTCAAAAAAGATCTTTCTGCATGAACACAGTGAGCGGTTTCAACATCATTAAGAGGATCGAGCAGATGCCGGAGCTCGGCATTCCCTTCTAAAATTTCAAGACCAATCGCCCCCTGTCCGACGGCTGGCAACATCAAGGTTGTGGGAAGATATTCCGTAATCTTGGAGGACATCCCAAGACGTGTCAGTCCCGCTGCGGCTAGAATAATTCCACTCAGACCCTCCGTTGCCAGCTTGCCCACTTTGCCCACCTTGCCCACCTTGCGAAGACGCGTCTCAATATTTCCGCGGATTGGAACGATTTCAAAGTCAGGGCGAAAGCTTTTCAATTGGGCTTGCCGTCGCAGAGAACTCGTCCCAATCCTCGCCTTCTTGGGAAGATGGAAGAGCGAACTGTATTTTTTTGAAATAAAAACATCACGAGGATCATCACGTTTGAGGATGGTACTGATCCCCAAACCGCGTGGCAACTCCACCGGCACATCCTTCATACTATGAACCCCGATTTGGACCTTATTTTCCAGAATCTGTTCTTCTATTTCTTTAAGAAAGAGGGCCTTGCCTCCAATCTCGGATAAAGGCGTCGTCTTGATCTTGTCCCCTGTGGTCTTGATCACTTTGATGGTGACGCCAATATCTCCATACTCGGCTTCAAGAAGTTTTTTCACATAATTGGCCTGCCACAAGGCCAGTCGGCTCCCTCGACTTCCCAAAATTAAATTTCTTTTACGATTGGCCATTTTTCACCATTCCATCATCTATTAACTTATGAACTCCTGGGTAAGTCAAGGTAACTATTCTGAAACTCTTGCCTATTTGGGCTAAGTTCATTACGACCTGAGTCTCATGGATTCCAAAGTGATCATTAACCAAAAAGGTACAAACCGGGTCCAGGGAGGACATCCCTGGGTCTTTCGCTCTGATATCCTCGAGGCCGCCGAAGTCAATCCGGGGGATGTGGTCTCTGTCTATCAACCGAAGGGAAAGTTTTTGGGGCAGGCCTTCTATAACCCGCGCTCGCAAATTTCTCTTCGTTTTATCAGCCGGCGCCCAGAGGCCATTGATTCTCATTTTTGGCACCATCGCATCAAAAAGTCTCTCGAAGGCCGTGCCCCTTACTGGGGTGACAAGGACGCGTGCCGCTTGATCCATGGAGAATCCGACCGGCTCCCCTCTCTCATCGTGGACAGATATAAAGACGTGTTGGTCTTCCAAACCCTTAGTTTAGGCATGGATCGATTCAAGGAAACCCTCCTCGCGATCCTTGACGAACAGCTTCATCCTCGAGCGATTGTGGAACGCAATGATTCCACCATTCGCGAACTCGAGGGCATGGTCCTCCAAAGCGGCGTTGTCCGAGGAGAGCTTCCCTCCTCGCTCGAAATCCGGGAAGGAAATTATTTTTTTAAAGTCGATCCTCTTCAGGGACAAAAGACAGGTCTCTTCCTGGATCAGTCCGAAAATCATCAAGTGGCCGGTCGCTACAGTCAAGGCCGGGTCCTGGATCTTTTCAGCTACCAGGGTGGTTTTGCATTGCCAGCCTCCACAAAGGCCGAAGAGGTCATCGCCGTGGACAGTTCCCTCCCCGCCCTTGAGAAGCTGAAGAAGAACTGTGAGAGAAACCAGATCCAGAATGTGCGCACCGTCGAGGACAACGGATTTGATTTTCTTCGACGATGTCATGAACAAAAAGAATCTTTCGATATGATTATCCTCGATCCTCCTCCTTTTGTCAGGAATCGAAAAAATATCGGTGGAGGAATTCGGGGTTATAAAGAAATCAATCTCCGAGCCATGAAAATTTTAAAGCCCGGGGGCCTTCTGGTGACCTGTTCGTGTTCACAAAATTTTACACCAAGACTCTTTGATGAAGTCCTCCAGGAAGCCTCTCAGGATGCCAAATGTGATATTCAAATATTAGAGCGACGCGGGGCTTCCTCCGATCACCCTGTCTTGCTTTCTTTTCCGGAATCATCCTATCTTCAGTGCTGGGTATTAAGGGTTTTATAACCTCTATGAAAAAAAGAGCCCTCATTGTGGAAGGCGGCGGCATGAGAGGCGCCCATTCGTGCGGGGTCATGATGGCCCTCGCCGAATCGGGACTGACCTCTTTTGACGTCGTCGCCGCAACCTCCGCAGGAGCCTGCACAGCGGCATTCCTCGTCAGTGGCCAACCCCAACTCTTGCCTATCATCTGGACCGAGTATCTGCATGGCCATACCTTTATTAATTTTAAAAACGTCCTCAGAAAAAAATCGATTATGGATCTGGATTATCTCATCGACGATGTCTTTTGTATCAGGCAGCCCCTGGACATCGGAAGCCTTCAAAGAAGTGCCACCGATTTTTATATCACGGCCACCCACTGCGAATCAGGCAAGGCAACTTATTTTCATAATCGTCGTGATCCTATCCTAAAGGCCCTCAAGGCCTCTTCGGCGATTCCCATCGCTTATCGACAACCCGTTATCATTGATAATCAACCCTATCTCGACGGCGGCCTCTCGGATCCTATTCCTATTCAAAAGGCCATCGAGGCGGGATGCGAAGAAATCTATGTCGTCTTGACGCGACCTGAGGGGTATCGAAAAAAAGTTTCTGTAATGAATCTCTTGCCGCGATTTTTTGAGAAAAAATACCCTCGCCTCTCAGAAACCATGCTTCACCGGCATGAAACCTACAATCGCATTGCGGAAAATCTGGAAAAGGGACATTACCCGGGCCGGATTCATATCATCCGGCCAAGCCAAAAACTCCCCATAAGCCGACTGACCACAAAATTAGAGAGCATCAAGGCCGCCGTGGCTATGGGATATCAAGACGGCCTTAGGATGGGCGTCTAAACGACTCTTCTTCATTGATTGACTTCAAGGCCATTGTCCCCTAAAATAGGCAATTAGATCATTAACTTATCATGACGAGAGGTCCCGGTGCCAGAAATGCTCAGTGACGAAGAAATAGTGCACACCCTGAATGAAACTCTCCTGAAGGAGGCCTCGGAGATCAAGGCCGAGCGAAAGTTGCTCAAGGAGAGGATCCATAAACTTGAAGAGACACGGAGCTCTGTCAGTGATGCCGTCTACCAAAAGGTTCGTTCGGATTATACGACGAAACAAAATCAAACGACGGAAAAGCTTCTGGCTCTCAGAAAGGATTTGGAGAAAGAAGAAAAGATCCTCCTCGAAAAGAAGGTTCGTATTGAGTCCAGCATCAAATCCCACAAAGAAAAGATCGAAGAATCAAACCTGCGCCACGGCCTGGGTGAGTATACAAAAAAAGAATTCGAGGAGGCCACCGATCAGGCCACAGAAGAAGTCAAAAAACTCGAGGGGGCCTTAAAAAAATTAGAGGAAGGCCTGACCAGGCATCGCGAAATATTTGAGGGTGAGGAGTTAGGAAGCGTGGCCTCCGAAACGCCGGCCCCCACAAAATCAGGCGAATCCAAAATGGATTCTACCTCAAGAATAAAGCTCGAAACCTCCCATAAGGTACCCGAACTTCACGTCATTGAAAATGGCAAGGTCACCCAGATGCTCCCGATTGATAAAACGATTCAAATAGGCCGATCTCCGGCCAATGACGTCGTCCTAAAGGAGCCCAAGGTGTCGCGCAAGCATGCCGAAATTCAGTCTGTGGGAGGAAAATACGTCCTCATGGATCTCGAGTCTTCCAATGGCACCTATGTGGGGGGACAAAAGATCAAGGAATATATCCTCCAGCCAGGCGATGAAATCGTCATTGGGAATACCAAAATGATTTTTAAGATTTAGACCGGCAAAAAATTTTAATTTTTGTATTTTCCAAGCAACCTTTTAAAATTCACCCCGATAAACCCAACCAAGATGACACTCCATTTTAATCCCATTCCTGTTTTCTCCCCTCCCCGGGATTGTCCCTTTCTTGGGGCTCCTGTCGCTGGTGAACAGGGCCTCTTTATTCGTCAAACAGCGGATGGGCTTGCCGGAGGGGATGGTTTAGCCTCAAAGCACCGGGCGGGTTTTCCCGTCACTGTCTCCTGGAACGGGGTTATCAACGGCTCCCAGGCGTTAGAGTTAGGAAGACCTTTTCACTTCTCCGATTCGATCTCAAATCTCTCCTTTAAGCTTGTCGTCCATAACCACCAGGGGCACCCCAGGTATCGTCTGACCTCTTTTACTCCCTTTCCCGTCACTATTGAAGTCGTGCAGGAGGGAAGTATTCTTCATGTCGGCAACGGTAGCAAAGAGCCTGTGCAAAAAATAAAAGTGGTTGCGTCACACATAACACCTTCAGGCAATCCTTTTTTAAAAAAAACCACTCAAGATGGCACCCTCTTCTTAACAGCAGGACAATACAGAATCGGGGCTGACCAGCAGGTCTCTCTTGATTTTACACTTCCGGATACTTCCGTGCCTAAAATTCCTGCACCAAAAAAATCCCCTTCAGCGAAGAAAGCGGTCAGGGCTCCAAAACTGACCCCGACCCGCAACCCTCTCGTAGAAGCAATTGCCTCGGCCCTCCATGAGGTTTGGCGTGGACTCGCCAGTAAACCGCGTTATGTCCCAACGCAGGATATGGATTGGAGGGAGGCACACCCTGAGTATGCCGGCGAGGTGAATATTGTGGCGTTGTCTTATGGCCAGCTCCCCCCAGACGTCCAGGATCAATACTATGGAAGAAAGACCAAAGTCATTTTAGAGACTATCCAAAGTCTCTCGGCTCAAAATGAAATACAAGACGAGGAATTGATCTTTAAAATAGCCCAGGCCTTGTATGACGATTTTCAAAGTACGACAAACTCAAGAGAGACTCCCCCTCCCTTTTCATCTCTAGGAGCCACCCTGAGGGAACGCTATCAGGCCCAAGCCAGGGCTGCCTTGAAGGTCTATCTTGCCTCTCTCTAATTTTCTTGCTGAATGGCGAGGATCATTTTAAAGGGAATTATGGCAAAAAAAACCAAACCTCTTGTCGGACTTATCATGGGATCCAAATCAGATTGGGCGACGTTGTCACACACGGCCGAAATGCTGAAAAAGTTCAAAGTGCCTTTTGAAGTACGAGTGGTCTCGGCCCATCGAACTCCCAACCAGCTTTTTAAATACGCCGAATCCGCCCAAAAACGGGGGGTTGAAGTCATTATCGCCGGTGCGGGGGGGGCAGCCCATTTGCCGGGAATGACCGCGGCAAAAACCAGCCTGCCTGTCTTGGGTGTGCCCATTGAATCCCAGACCCTCAAGGGCCTTGATTCGCTCCTCTCCATGGCTCAAATGCCGGCGGGAATTCCTGTCGGCACCCTGGCTATTGGTAAAGCGGGGGCAATCAATGCCGCCTTGTTGGCGATTTCTATTCTTGGCAATCAATATTCCAAGTTTCGCTCTGCCCTGGAAAAATTTCGCAAGACACAGACCAAAGAAGTACTCTCTCACCCGGATCCCCGGAGGAAAAAATGATCGTTGGTATTCTGGGTGGTGGGCAGCTGGGACGCATGCTGGCCTTGGCTGGACATCCTTTGGGTCTTCAATTCCGGTTTTTTGATTCTTCGACCGCCTTGCCCGTCAAATCGATCGCCGAAACCTTCATCGGGCCCTATGAAGACTTTAATCTTCTAAAAAAATTCGCCAAAGGCCTTGATCTGGTCACTTACGAATTCGAAAATGTCCCTGTTGAAGCCGTTCGTTATCTGGAAACATTACTTCCCGTCTTCCCCTCATCTCAAGCCCTGGAGATCTCTCAGGATCGGTTGCACGAAAAGACTCTCTTTCAACATCTTAAAATTCCCACACCAAAATTCAAGGCAATCCATAGTCGGGAGGAATTAATTCAGGCCGTTCGAGAACTCGGATATCCCTGCCTCCTCAAGACGAGAAGGCTCGGCTATGATGGAAAGGGCCAGTTTCTAATAAAGACAAAAAAAGATACCCAAAAGGCTTGGGAAAGGTTGGGCAAGACTCCTTTGATCCTCGAACAATTCATAAAATTCAAAAGAGAACTTTCTATTTTGGCCGTCAGATCCAAAAAAGGGTTGTGCACCTTTTATCCCCTTGTTGAAAATCATCATCGCGAAGGTATTCTCCATCACTCACTCGCGCCGGCACCCAAAGTATCCCGCAAGCTTCAATCACTGGCTCAGACATATGCAAAAAGGATTTTGAAAAAATTAAACTACACGGGAGTCCTGGCGATTGAGTTTTTCCAATGTGGTGATCAACTCATTGCCAATGAAATGGCACCGCGCGTCCACAACTCAGGTCACTGGACTTTGGAGGGAGCCGAGACCAGCCAGTTTGAAAATCATTTGAGGGCCCTTCTGGGTCTCCCTCTGGGATCAACCAGGGTAGTGGGCCACTCCGTGATGTATAACCTGATTGGCCGGTTGCCCCCCTTGGGGAAAATACTCAAGATACCCGGAACACACCTCCACCTTTATGGAAAAACACCCAAAGAAGGGCGGAAGCTGGGACATGTCACCTGCCTGTCTTCGAATTCAAAAAAACTCAGAGAAGCGGTGAAATAACCCGGCACATCCCGTCAACAAAGGATTTGAGAAGAGAGCCCTGCCCTACATCCTCGGGTGTCATACGTTTTGCCTGAGTCAAAATTTTATCAAAAGTGACCTGAAGCTGGGAGGTAACCTCCTCATCATAGATCAAGATGCTGGATTCGAAGTTGACGAGAAAACTGCGAATATCCATATTCGCCGATCCGACGAGGGCGAGGCGATGGTCGATGGTAACGACCTTGGCATGAACAAACGACTCGGCATATTCAAAAAGCCGAACACCACAATCGAGCAACTCTCGGTACCAGCTCCTCCGTGCCAAATCCAGCAAGGCCTGATCCGACTTTTTGGGAAAAAGCAAATCAACAACGACACCGCGCCGTGCCGCTCCCTCCAGGGCCAGCATCATATTGGAGTTAGGCACAAAATAAGGAGTCGTGATCGTCACCCTCTTCCTGGCTTCGTGGATGGCCGCCAGGAAAATAAGCTGTAAAGTATGCTCCTCTTCATCGGGACCTGTGGGGAGAGTCTGCACGAGAGAAGAACCTTTTTTGTCCTGTTTGGGGAAATAAAGAGGACCCGAAAGATCCTCATCCGTCGTAAAATGCCAATCTTCGGCGAAGATAACCTGGAGCTGGTTCACCACAGGGCCTTCAAGCTTTACGTGGGAATCACGCCAGGACAGGAGACGATTGCGCCATTGAAGATATTCGTTGCCAATATTTTGACTCCCAATAAATCCGAGGCGGCCATCGACAACAATAAGCTTCCGATGATTTCTGAGATCGTAGCTTAATCGGCGAACGGTGCGCACAGGACCAAAAAACTCGACGCGCACCCCCGCTTCCAACATCGGCCGGATAAAACGACGACCGACTCTAATGGAACCTATGGCATCAAGAAGGAGACGACATTCGATTCCTTCCCGAGCCCTCTGGATCAGGAGATCACGAAAGTAGAGGCCTGTCTCATCGGGTTGGAAAATATAATATTCCATATGGACATGGTGCTTTGCTGATTTGATGGCTTCTGCGATGGCGCCATACGTAGCAAAGGCCTCCTCATAGAGGATTACCTGATTTCCGGAAGTCACGGGGAAATCGGTAAGCTCCTTTGCCATCTTGGCTACCTTGGCAAAGTTGGGTACCAAGGCATGATCGGTAACCTCAAAAAAGGCGCGGCGTGAAGGATTGGGTTTGCGCTTCCTCTTGCGGCGCAATTTTTTATAGCCAAAAAACAAATAGAGGAAAAATCCAAAATAATTCAAAATTAAAAAAGTAAGAATCCAGGAAAGAGTGACCGCGGGTTCACGCCGGCGACTAATCACCACACCGGAAAAAACAATGACAAGGATCAGATCAACCGTCGCTAATAAGAACCAGATATCATCCATTTTCTAAGCTTAGCCTAAGCCGGCATCCGCGACAAGCTTCTCTTCGTAAACGAGAACCAAGGAGAATTTATTCTGGACGAATGGGTTCAGCCATGATGAACTCAAGGACACTTCAGGAGGAAACATGAAATTAAAAAATCTTTTGTCTCTGATATTGTTTGTTTCTGCTGGCACTCTACTCGGTGCTCTGTCAATGGCACAGGCAGGTGTCGTGATTGTGAGCCAGCAAGTTCTTTCGATGCCGACCGCCATGCAGCAAACAGGCAAGGTCTACATTGATAAAGACCGGATGCGTGTGGAGACATCGGGTGGCATCGCTGACCAGATCATGATTGTACGACAAGATAAGGGAGTGATGTGGGTCATCAATCCCAAGACGAGAACTTATACCGAGATGTCCAAAGGAGATTTGCACAAAGTCACAGACTCTTTAAAGAATTTATCTGCCAGCCAGACCAAAAAATCATCTTTTGAGATCCAACCGACGACCTACAAAAGAATCGCCTCCGGTGAAAAAATCGGATCCTGGAATTGCGATAAATATGAGGGTTCTATCCAGGGACAGAAGAATCAGGACATTTGGACAACCCCACCCTCCAATCTTGGACTCGATGCCGGTGATGTCCAAAATATGAAGGCCCTTGGCGGGTTCTTTAAGGATATGGGGAGAAGCTCCTCCAATACGGCCTCACCTTTTGATATCGAAGCCCAAGATTCACCTGATCATTATTCGGGAATTCCTGTAAAATCGATTTTTTATTCTCACGGACAACAACGTATTCAAAACGAGGTCAGGGAAGTCAACAAGCAGAACATCGATCCAGCACTTTTTGAATTGCCACCAGGGGCACAAAAACAGGCCATGCCTTTTTAAGCTCTCAATGAGCCTGGGCCCAGTTATCCCCCACCCCCACGTCCACCTTGAGGGGCACGGCCAGTTTGGCCACCCCTTCCATCTCTTCTTTCACCATCGATGAAAACGCCTTCATCATTTTTTCCGGTACCTCAAACACCAACTCGTCGTGAACCTGAATAATCATCTTGGCCTGTGGAAACGCCTCCTCAATTCTCCCATGAATACGAATCATGGCCTTCTTAATTAAATCGGCCGCCGTCCCTTGAAATACAGTATTGAAAGCGACACGCTCCGCCATCGAACGCACATTTTTGTTGGAACTTTCGATATCGGGGAAGTGTCGCAAACGCCCAAAAAGCGTCCTGACCAATTTTTGCTCTCTCGCTTGGGCAAGGATAGTCTCTTTAAGAGACTTCACCCCCGCATGTTGGGCAAAATAATTTTGAATATATTTTTCGGCCTCCTGAATATCGACCTCTAACTGTTGCGAGAGACTAAAGGCCCCCTGCCCATAGAGGACGGCAAAGTTGACGGTCTTGCCCGCCGATCGCATGGCATGCGTCACTTCCGATTCGGAAACATCAAAAATTTTTGCCGCCGTGGCCCGATGAATATCTTTTTCAGCTGCAAAGGCCTCCAAAAGGGTCTTATCGTGGGAGAGATGGGCGAGTATTCTTAATTCAATTTGAGAATAATCGGCGGAGAGAAGCCTATTTCCCTTCTCCGCAATAAATGCCTCGCGGATACGCCTTCCCTCTTCGGATCGGATAGGAATATTTTGCAGATTGGGGTCTGAAGACGACAAACGGCCTGTCGCGGCAATCGTCTGGTTAAAGGACGTATGAATGCGGCCTGTCTCCGGATTGACGATCTCAACCAGGGCGTCGAGATAAGTTGATTTTAGTTTTGACAAACTGCGATGCTGCAACAGGATTTTTGGCACTTCATGCCCCTTGGCTAATTCGGTCAGCACCTCAACATCGGTCGAGTATCCCGTCTTGGTCTTGCGAATCGGCGGTAATTTCATCTTTTCAAAGAGGACATCGGCGAGTTGTTTGGGGGAATTCAGATTAAACTGGCACCCGACCTCTTCATATACCTTTTGCTCAATATCCTTGAGCAGGATCGCATATTCGGCCGACGTTTTTTTCAACTGCCGGGTATCCACCTTCACGCCGGTCATTTCCATTTTGGCCAGGACGGTAATAAGGGGTATTTCGATTTCTTCGAAGAGAGGCATGAGATTTTGCCGATGGAGTTGTGGAACCAGAATTTCGGTCAGACGAAACGTTACATCGGCATCTTCCCCCGAATAGTCACGAGCCGTCTCAACAGTCACTTCGGAAAAATTGATCTGCGCCTTGCCGGTTCCCGTCACTTCTTCGTAGGTCGTCGTTTTATGTTCGAGATAGGTATGGGCCAATTGGTCCAGATTATGAATGGTCTCCGGATTTAAAAGATAAGCCGCAATGAGCGTGTCAACGGCCAGCCCTGCTACGGTGACTCCATGCCGTTTGAGGATTTCATAATCATACTTGGCGTTTTGGGCATACTTGGGGATCTTTGGATCTTCCAAAACAGGTTTTAAATAACGCTTGATCAATTCCCACGATAATTGAGCCGGAACACCCAGATACAGGTGTCCCACCGGAATATAATAGGCCTCTCCGGCCTGACAAGACAACGAGAGCCCCACAAGATCCGCCTTCATCGTATCCAAACTGGTTGTTTCCGTGTCAAAGGCAAAACCCCGACAATTTTTAAGTTTTGCCGCTATTTTTTCTAATTCTTCCTCACTCAGGACCAAGTGATAGTCTTTGGCCGAAAGAGTTTTTTGGGGGGCCAGTTCGGATAAAAACTTGCGGAATTCGAGCTCTTCAAAAAGCGTCTTGATGGCTTGATGGTCCGGTTCCCCAAGCTGGAAATCCTTGAGATCGTATTGGATAGGCACCTCTATCTCAATAGTGGCAAGCTCCTTACAGAGCCGGGCCTGATCGGCAAATTCCTGGAGTTTCTCCCCCAATTTGCCTTTGATGGACTTCGCATGGGCGAGTGTCGATTCGAGAGAGCCGTATTCCTGGATCAGCTTGATGGCTGTTTTTTCGCCAATGCCCGGAATCCCTGGAATATTATCGGAGGTGTCCCCTGACAAACCCAGCACATCGGTCACGCACGCCGGTTCGACCCCAAAACGTTCCTTCACTTCCTCGGCACGAATCCATTTATCCTTCATACTATCGTAGATACAAATGCCGTCATCCACGAGCTGCATCAGATCTTTATCACCCGTCACGATGACCGTAGAGATCTTCTTGGCCTCCATTTTTTTAGCAATTGTCCCAATCACATCATCCGCTTCATAATTGGGAAGTTCCAAAACCGGCAGATTGAGGGCCTTCACAATCTTGCGGAAGTAAGGGAACTGCGGCACCAAATCCGGAGGCGGCTCTGCCCTGTTGGCCTTGTAGGCGGCAAATTTTTCATTACGAAATGTCTTTCGGGCGACATCAAAGACGACACCAACCAGGTCCGGTTTTTCATCTCGAAGAAGTTTCAAGAGCATCGACGTGAAGCCAAAAAGCGCGTTGGTGGGTAGCCCCTTTGAATTAGAAAGGGGCCGAATGGCGTAATACGCCCGGAAAATATAACCGGAGGCGTCGATCAAGTATAATTTTTTTTTCGTCATGATCCCAACAACAATTTCGCGGCTTCCTTGGCAAAATAAGTCACAATCATGTCCGCTCCGGCGCGTTTGATCGAGAGGAGGGTCTCCATCATAACCGCCCTTTCATCAATCCAACCTTTTTGAGCAGCGGCCTTGATCATCGCATACTCACCACTCACGTTATAAGCAGCCACGGGAAGATTCACCACATCACGAACTTTTGCAATTACATCCAGATAAGCCAAAGCGGGTTTCACTAAAATAATATCCGCACCTTCTTTCTCATCGAGTTTGGCTTCTCGAAGGGATTCACGTACATTCGCCGCATCCATCTGATACGTTTTACGGTCTCCAAACTTGGGAGCCGACCCCGCTGCCTCACGAAAAGGACCATAAAAGGCCGACGCATATTTTACGGCATAACTCATAAGACCCGTCTCTTTAAAACCGGACTGATCCAAAGCACGACGAATAATTTTTACACGCCCATCCATCATATCCGAAGGAGCCACCATATCGGATCCTGCTTGAGCGTGGCTGAGGGCCGTTTTGGCAAGAAGTTCCAGCGAAGCGTCGTTATCGATAGTTCCCGATACAACCCCGCAATGGCCATGACTCATATATTCACAAAGACACACATCGGTGATCACATACAACTCAGGAACTTTATCTTTGATGGATTTAACCGCTGTTTGAATAATACCTGACTTGTCGTAGGCCGATGACGCCCGGTCGTCTTTTTTGTGAGGAATGCCAAAAAGAATCACAGCGGGGATTCCCATTTTAAAAACTTCCTTGGCTTCTTTCACCACCTGAGAAATGGAAAGTTGCGAAACTCCCGGCATCGAACGCACAGGACGACCACGACCTTCCGTGACAAAAAGAGGAAGGACAAGCTGATCCGGTAACAGTTGAGTTTCTCGGACCATCCGACGAATGGCCGCATTTTTTCTTAACCGTCGCGGTCTTTGATTAGGAAAATTCATACTTCCTCTTCTTAACTCCTCCACTTTTTAATATTCTTAAAATTTCAGGGTTGCCTAATCGACTAAAAACCAACCCTCGAAAAGTACCTTGAGAAGGTTTTTGATCTTCTGCAAGGCCTGCACAATAATCAGCGTGGGCTAAAACAGCGATGGCCTGGGGTCTCATTTCTCCACGGGCGATCTTTGCTTTGTTTGCCAGATTATTCACAACCACCTGAAAAGCTGCCTTTGCTTTTCCCATATCCAAAGGAACTTGTTGTCGCTTTTGAGCTCCAGCCGTTTCTAATATCTTCATGATGTTAGCATTGACTGCTGAACCAGAAACCAAAGCTCGAAAAGTACCTTGAGAAGGTTTTTGATCTTCTGCAAGGCCTGCACAATAATCAGCGTGGGCTAAAGCAGCGATGGCCTGGGGTCTCATTTCTCCACTGGCGATCTTTGCTTTGTTTGCCGGATCATTCACAACCACCTGAAAAGCTTCTCTTACCCTCTCATAGTTTAATTGAATATGTCTTTTTATTTCCGTCTGAAATCTAAAATATTTTGTGAGCATCTCATCAAGCTCTTTGGCTCGTTCTTCTTCTGTCCCTGCTTTGCTTCTCCATGTTATCAGCTCATTGCCAATCTCCTCCCCCAAACTCCTCATCCCTCGCCCTACCTCATCCACAACACTCTCCCAGCTCTTAAGCCATATTTCTAATGCCCTTCCCTCCAACACGATATCCAGCCTCTCCATATGATCCTTCCTCACAGGCAACGCTCCCATCTGATACCCACGGAGTACAAGGAGAGGTAACCCTGTCTCATCCGATAGTTCCTCCAGATTTTCACTCACTCTCTCAAACGCACGTCTCCATTCCTCCAACACAGGTATGCCTTCAAAATAAGGCAATACAGATCCCAGCTTGATTTGTTGCTGAACTTGATTTTGTAACTGCTGTGTTTGACCCACTCTCCTGATTTTTACCAAATCTCTCCTCGTATCGATCTCTCCTTCAAACACATCCTCCACCAATCCCAACAACCTCGCTAAATTTGCAAATCTTCCCCTCACATCCCAGCTCACTTCAAACACTCTTAAAGGTTCTTGATGCCCCTCCACCATCGCCCAACCTCTCCCAGTCCTCTGTGAAAACCTCTCCACACTTCCTGTTTGAAATGTATGAAAAATCGCCGTCACAGGCACAGTTCCTTCATTTCCACGATACGCTCTCGTGAGCTTATCCACAGAAATCACCACCCCTCCTCCATCCTCCCATTTGACTAAATCACGTTCATTCCAATCTTCATTTCTATCCGAATGAATAAAGTAACTCCTGTATCCAGGCAGAACTTCCCCCAACGCTTCCTGCAATAATCTCCCATGCTTTATGGTCGGAACATACGCCATCACCTGACCGCCATGACCTCCATAAAATACCTCTTCCTTATACTTCCTGGCCAACTCTAAAGCGTTTTCTTTCGTAGGTTCCCACCAAATGACTCTTTCACCATCTATTCTTACTTCCTCCGTTGTCACCTGTGGAACAATCCTCTTCCCAATCAGATGCCTCACCCATCTGTTTTCAATCGCATCCAACAACGGTAATATCCCACTGATATGATATCCCGCTAATCCATCCGCCGTGCCTGACAACCCAACCAATCGACTGTGACTCCCTTCAACAGGTCTCAATATCTCCTCTTCCTCTTCTCCTTTGATGACTTGACCTAATCCCAAGTGCTTTAAAATCTTCTGAACTGTTTTTTCTGCTTGTGTGTAATAAGCCTCATCCAACACCACCAACCATCGAAGCCCAGGATCAAACTCATCCAAATGATTGGGAACTGAATAAATCGTTCCGACAGTGATATCGCTGAGTTCCTTCACCGTTCCATCGAACTGACCGACTTTCTCAGGAAATTTTTCTCTCAAATCTTCTAAAATTTGTCTCTCAGCCACCAGGCTTGCTGTCAGAATCAAGACTCGATCAAACGTAACTTTTCTTCCGGGTTGAGAATTTCGAACAACACGAGTCTCAACGGCTTGAGGGTAGAACCACTCAATCATCCTTTCTATCGCCAGACTTTTCCCTGTCTGCATCGGCCAGGCAATGCCTAACCACGGATGATCATGAATATCCGCCCCGATTCCCAAAAGACCTCGTGCTTGATAATCCCGACATCCAACAGGATAGCAACCTTCAAAAACAGTGAGTCGTTGAGAAGGTGGATTAACAGGAGCTGGCCAGGGGCTTGTTGTTTCAAACCGATCTCGGTAGCCCGCTTGTGCACCAACAGAAGTAGCAGGCAAAGACCATCCCGCAAGAAGGTCCGGACGTAACGAAGCATCAAAAAGAGTGACTCGTGTCATTTGAAGGCTTTATCGGAAAGATGAAGGAAATGTTGCGGGAAATCTCCCTTTATGCGTCTCATTAAAAGTAAACTTGGGTTTGAAGATAGTAAACATTGGGAATAGGGGTAAATTCTCCAGAATTTCTCCCAACAGGAAAATGAGCACCAACAACCCCTTCCAGCCAGTCAAAAAGGGAATACTGACTTTCGGGGTTGATAAAAAGACTCCCACCCCGGAGATCAACGATATTTTGCATCATGACCTTCCACAAAGGAGTGATATCATACTTGAGATTCAGACTCACAAAGTGCCTCTGGTTGGATTGAATCAGCACCCCCGAACCAGGGGTTCCAACGCCCCCATGTCCGTTAAAAAAATATTCGAGCGCCATATAAAAGGTATTTTCAAATCCGTAGTCGATCCCGGCCGCTCCCTGGATAAAACGATCGCCCCTGTCTGCAAGGTCGTAAATCAATTCCCCCCGAATGCCGGCTTTGTGAATATCTCCCGCAAAGTCAAGGCCAAAAATCCCATCGCGGCGAAATCTCCCTCCCAGGAGAGAAAAATCAAAGTGCCCCCGTGTTTTCGTGACCCTCATCCCCATCCGTGATTGGTCAAAGTCGGGATTGATGGTGTAAACGGGATTGATCTTGAGACTCCCTCCGACAGCTATCTCCAGATTAGCCGCCGTCGTCCCCACCCTTTCGTCTTTTTCAACATCAAAAAGGGGAAGTCGCGTAAAAAGATCGGCTGGCGAAAAGAAATGCATAACGCCCCAATCGATTCTTTGACGTCCCAAGGTGAAGACAACGGGACCGTCATCAAATTTAAGATAGGCCCGATAAAAAGATTGGCCATAGAAAAAGTTTTTCTTCTGGATCAGATCATAATTCATGTCCGGATACGGTTCTTCGCGTTGGGATTGTCTGGCAGCAAATTCTTCCGTCTGAAGATAATTGCCACCGATGAGTTCGTTATCCCAAATGATCTTGGCGGAGAAAAACCGAAGGCCGTGTGCCTCCCATTCGGTACGAACTCGATTGAGATCTGCTTGATACAGCCTATTCGTGGCCCGTCTTTTAGAAGTAAAAAACAGATTTTTGTAGTACCCTTTAAGACCCAGAGAAAAAGAATCCTTCTGATAGAGATCAAACCCGTAACCAAGACAGGGATAAAGGAGAAGAAGACCCAAAAGAATTTTTTTCATCAACCCACTTGCCTCATCGCCTCCACGGGGACCAAACGCCCTGCCCTCCAGGCGGGGTAAAGAGACACGAGAAGATTAGAACCCAAAACAACCAAGAGTGAAAACCCGAGATAATACCAATCAATCTTGGGATAGACATGAGACCCGATAAGAAAATTTTGAAAGGTAGAAATAAACCGAGAGAGGTCTATCCCCACATGGCCAAAATATAAAGTAAGGGAAATTCCCATCACGATTCCCAAGAGGGCCCCCAAAGAAGTCAAAAGGAAGGACTCCAACGTCACCATAAAAATAATTTGGGAGGGCTCTGTTCCCAGCGCCATCATGAGGCCAAACTCGCGCACCCTTTCCACAATCGACATCATGAGGGTATTCAGGATACCAGCCGCAACCACCAGGAGAACAATCAGGATCACAATAAAAATCATTCCATTTTGAAAGCGCAAGAGTTGAGCCAACATGGGAATCAAATCTTCCCAGGTGAGCACTTTAAGATCACTATTTGAAATTTTCTGACGCAGGGTTTTGACGACACCATCGACAGCACTGGAAGGTTCAATCTTCATGGCAAATTTTGAAATACGCTGATCAAAGGAAAGGAGTCTTTGCGCGGAGGATTTCAAAATCATGACCGTTCCGTTGTCGATCTGATCATTGCCGGTTTCGAAGGTGCCGATCAGTCTAAAAGCCTCTCCGGCAAGGGCTCCATAATAATCCTGGGCCGTCACCACTACCTTATCGCCTATTTCCAGTCCCAGGATCTGGCGCATCTTTTCACCAATGGCAGCCGCATGATCATCTTCACGCGTCATGAGTCTTCCTTTAACAGCGTTTCGCCGACTTTTGATCGCAACCTCCTGATCAGGATCAAAACCCACCAAAAAGGTCGCCATCGAGTTTGTAGAGGACGAAACAATACCTCCACCAATAATACGCTCCGCAAAGGCAATGATATGGGGATCACTTTTCAAAATCTGACGGATGTTTTCCGGGTTTTCGATGACGCCATTCGTATTGTAGATATTCTCCAAGGCCTTGGGCACGATCTGGGCGTCACTGGTGAGTGAAGTTGTAATATTTTCGACCATCTGCAGCTGAGCCCCATGCATAAAACTTCGAAGAAAAATAAGGGCCCCCAAGCCAAAGGCCACCGCCGAAAGAGTAATCAGCGACCTCTTCTTGTTTCTAAAAATATTGCGAAGGGCAATTTTAAACAAAACACTCATAAAATGATCTCTCCATCATGGAGTCGTATCACCTGTCGTGCCCTCTCAATGACCATGGGATCATGGGAGGCAAAGACAAAGGTGGTTTGATATTGCTCGTTTAACTCTCGAAAAAGATTGATCAAACCCATCCCTGTTGCCGAATCGAGATTGGCCGTTGGTTCATCCGCCAAAATGACTTGAGGTCTTGTGGCCAGGGCCCGGGCAACCGCCACTCTCTGTTGTTGCCCGCCGCTCATCTCGCCCGGTTTTTTTCTCAACTGATCCCCAAGACCCACCCTCTTCAAAAGCCCGATGGATCGTTCTTCCCGTTCTTGGCGATTGATCTTTTGAAGAAGGAGGGGATATTCCACGTTTTCCTGGGCCGTCAGCACAGGAATTAAATTATAAGTCTGGAAGATAAACCCAATCCGATGAAGTCGAAAACTGGCCAATTTTTGTCTGGAGAGGAGGCTCAGATCCTCGTCGGCTATGAGGACTCTCCCCTCGGTGGGCTGATCCAGGGCCCCCAGCAAATGAAGTAACGTCGACTTGCCGGATCCTGAAGGGCCGGCTAACGTCACAAAGTCACCTCGATTTATTTTGAGTTGAATATTCCGGAGAGCCGGAACGGGAATACCATCCGAGTGATAGATTTTAGAAACATTCTCGAGAGAAATCATCGTTTCTCCTGAAACACCGACTCTGGAACAGGAGGTACAGGGTCAAAATCGATGGACACTACCTGAATCGTTGTCTTTTGACCGGGCTTCAAGACGGGTGTCATCTCCCAACGACTGGGAAAGAGGACCCCATCTTGAATCTTATAATCCCAAAATTTTAAATCCTTAACGAGCTCTCCCCTCTCATTTAAAAACTGCTGTTCGACGGGCAGATGGTCCTTCTCACGGACCCAAAAAATAACTTTTCCCCAAACGACAGGCGCATTGGGATGTGGGGCAAGCTCGATTTGAACAGTCATGAGTCCATCGCGCCTCTTCTTACTCTGGATGTGATGATCATAATCGTCGATATAACTCGATTCTTTGACCAAATCATCATTCGTAAAATCGCTTCCCATCCAAGGCTGCAACATCATCGAAGGGGGAATCTTCACAACCTTCTCAACAGAGGGAAGATAACTCCAGAGGTTATAGCCTAATCTCAAAAAAGAAGTCCCTCGATCTTTGGCCGGCTCCAGGATTCTGACAAAAACCCGTCTTTTTGTCCGATCATCCCAGACCCTCATCTTGATTGTGCGCGTCCAGGAAGGTCTCTGTACAGTCATCTCATAGTAGGAAATGTTGACATGACCTCTCATCTTTTGAATCATCTGAGTGATTAAATTCTTCGCCGCCTTTTCGTCTTTTTCCTGACCAAAGGATTTTTTCAATGGAGGACCCATGAAAAAAAACAGGATAATAAAAACAAAGAAGATTAGCTTTTTATAAAATTCCCCCGCAGCCATTTTCTTGCCCCTCCCACCAGGATCAGGGATCCCGTCACCAACAAGACATCTTCTGGACTCATTTTGGAAAGAGTGCTTTCGAGGGCTTTTACCATATCCGCTTCCACAATGCATGGTTTCTTAAAAACTGCCGCCCTCTCACGTAAACTCTCGGGAGCGGCAGCCCTTTTTAAGCCCGAGGTGGTAAAAACAAATTCATCCGTAATTGGAGCAAGGAACGAAAGCATCTCTTCGATATTTTTATCTCCCATTGCCCCAAAGAGGACGGTGAGCCTTCTCCCCCCGAGACGACTCCTAATAAATTCAAAAACAGCTTGCATCGCTTCCACATTATGGGCCCCATCCAGGAGGATCCAGGGATATAAACTGAGGGTTTCGAGACGACCCGGCCAGGATACCGATGCCAGACCCTCCTGAATCACCTCGCGCGCTATTTTGAAATGATAGCGTTCTACGAGCAGGTCCAACACCTTGAGGACGACGGCCGCGTTTTTAATCTGATGGCTCCCAACAAGACGGAGTGGGATATCTTTTGGAAGCAACTCCAAAACAGGCAACCACGGAGATTTTTTTTCTGTACAGAGATGGAGGATCACGTCTTTTGCCTCCGATGGAAGTATTCCCATAACAACGGGAATTCCTGGTTTGATAATCCCCCCCTTTTCAAAGGCGATCTTTTCGAGCGTCTCTCCCAAATGATCCGTATGATCCCGACTGAGCGTTGTAATCACCGAGACAAGAGGCGTAATGACATTGGTCGCGTCCAGACGACCACCAAGCCCCGTTTCGATCACAGCCACCTCCACCTTTTGAGAGCTGAAATAAAGAAAGGCCATGGCGGTGGTAAGTTCAAAAAAAGTAATGGGTTCTTCTTCAACCTCGCGTATCCGGCGCGCATGACGAAGGACATCTTCCTCGGGGATCAGGTCTTCTCCTATACGAATCCTTTCGCAAAAATCATTAAGATGGGGTGATGTGTACAGGCCTGTCTTTAACCCCGCCCTTCTCAGGACGGACTCAAGCATGGCAGCTGTGGAGCCTTTGCCGTTTGTTCCTGCGATGTGAATAGATTTGAAATTCTTTTCAGGATTCCCAAGACGGTCCAGGAGTTTTTGGATCCTCTCAAGTCCAAGCTTTTGACCAAAATACTCACGATCGCCCAAGTGTCGACAAAAGGACTCGTAAGAGTCGAGAGGAATTTTTGGACTAATCAACCTTGATTCCGTATTTCTTGATCTTCCGGTAGAGGGTGGCCTGACCAATACCCAGCTTCTTGGACGCCGTCAAGACATCCCCCAGGCACCGCCGGAGGGCATTTTCAATGGCGTATTGTTCCACCATACGCAGTGGGATGATTTTTTGGTAATTTTGATCAAAGCCAGGCACATCCAAAGGGGCCCTTTTTTCGGCACTCGCGATAAATCGTGGAAGATGGGTCAATTTGACACGAGAGTCATCATGGAGGACCAAAACACGTTCAATATTATTCTCAAGTTCGCGCACATTGCCGGGCCAGTCATAGCTCACCATGGCTTCCATGGCCTCGGGAGTAAAACCTCTAAATCTCTTGTTATTTTCCTTGGCATATTTTTCCAAAAAGAATTGACTCAAAAGCGGAATATCCTCCCGTTTCATCCGGAGGGGGGGCATCAAAATCGGAACAACATTCAGCCGATAGTAGAGATCTTCGCGAAATGTCCCTTTCTCCACCTCAGCCCTCAAATCCTTATTGGTTGCCGCAATGATTCGGATATCAATATTGATCTTTTCACTGCCACCGATGCGCGTGATCGATCTTTCCTGGAGAACTCTCAAAAGCTTCACCTGAAGAGAGAGATCCATCTCCCTGACCTCGTCCAAAAAGAGAGTCCCTCCATGGGCACGCTCACAACTGCCGACGTATTGCCGATCGGCCCCGGTAAAAGCACCCCGCTCGTGGCCAAAAAGTTCGTTCTCAAGGAGTTCTTTGGGAATCGCACCACAGTTAATATCGATGAATTTATTCCGGGCACGATCCGAATGATGATGAATCGCCTTGGCGGCCAGTTCCTTCCCGGTTCCACTTTCCCCCATAATCAGGACGGTGGCATTGCTTTTGGCGACCGTCTGGACCATTTGAAAAATTTCCTGCATTTGGGAGGACATGCCCACGATGTCATCAAAACGGCCCTCCCAACCTACCTGACTCTCCAGGAGAAGGATTTTTTTGGACATCTCAGAAGATTTCAGGGCACGATTGATGGATAACTTGAATTTGTCGGAGTCCGGTGGAATTGGAAAATAATCAAAGGCACCACTCTTCATAATCGCGACGGCCTTATCGACTTCCCTCTCGCTGGACATGAAGATGATGGGAACCCCTTCATCGCGGGAACGAAGCTGCAAGAGCATATCATGGCCGACCTGAAAATTTTCATCACCGCTATTCAAGATAATGAGATCCGACGGAGGGAGTGGTTCATTGGCGAGGTTTTCTTTGGCAACCTCCTGCACACCTCCCCCATCACGGGTAAGAAGTCCCATAATTTTTCGGTCCAGCTTTTCCTTGCAGGAAACAACAACGATGCGAGCACTCATGAGATTGAACCTTTCTTTCTTATTCTCTTCCCTGTTATAAATTCTTTTAGATCAAGATCACACTTTTTAATTATTTTCTTAAAATTACTTCTATCCATTCCCGCCTTCTCTGAGGCCATGGACACATTCCCCGATGTTTGCCTCAATAGATTTGAAATATAGGCACGGTTAAAAAGATTCAAGGCTTTTTGTTTTGCATCCTTGTAAGACAGGTTGACCCATTCATTTTCACCTTGGGATTCCGTCATGTAAAAAAACTCGCCCAAGAGCTTGGGAGGGAGATCACGTGCCGTGATCAGATCTCCCTGGGAGAGCACAACGGCCCGCTCAATCACATTCTCCAGCTCCCTCACATTTCCAGGCCACCGGTATTCTTCCATGGTCTGCAAGGCATCCACGGATATCCTGAAATCTTTCTTGCCGAGTTTATCCCCAAATTTCTTTAAAAAATGATGCACCAACAAAGAAATATCCTCCTTTCTCTCCCGAAGCGGTGGAATAACGATCGTAATGACATTGAGGCGATAAAAAAGATCTTCCCTAAATTTTTCGTCCTTGACCAGTTCCTCTAAATTTTTGTTACTGGCCGAGATAATACGGACATCGATATGGATATTGTCCGAACCGCCAATTCTTCGAATCTCTCCCTCCTGCAATACCCGAAGAAGCTTGACCTGAACCAGGGGAGAGATCTCTCCAATCTCATCAAGAAAGATAGATCCCTCATGGGCTTCCTCAAACAATCCCTTTTTGTCAGCAAAGGCCCCGGTAAAAGAGCCCTTGATGTATCCAAAGAGCTCACTTTCGAGAAGACTCTCGGGCAGGGCCGAGCAATTGATAACCATAAAAGGTCGGTGAGAGCGTCGGCTTTTTTCATGGATGGCCTTGGCAACAAGTTCCTTCCCCGTGCCGCTTTCTCCCAAAACAAGAACGCTCGAGTGACTTGAAGCCACATTGGCAATGAGGTGAAACATCTCTCGCATCTTCGGGCTTCTGCCGAGGAGATTTGAAAATCGATCTTCTTCCGGATACAACGATGCCATTTCCATATTTAGAGATTCATCTTTTTCATCTTTTCGATGAGGGTCGTTCGATTTAATTTCAAAAGCTGTGCCGCCTTGTTTTTGTTTCCCTCACTCTTATTCAAAGCCCTTCGGATGAGAGAGGTTTCAAGATGATCAATCATCCCGTTGAGATTCACACCACTCTCGGGAATCGGGAGATAATCAAAGTTATGAACAACGTCATTTTGGCGGAGATGGGACGGCAGATCTTCTACCTGAATCTCACCGTCACCCTTGAGTACCACCAATCTCTCTATCAGATTTTCCAGCTCTCTGACATTTCCAGGCCAAGGATAATCACAAAGCACCCTGAGGACCTTTTGATCAAATCCCGAAATATGTTTTTTGTTTTCCCGATTATGTTTTTTTAAAAAATGCTCTGCCAATAAAGGAATATCTTCGTGACGCTCTCTCAAGGGAGGCAAGGTGATAGGGATCACATTGAGACGATAGTATAAATCTTCTCGAAAACGCCCCTCCTGCACCGCTCGGGTCAAATCCTGATGAGTCGCCGTAATAATGCGAATATTCACTTCCTTGTTTTTGGAAGCGCCAACGGGCACAAAGTGTCTCTCCTGCAAAACCCTGAGTACTTTGACTTGCAAGAGAGGACTCATATCCCCTATTTCATCCAAAAAGATGGTTCCTTGATCGGCAAGTTCAAACTTTCCAGCCTGGGTTGTCACCGCCCCCGTAAAGGCGCCCCGCATATGACCAAACAGCTCACTCTCCAGGAGACCTTCCGGAATCGCGGCACAATTAACGGCGATAAAAGGTTTGTCGGCACGCCCGGATCTGAAATGAACGGCCTTGGCCAGGAGCTCCTTGCCAGTGCCGCTCTCGCCCATGATCAGGAGGGTACTATCGGTGTTGGCAATCTTTACGATCAGTTGAAACACCTCCTGCATCACCGCACTTTCACCAATAATATTTTCAAAGCCGTATTTTTCATGCAGTTGGCATTTCAAAAGAAGATTTTCTTCTTTTAAGCGGGTATGATCGAGGGCCTTGTTGATAAGAGAGGAGAGATCCTCCAGATCAAAGGGCTTGGTTACGTAATGATAGGCCCCCTCTCGGATTGCTTGCACCGCCGAGGGGATGGTTCCAAAACCCGTCATGACAACGACCGCCAGATGGGGTTGTATTTTTTGGCACTTCTTCATGACTTCCAGGCCCGATGTTTGTGGAAGCATGAGATCTACCAGGAGCACATCAAATCTTTTTTCACTGAGTACCGCGAGGCCTTTTTCCCAATCACCAAAAGCGGCCACGTCATAGCCAAGTCCTTTAAAAAAACGCTCGAGCGCCTTTCTCAGAACAATTTCGTCATCAATGATCAGTAGTGATTGACTCATAGGGTGTCACATGGGGGCATTCTTGGTTGCCGGAAAAACGACCCGAAAGAGACTGCCATGTCCGAGCTCACTTTCGACTTCGATTTTTCCATGATGTTCTTCGATAATAGAGTAACAAATTGAGAGACCGAGACCTGTTCCCTGCCCCCTCTCCTTCGTGCTATAAAAGGGATCAAAGATCTTGGAAATTTCCGTCTTTTTAATGCCACACCCTCGATCCACCACCTCGGCAATGACCTGACTGCGCTTTTTGTTGGTTCGCACCTTCAGAACCACGGGTCCACCGCCAGCCATCGAGTGGGCGGCGTTCTGAATAAGATTCAAGAAGACTTGCTGGAGACGCGGAGCACTCCCACGGATCGGAGGAAGATGGGATTCATACTGTGTCGTGAGAGTGGCACGACCATGCCGGAGGTTGAGACGTGCGAGAGGTAGAATTTTTTCGATCTCCTTCTCAAGAAAGAGTGTTGTCAGATCGCCCTCCCGGTGAGGACGCGCAAAAAGAAGGAGATCCTCAACGATTTTTTTACATCGCTTGGCGGATTCCTCAATTTCATTTAAGTCACCTTGGATCTGTCCTTCCGCAGGGAGATCCTTCTTAAGAATTTGCGTAAAGGCCAAAATACCTGCCAAGGGATTATTAATCTCATGGGCAACACCCCCGGCTAGCATGCCGATGGCTGCCATCTTCTCGCTCTGCACCAGTTTTTTCTGGAGGCGCTTCTCCTCGGTGACATCACGATAGTGATGGACGACTTCTTGTTCCTGTTTTGAAGAACGAGAATTTTCCAGCTTGAGGGGATACGAGTTCACCTGAAAATCACCATCGGGTCTGAGACCGTCGATTGCGGCAGAACACGTCTCTTTTGACCGCAATGTTTCCTTCAGAGGGCAGAGAGGACAAATCGCCTCCCGTTGAGCAAAAATGCGATAGCATTTTTGTCCAATGAGATTGCGAATCGGATAATCACACCGTTTAGCCGCCGCCAGATTGGCCCTCTTGATGGTATAGTCCTGTCCAATAATCAAAACAGGATCCTGAATCGCATCAAAGGTCGCCTCCCACATGTACTTGGCTTGGGAAACAATTCTAAAAAGCTCACGAAGCTTTTCGACGTTCTTCGGACTTTTTCTTTTTTTGATCTTCAGGATTTTTTTAGGCACTTTTTCCCAGAAACCGTTTTTTCAGTCTGATAAAAAGAACGGGTAAAAAAGTACCACACCACCGGGGAGTTGTCATTCTTTTATTGATAAGACCTTCTTAACGCTTGTGCCGAGTATAATAAAAATTATTTAAGTTTTTTGTTCCTCCGTCTTCATTTTTCTGCCGGAAGATCAGATCGAAAAACTCCTCGATCCAAAGACGATGCTTTCTCCGAAGTAAAAGTGAGTTTTGAGTCATTCAAGTGGAATAAAAAATCCCCACACCGATCACA
>Ga0209515_10002314_pt1 | contig 29595 bp, 29 predicted proteins | sample Subgroupgradi54m_FD_187454 | JGI IMG/M metagenome (GOLD analysis project Ga0209515, IMG submission 187454) | Subsurface groundwater microbial communities from S. Glens Falls, New York, USA - GMW60B uncontaminated upgradient, 5.4 m (SPAdes)... ... | reverse complement strand
TTGGAAAATGCAACTAAGTTAAACTAAAACTCAATGAGCCACATTAAAATAAATAAGAGCTTAGATTTGGTTTTTCACAAGAAGAATAACTCAAAAGGTGAGTATAAGTCTTCCAATAAAAAAAAATATAATCCCTTTCAATATTTTAAATTCGACATAGGTATTTATTTATTGTTTCCTCTTTTAATTGGAGTTTATATCGGTTATAATGTTGATTTGAGACTTAAGACACGACCAACATTTACAATCTTTTTTTTAGTTCTGGGAACGCTAAGTTCATTTTATAATCTTTGGAAGTTAACTAAAGAATAATTAAGATTAAATGTTACGCATAAGCTTAAAAGCAGAAAAAATAACTACTTTATTCGGTTTGCCGGTAACAAATACGTTGTTGACGTCTGTCATAGTTTTGATTCTAGTTTTCATCATTGGTATTTTTTATAAAAGATCTTGTGAGAAGGAAAAAAGGAATACGTTTTTTTATCTTATAACAATTAGTTTGAAATTAGTTTATAATCTCTTTGAGTCAATTTTAGGAGAAAGAATTGATTTCTTCTTTCCCTTACTGGGAGCATTTTTCTTTTTTATTATAATTCATAATGAACTGGGTCTCTTACCAGGTTTTGGTAGTATTTTAATCAAAGTAAAAGAAAGCATTCAACTAGTTCAAGTGCCTCTACTTAGGGGCGCTACTACTGACTTAAATACCACATTGGCTTTGGGTTTAATTTCTGTCATCTTTGCTCAGTATGCTGGCATAAAATTTCTTGGAACTGGGGGATTTTATAAAAAGTTTTTTAACTTTAGCAATGCTACTGCTTTTTTTGCTGGTATAATGGAAACCATTCAGGAATTTTCAAAGGTAATAGCTTTTACTTTCCGACTTTTTGGAAATATTTTTGCAGGGGAAGTAGTAATTCTAATAATGGCATTTCTAATGCCAGTATTGTTATCTTTTCCTTTTTTACTTTTTGAAATTTTCATAGGTTTTATCCAGGCTGTTGTTTTTGCAATGTTATCAGCAGTTTTTTTCAGTTTGGCAATCGAGAAAGCTCATTATTAAATTTTTCCGTTTTTTAACGGATTGGAGGAGGTGAGGCTAGAATGTCACCAGAAGCAGCAAAATTATTAGCTACAGCTTTATCAATCGGACTTGGAGTGATTGGACCGGGCATTGGTATAGGAATTGTGGCTGGTAAAGCCGTAGAGGCTCTAGGCAGAAATCCTGAAGCAGAAGGTTCAATCAGAGCAACAATGATTTTGGGAATAGCCTTTACAGAAGCATTGGCAATTTTTTCTCTAGTTATATCATTATTAATTAGATTTACCTAAGGAAGAATGGAAAATCTTGGCCTTGACGTAAAATTATTAATTGCGCAGGTAATTAATTTTGCTTTATTTTATTTTATTTTTAAACGCTATTTTTCCAAAGCCTTTAAAAACTACTTGGAAAAGGAAAAAAATAAGGACGTTGCCAGGGAAAAATTACTAAAGCAGGCACAAAAAAAAGATGAAGAAATGATCAGGGGAGAGCAAGAATTTAAGCAAAAAATTAAAAGACAGACAGAAGCGGCTTTGGCCCAAGCCGGAAAAGAAGCAGAGCAACTTAAACAACAGATCTTAGAAGAGGCAGCCAATGAGGCTGAAGAAATTAAAAAAAGGGCAAAAAAGCAAATAGAACAAGAACGCTCAACTCTGTTTCAGGAGGCAAAAGAAAAAATAACCAAATTAAGTTTTTTCATAGTTAATGAGGCTCTTAAGGATGTCTTAACAGAAGATGTTCGAAAAAAAATAACTCAAGCTATACTTAAAAGTTCATATAAAAAGAATTTAACTTTAAATGAAAATTAAAGCTCGTCTTAAGGAAAACTTAAAAAAATATTTAATTGATAAAATTAGGCAAGAACAAGAGAATATAACCATCACCTCAGCTACTGAATTATCTAAAGAAGAGCTAACTAGTTTAATTAAACAGTTTGATTTTCTTAAGGGGAAACCAATAACCAATATCGTCGATAATAATATTCTTGCAGGCGTAATAATCTCGCAAGGAAGCCGGGTTTTAAATTTATCGCTTAGATTCCTGCTTAAAAATTTAGAACAGAGCGTATATGAAATTGCTTGATCAGTATATTCGTGAAATCGAAAAAGAACTAGAGACGAAGAAAACTCCCACTCAACCTGAGGAAATTGGTACCTTAGTTGAACTAAAAGACGAAATAGCTATTCTTTCCGGCTTAGACAGTGCTTTTTATGGCGAGATTATTGAGTTTGATAATAGTACGAAAGGTTTTATTGTAGATTTGCTTGAGGATTCTGTTGGAGCAGTTGTATTGGGTAATTATCTGAATCTAAAAGTTGGTAGCAAGGCAAGAGGTACTAATCGTATTCTTTCAATACCTGTGGGAGATGACTTGATCGGGCAGGTCGTGGATGCCCTGGCACTACCTATTGTCTCCAAAAAGAAAATAAGAGCGAGCAAATATTATCCAGTGGAAAAAATTGCCCCAGGCGTTATCTATCGTCAACCGGTTAACGTCCCACTACAAACGGGAATAAAGGCAATCGATGCACTTGTACCAATAGGAAGAGGGCAAAGGGAATTAATAATTGGTGATCGCGTTACTGGCAAAACCACTCTGGTTATTGATACCATAATCAACCAAAAACAGGAAAATGTAATTTGTATTTATTGTGCAATTGGACAAAAAAATGCGAACGTTGCTTCGATTGTTGAGACTCTGAATCAACATGAGGCTATGGATTATACAATTATCGTTTCTGCCTCATCCTCGGAACCTGTTGCCATGCAATATCTGGCTCCCTATGCTGCAACTGCCATCGGCGAATTTTTTATGGATCAGGGAAAAGACGTTTTAGTTGTCTATGATGATTTATCCAAACACGCCTGGGCCTACCGACAAATATCTTTGATCTTAAGAAGACCAGCAGGTCGAGAGGCCTACCCTGGTGATATCTTTTATTTGCATTCCAGATTGCTGGAGAGGGCCTGTAGAATAGCTAAAAAATTCGGAGGTGGCTCTCTGACTGCTTTACCAATTGTTGAGACGCTTGAGGGAGATATTGCAGGCTACATTCCCACCAATATTATTTCTATTACAGATGGGCAAATTTTCCTGGAGACAGAACTTTTTAATAGTGGTATTCGCCCTGCTATCAATGTGGGTATCTCAGTCTCGCGTGTTGGAGGAAATGCTCAGACAAAGGCCATGAAGCAAGTTGCAGGTCAACTGAAACTGGATTTAGCCCAATACCGGGAACTCTCCTCTTTCTCGCAATTTGAATCTGATCTGGATCAGGAAACTAAAACCCTATTAAATCGCGGTGCAAAAATCACTCAAGTATTAAAACAAGACAAAAACAAAACCTATTCTTTAGCGCAGCAAGTTGTAATCCTCTGGGCGGCCAAAAATGGTTATTTAGACAATCTTGATTTGGAAGCGGTACAAGAATTTGAGGAAAAATTATTAGCCGATTTGAAAACAAAAGAAAATAAACTGCTTGCCAAAATAAATAAAGATAAAGTAATTGCCAAAGAGGATGAAAGTAAATTGAAGAAATTGGTTAGCAGTAATCTATAAATATGAATATAAGAGCAGTTAGAACAAAAATAAAATCGGTTGGAAGTGTAAAAAAAATTACGCAGGCTATGCAACTTATCTCTGCTATTAAAATGCGCAAAGCCCAGCAAAAAGCCTTAGAAAGTCAACCTTATCAAGATTTAATTAAAAAAAGCATTCATAAAATTACAAAAAAAATTGAGAAAAATGCTTCTAAATTACTTATACCAGCGCCTGCTTCGGCAAACCGCGACCTGGCAATAGTAATTACTTCAAATAAGGGTTTGGCTGGGGCCTTTAATATAAATCTGGTACGCCTCCTTGATAGAAACATTAATATTAAAAATACAGATCTTATAACTTCTGGAAAAAAAGGATCTCTAATTCTCAACAGTATGGGAGCAAATATAATTGCTGATTTTTCTTCTGATTTTCCTTTTGATAATATTAGTGCAATCTTCAATTTAGCCTTAAAAAAATTCTTTGATGGTGAATATCGAACTGTTAGTATTTATTACAACAAATTTATTTCCTCCCTTAAATATGAGCCTCTTAAAGAAGTACTTCTACCTTTTGTTTTTCCAGGCGAGGATGGGGCCGAGAAGCAAGTAAACTACAATTATCTGATTGAACCAAGCCCAGAGGAGGTTATTGATCAGCTGTTGAAAAGTTATATTGAAGAAAAAATTCGCTACGCCATGATCCAAAATGAGGCGGGAGAACACTCTGCCAGGATGATTGCCATGAAAAACGCCACAGATAACGCCAGCGAAGTTATTTACAATCTTACTCTACTTAGGAATCAACTTAGACAACAGAAAATAACCTATGAGTTGCTTGATATGATTACCGCGAAGGAATCTGTTGAAAATTTATAAGCTGAGATATGAGTGAAGGTAAAATTATTTCAATAAGAGGAGTCGTAATAGATGCTGAATTTCCAGAAGACAGCACACCGCAGATAAATCACGCTCTGCTTGTTCAAAAAGGTAAAAACGAAGCATTGGTTTTGGAAGTCCAGGCGATTTTAAATCCTGGTTTAATAAGAGCTGTAGCAATGGGTGATGTTTACGGACTAAAACGAGGCGCTAAGGTAAAAAACACAGGCAAACCAATTGAGGTTCCCATTGGTGAGCAGACTTTAGGGCGAATTTTTAATGTTCTGGGCCAAACTATTGATGAGCAAGGCCAAGTAAAAACCAACTTAAGATCCTCAATCCACAAGCAAGCTCCCAGCCTTGCCGAGCAGGAGGTAGAAAAACAGATATTTGAAACAGGTATCAAAGTTATTGACTTAATTGCTCCTTTTATCAAAGGAGGAAAAGTGGCTGTTTTTGGAGGAGCGGGAGTAGGCAAAACAGTGCTGATACAGGAGTTTATTCATAATGTGGCCAAGGCTCACAAGGGTGTCTCAGTTTTTACAGGTGTTGGCGAAAGAACAAGGGAAGGTAATGATCTTTGGTTGGAAATGAAGGAAACTAAGGTTCTGGCTAAAACAGCTTTGGTTTTTGGTCAAATGAATGAACCTGCAGGCAACAGATTGAGAGTTGCCCTAACCGGGGTAACAATGGCAGAATACTTTCGAGATCAAAAAAATATGGATGTGCTTCTTTTCATTGATAATATTTTTAGGTTTGCTCAGGCTGGGTCAGAAGTGTCAGCCCTGCTTGGGCGAATCCCCTCAGCTGTGGGTTATCAGCCTACCTTGGCCTCGGAGTTGGCTGCCTTGGAAGAGAGAATAACTTCAACTAAAAAAGGTTCTATAACCTCCATTCAAGCAGTTTATGTGCCTGCAGATGATTATACAGATCCAGCTCCAGTTGCTACCTTTTCCCATCTGGATGCTTCTTTGTCGCTTGAAAGATCCTTGGCTGAACAGGCATTGTATCCTGCAATCGATCCCCTCATCTCCACCTCACAATCTCTATCGCCTGATATCGTGGGGGAAGAACATTATCAAGTTGCCAGAAGTGTAGTCAAGACATTGCAAAAGTATAAAGATCTTCAGGATATTATTGCCATCTTAGGTATGGAGGAGCTTTCCGAGGAAGACAAATTGACTGTAACCAGAGCCAGAAAAATTCAAAGATTTTTGACCCAACCTATGGCTGTAGCAGAGCCGTTTACCGGCAGAGTAGGTAAATATGTAGCGATAAAAGACACTGTCAAAGGCTTCAAGGAAATTTTGGATGGTAAGCATGATGGTAAACCGGAGACAGCATTTTACATGGTTGGTACAATAGAGGAAGTTAAATAAGTTTAAATATGTCTACAATTCATTTAAGAGTTATTACACCTGTGAAAATAGTTAAAGAGGAGGATGTAAATTCTGTGACAGCAACCACTGTTGAGGGCGAAATAACGGTTTTACCTCGGCATATGAACCTTTTCTGTCTGCTTGCGGAGGGAGTAGTTAAAATAAAAAAGGGGGCGGGTGAGGATTTTTTGGCCATAGGTGGAGGCTACTTGGAAACCGATGGTAAAGAGATCAATCTACTTGTTTCTCGAGCCTACGGACAAAGTGAAATAGATCAACAGGCAACGGAAAAAGCAATTAAAGAGGCTGAAAAGTTGCTGAAGGAAGCTAAAGACCAGCAACAGCTTCATGAAGCTCAGATACTTTATAGGCGTTCATTAATCGAGCTTAAACTTCTCAAAAAACACGGCCGTCGTCAACCTCATCCAACCCCCGCCGAATCACTATAGGTAATTGATTACTTCCGAGAGTGGTTGTATAATATCTAATTACCAGTACTAAACTGTTTGAATGGCTCTTATTATTGTTGAATCTCCCACTAAAGCACGCACTTTCAATCGGATCTTGAAAGGCCAGGAATACTACGTTTTTGCAACGCTTGGCCATATCCGAGATTTACCTACCGATAAACTGGCTATTGATTATCAGCAACACTTCAAGCCCACGTACGAGATCATGAAAAAAAAGGAGAAAGTGGTTATGCAGCTTAAGAAGTTGGCAAAGCAAAATAAGGAAATCATTCTAGCCACAGATCCTGATCGCGAGGGCGAATCGATAGCCTATCATGCAGGTTATTTGCTAGGCCTTTTTGAGGAAAAATGGCCGGAGATTGAGGCAAACAAGAAAAAAAATGTCAAACGAATAGTTTTCCATGAAATCACTCCCAGAGCTCTTCAGGAAGCCTTGGCTAACCCAGAGGAAGTTAGGCTAAATTTGGTCAAAGCTCAACAGGTAAGAAGAATTTTAGATAGAATAGTAGGTTATGAACTTTCGCCTCTGCTGTGGCAGAAGCTGGGCAAAAATTGGCTATCTGCGGGCCGTGTTCAAACTGTAGCCCTAAGAATCGCAGTTGAGAGAGAAAAAGAAATTAATCAGTTTGTAAAGGAAAAATACTGGCAAATTTATGGTTTTTTTAAAGATGGTGAGGAAATTAAAGCTAAACTGATCAAAAAGGAAGGAAAAGATCTTGAAGTTAGTCAAACTATTAGTCTATTTGCCGGAGAATACACTTTCACAAAGACTTTAATTGACAATGATAATTTACAGTCAATAACCGGCAACTTAAGCTCAGCCTCTTACTCCGTCACAGATATTAAGGAAGAAATAGTCAAAAGATACCCTCCACCACCTTTTACTACCTCCTTATTACAACAGGAGGCTTTTAATAGATTCAGCTTTACTGCCAAAATGGTGATGAAGCTGGCTCAAGATCTTTATGAGCGAGGGCTAATTACCTATCACCGAACCGACTCTTTTAACCTTTCCACATCTTTTGTTTTTGCAGCCAAAGACTATATCCTCAAACAATTCGGAGCCAAATACGCCCTGGAAAAACCTCGAGGATTCAAAACAAGATCCAGATCTGCACAGGAGGCACACGAAGCAATCCGACCAACAAGACTAGATAGAAAAATCGATGCGGAGCTTAAAGACAAAAAACTAGGTAAAAATCACAAATTAGTTTATCAACTTATCTTCAATCGAAGTCTAGCCACTCAAATGAAGGAGGCTGAAATAAAAATAATTAAAATTTATATTTCCAGTTCCAATCACTATTTGTTTGAGGCAGAGTCGCAGAAAGTTGTGTTTGACGGCTTTTTAAAAGTGCTTAATCCCAATTTTGTCACCAATAATCAAAGTGAAATAAAATTGGTCGCCGGTGAAAAGTTAACCTTAACTTCCCTTGAGTCCCAGGAGAGGGAAACACTTCCTCCACCAAGATACACAGAAGCTTCACTGATAAAATTGCTTGAGGAAAAATCTATCGGTAGGCCATCTACTTACGCGCCTATTCTCTCCTTAATTCAGGAAAAAGGTTATGTTGAAAGAGAGGCAAGATATCTTAAGCCCACACAATTGGGAACAGTAATCAGCGATTATCTCTCAACTTCCTTTGCGCAAATATTTGATCTTGATTACACTGCTTCTATGGAAGATGGATTGGATTTAATTGCAGCCAACACTAAGCCTATGCTGCAGCTACTGGAGGAGTTTTATTCTCCTTTTAAAACTGAACTCGAAAGTAAAAAGAAAGATAAGCAAAAAATAGAAATTAAAGAGGAGACCGGTGAAATATGCCCAGTCTGTGGCAATCCCTTGGTGGCAAAGGTATCAAAATTTGGTAAGTTTTATGCTTGCCGCACCTATCCCAAATGCAAATTTACTAAATCGATCCTCAAGTTTGTTCAAGGCAAAAAATGTCCTAAATGTTCAGGTAGAATTGTGGTAAGATATTCGAAAAAGAAAAGAAGATTTTACGGGTGTGAAAATTATCCCAAGTGCGATTTTGTAGAATTTTCGTACGTTAAACTATGACTAAAGCAAAATTCATATTTGTCTCAGGTGGTGTAATCTCAGGCATTGGCAAGGGTGTTACAACGGCTTCAATAGGCTTTCTGCTTAAGGCGGCCGGCTACAAAGTGGCTCCAATTAAATTTGAAAATTATCTTAATTTGGATGCCGGAACTATCAATCCTGTTGAGCATGGTGATCCTTTTTTGTGCGAAGACGGGACAGAAACAGATATGGATATCGGTAGCTACGAAAAATTTCTCGATGAGGAAATGGGAAAAGATAATTTTGTTACGATGGGACAAATTTACAAATCAGTCATAGACCGAGAAAGAAGATTTGAGTATGCCGGTGAGGATGTGGAAGCGATTCCTTATATAACCAACGAAATCACCAATAGAATGCTTCAGCTTGCGACAAAAAAAAGTGCAGACATAGTCATCGTGGAACTGGGAGGAACTGCTGGTGAATACCAGAATGTTTTATATTATGAGGCTTCCCGCATAATGACTTTGAAATATCCAGGAGATGTAATACATGTCCATGTCAGCTATGTTCCAACTCCCAAGCATCTTGGTGAACCCAAGACTAAACCTACTCAGCTTTCGGTTAGAACGCTAAATTCTATGGGTATTCAACCAGATTTTGTTATTGCTCGCTCTGAGAGAATACTTGATCAAAGAAGAAGAAATAGATTCGCTTTATTTTGTAATATGAAGGCTGAAGATATCATTTCCAATCCTGATTTGGAAAATATTTACGAAATTCCTCTGGTTTTGCAAGAGCAAGATTTAGACAAAAAAATACTGGCGAAGCTTAATCTTTCAGTTAAAAAAGCCAAACTTGATGATTGGAAAAAACTAGTGCAAAAAATTAATAAAAAACCAGGCAAAACTATCGAGATTGCCATAGTGGGCAAATACTTTGGTACTGGTAATTATGAACTTCGGGATTCGTATGCTGCTTTGTTTGATGCTATTGATCATGCCGCCTGGGCCCAGGAAGTGGAAGTGAAAACAAAATGGATTAATGCTGAGAAAGTGGAAAAAGAAGGAGTCGGCATCATCGGTAAACCTGATGGGATAATCGTGCCTATCGGCTGGGGCAAAAGGGGGGCAGAGGGAATGATAGCAGCGGCTGGTTACGCCAGAGATAAGAAAATTCCCTATTTAGGCTTATGCTACGGCATGCAGTTGGCGGTGATTTCGTTTGCTCGGGATGTGATTGGTTGGAAGGATGCCAATACCGCAGAAAATAATCCCAAAGGGGCCCATTCAGTAATTCACCTTATGCCTGCGCAAAAAACATATATGAAAAGACGATCTTATGGGGGAACTATGAGACTTGGTTCTTGGGAGGCAAAAGTTAAGCCGGGAACGATCACTTTTGATATTTACAAGAAATATAAAGGCTTTATCAACCAGGAGCAAGGCTTAACTAGCGAAAGGCATCGACACAGGTATGAATTCAACAGCATGTACGAGAAGGATTTTACCAAAAAAGGCATGATAATAAGCGCCAAGTCTGTTCTGGAGAATTTAGTAGAAATAATTGAATTACCAAAAAATATGCATCCTTTTTATCTTGGCACCCAGGGGCATCCGGAGTATAAAAGTAAACCACTTAAACCGCATCCTATTTTTTTAGCTTTTCTTGATGCTTGTGCAACCAACAGTTAAATGATAAAATAGCCCTATGGCAAACTCATTTTCACTCCAAAATTCACTAGTAAATATAGGTGACACGATCAGCATGACTTATAAGCTTAAGGAAGAAAATAAAGAACGTCAGCAAGTATTTAGTGGAATTTTACTTAAAATACGAGGTACAGGCTCAAATAAAATGTTTACTCTCAGAAAAATTAGTCGCTCCGGAGTCGGTGTCGAGAGGATTATTCCTTTGAACTCTCCCAATTTAGTCAAAATAAAGGTTTTGAAAAAAGCAAATTCAAGAAGATCTAAGCTTTATTTTATTAGAGACCTGTCGGAACAGGAAATAAAGCATAAAATTTACCGTAAAAAATGACCTTTTTTACAAAGAGTCTAGGTAATCAAAAAAGCAGGCACTACAAGGCTGCCAATTTTGGAAAGGTTAAACACTTAGAAAAGGCTCTCCAATTTTACCTGCTTAAGAATAAATTAACCCAGTCTAAGCTTTCGCTTGATATAGTTTCAATAATGTTGAATAATAAGTGGCAGATTGCCAAGCTTGATTTTTACGAAAATATAACCTTATAGAAAGGAGGTGAAAAAAAATGATTATGGCAGTCAATAGTATATTAGCCAGATTTTGGGTTAGCTTTGTGAATTCTTTGCCCAATTTTCTAGGAGGCTTGATAATTCTAATCATTGGCTTAATAATCGCCAATTTGCTGAAAAAATTACTTCTATCTATTTTTTCCTTTTTTAGATTCGACAAGCTATTTAAAGATTCTCAAGTAATGGAGAAAGGAGAAGTCAAACTCTGGGAAGAAGTCTTAGCTGAGGTGTTGAGATGGACAGTAATTGTCCTCTTTTTAATACCGACGCTGGAAGTGTGGGGATTATCAAGAGCCACAGCTGTGCTTAACCAGTTGCTTTTTTACCTTCCAAACGTAATCGTGGCTGTAGTAATTGGTTTTGTTGGCTTAGTGTCATCGAATTTAGTAGCAGATTTGGTTAAAAGAACAGTCAAAACCATTGGTTCAGGTACTGCCAATACTTTAGCTGTTTTTACCAAAACCACGATAGTTTTCTTTACAGCTCTGGTCGTCTTAAACCAATTGGGAGTAGCTCAAGACTTGATCAGAATTCTTTTTACAGGAATTATCGGTATGCTGGCTTTGGCAGGAGGACTGGCTTTTGGACTTGGGGGTAAAGAGATGGCCAGTGATATTCTAAGAGAGGTGAAAAATAAGATTAAGTAAGATTTGGTAGAATAAGATGATATTTACTGCTTAAATGCAGTCGGTTTTCTTGCCCCCATCGTCTAGCGGCCTAGGACGACTGGTTTTCAGCCAGTAAATCTGGGGTTCGAATCCCCATGGGGGCACCATAGGGGATGCTTTGCTTGTCAAATAGGTAGATAGACTGATATAACGGGCTAATTTGTGGGTTCTCTGCTTCTATTTTCCTCGCGCTTTTCTAGGCATAAACCTTAATGGGATTCGAACTTTTTGCTATAATTCAACTCATGCGGAATAAAAACTTTATAAATCTTTTTATTTTTTATTCCTCATTCCTTTGGTTTTCTTCTTTTAGTCAATCTGTTTTACCCACTCATTATTTTCAGCAGGGCTTAAATTTTCAGGATTTAATTTTAGGAAGGTTAATTTTATATATAAGCACACTTATCTTCTTACTTCTCATAACCTCACTCGCATCAAAACCTGCTTGGCGTTTGGCTCTTATATTTTCTTTTCTAAATATTATGTTGTCAATAAAAATCTTAAATATTCAGCAGTTTTATTTACTTAGTTCATTTGCTGGTATATCAAATTACTTTTTTTATGTTGTGTACAACATTGCTCATTTTGAGAATAGTCCAAAAGAGCGGACAGGAATAAGCTCAGCCCTGATGTTTAGTATTATTTCAATTGTTGGTCTTTTAGCTCCAGCCTTGTCAGGTTACATCAAAAGCATAAACGCAACGGCCCTGTGGTTTTTGTCTGGATTTTTCTTTGTTGTATCTTTTTCGCTTATCTGGCTGCAGAAAGATTTCAGATTAGAGTATAAAGTAAAAGACTCTTTAAACGAGCTTAAAGCAACACGTCTGTTTATTATCATAGAGGGAATTTGGGAATCACTCCCATTTGTCGTTATTCCAATCTATACATTATTTTTCATCAAAACCCCTTTGAATTACGGATTTTTTATTTCTTATCTTTCTTTAGTTGGAATAATTGCGAACTTATTATTAGGAAGACTAACAGATCGCCTGCAAAAGAGGTCTGTCTTCTTATATCCGATCACGATACTTATGATTGTCGTAACCTTTCTTTTTCCATTCGCCACAAAAAATCTTATTCTCTGGTTAATTATTACTGGAGGATTGATATTCCTTTTACCTATTTTCTGGAATGTCTCAACGGCATTTGTTGTAGATACTCATCAAAATTTACTACTAGCAATCCCAGGACGTGAAATTCTTTTAACCCTAGGAAGATTTGTAGGATCACTGCTTGTTTTAGTAAGTTTCTTCGTTGAGAAAACCCCGTTTTATCTGTTTTTTATATTAGGGGCAATATTCATTCTTTATCCTCTGAGTTTATATTGGCGAGTAAATATTAAAAAAACATATAGATATTTATAATACATTCAACATACTCAACCAGCTTGGATTTCTTAATATTTCTTTTTAGTTCAATTTTTTCGTATAATAATGAGGAGATGTCCTTGAGGGTAAAGATATACGCTTTTCAGCCTGTTCTTGTAAAGGATAAGCAGTCATGAGCTTAGTTATCCAGGCACAAAAAGGTTCGAAACAAGATGACAAAGGGGGGTACAGATTGACTTTGTTTGGGAAAAAGTATAGTATTATTTTATGCCAGAAGTAGAACCAGCGCCTAAAGAAGTACTAGCAAAAGACACAGAAATACAGGCCGCCTTAAGAGAAGGCGCAAATGTACTCCGTGCTTATAGAAAAAGCAGGCAAAGAGTAGAGAGGAATGGTAATGGCGAAAGGCGCCAAGAAGCATTGCGTAGTAATCTCACTCCAAGAGAAGCTTTTGTTGATGAATTCATGAGGGTTAAAAGAAGGTATAGAGCAAGAAGACGAGAATTATCAAATGAGCACTCTTGAAATCCCTAGATCTTTATAACCAGTGTTACTTCTCCTTTATACTTTTTATTCATTAAATCCTTTGGTTTGCCTCTGATAGTTTCTTCAAATTGTTTGGTCATTTCGCGACAAATACAAACATCTGCTTTAGGAATTTTCTCATCAAGCACTTTGAGCGTCTGATTAATTCTTTGCGGCGACTCATAAAAAATAAAAACTAATTCCTTAAGTATATTGTTTGATTGCCTCATTGCCTCTACTGTTTTGACTAAAGCTGCATATTTTTTAGGCAAAAAACCCAAAAACATAAAACAATCAGTCTTAAATCCAGAGTAAACTAGCGCTGCAGTTGCAGCACTTGGACCGGGTATGACTGTAAATGGCAATTGTTGCTTTATAATTTGCTCCACCAACAGTTGGCCGGGGTCTGATATCAATGGCAGACCTGACTCAGAAACTAAACTTACATTTTTATTATCTTTCAGCAGCTTAAAAACCTCCGGTAGTTTTTCAAATTCTCTTTCTTTATAATAGGAAATTATCCTCAGAGAACGGGGAATATGGAATTTGAAACGTTTGGGAATTGCGCTTAATAAAGTTTGAGCAGAGCGAGTGTCCTCGGCTAGAATAACATCTGATTCTGAAAGTATTTTAGCTTGACGATAGGATAGGTCGTCAAGATTCCCTATAGGTGTAGCAACAATATATAACATAAATTGATAATGATAATAGAACAGGTTATAGCCTTAGTAACGCATTTTATCATAAACTTAATCCAATCTACTGGATATATCGGTATTTTTCTGCTTATGGCTGCAGAATCGGCTTTGATTCCTATACCGTCTGAAGTTACTATGCCTTTTGCAGGTTACCTTGTAACTTTGGGCAAATTTAACTTTCTGACTGTAGTATTTGTGGGCGCCTTAGCCAATCTTGTAGGATCCCTTCTGGCTTACGGCCTAGGCTTTTGGGGAAGTGAAACTTTTGTCAGAAATTTCATTACCAAGTACGGCAAGTGGTTTTTAGTCAGCTCCAAGGAATTCGATCATTCCAATAAATGGTTCAGACGATATGGTGAAAAAATAGTTTTTTTGGGAAGAATTTTGCCTGTTGTACGAACATATATTTCACTTCCTGCAGGTGTTGCGGAAATGGACTTTTGGAGATTCTCTCTTTTTACCCTTGCCGGCTCTTTTATATGGTCTTATCTTTTAACTTATATAGGAGTCACCTTGGGCAAAAATTGGAATTCATTGCAGATCTACTATCGAAAGCTTGAACTACTAATAATCGGACTTATAGTAATTGGTGCAGTTTACTATATCTGCAACAAACTGAAGAGGAAATAATTCTTTATCTTCGGGACTTTCATCTGCTTGCAAAACTTGCTATACTGGTAGGTTGGTAAAAATAATAACAAACAAATATGTTTAAACTCACTGCGGATTTTAAGCCAACAGGGGATCAACCTCAGGCAGTAGATAAACTCGTAAAAGGAATCAACTCAAGCCTCAAAGATCAAGTACTTCTTGGGGTTACTGGCTCAGGTAAGACTTTTACTATGGCCAATGTAATCCAAAAGCTACAAATGCCAGCTCTTATTATATCCCATAACAAAACGTTGGCGGGACAGTTGTATCAAGAGATGAGGGATTTTTTTCCCAATAATGCAGTCTCTTATTTTGTTTCCTACTACGACTATTACCAGCCTGAAGCTTATATTCCTCAAACAGACACTTACATTGAAAAAGAAGCTGATATCAACGAATTGATAGACAAACTGAGACTGCAGTCAACAGCCAATATTATGACTAGAAAAGATGTAATCGTGGTTGCCTCCGTTTCCTGTATTTATAATATTGGCTCTCCCCAGGAATACAGAAACTTTACTTATGAGCTTGGTTTGGGAGATAAGGCTGATTGGAACACAGTTGCCAGGCGCCTGGTGGAGCTTCTTTATGAAAGATCTGAATTTGACTTTAAACGGGGAAGTTTTCGCCTTAGGGGCAATTATATGGATATTTACCCTGCTTATGAGGATTTTGGTTATCGTTTGCAGGAAAAAAACGGTCTAATCGACAAAATTATTCAGTTTGAGCCTTTAACAGGCAAGGAAATAAAAAAATCCAATTCAGATGCAACTAAAAATATCACTATTTACCCTGCTAAGCACTACTTGATGGAGCCGGAAGTCTTCAAGCAAGTAGAACAACAAATTAGAGACGATCTGACTAAAGAATACAAAGATCTTAAACAACAAAACAAACTTTCAGAGGCAGAAAGATTGCTCAGAAGAGTCAATTATGATCTGGAAATGATTAAAGAGGTCGGTTATGTTAACGGAATTGAGAACTATTCCAGATATCTTGACGGAAGAGCCCCGGGGGAACCTCCTTATGCACTTCTTGATTACTTTAAAGCCGCCTATAAGGATGATTTTCTGGTTTTTATTGATGAGTCGCACATGACTATCCCACAGCTTAGAGGAATGTACAATGGGGATTATTCCCGGAAAAAAATTCTTGTTGAATTTGGTTTTAGACTTAAAGCTGCTTTTGATAACCGTCCTTTAAAATTCGAGGAATTTTATAAAATTCCAAAACGTTTAGTTTATGTTTCTGCCACGCCCAATGAGTGGGAAATAACTCAGTCTCAAAATACTGTGGTTGAGCAACTTATTCGCCCAACTGGAATTCTTGACCCTAAAATTACAATCAAGCCTGCCAAAACTGAAGTTTTGGATTTGGTAAAAGAGATAGAAGCCAGAGCAAAAAAGGGTGATAAAATTTTAGTTACAACGTTAACCAAAAAAAATGCTGAGGATTTGGCAGAATATCTTAAAGAAAAGAAAATAAAGGCTACCTATCTTCACTCTGATATAGATACGCTGGAACGATCTGACGTTCTTGACAATTTAAGGAAAAATCAATTTGACGTTTTGATTGGAGTTAACCTATTAAGAGAAGGACTTGATTTGCCCGAGGTTTCTCTTGTTGCAATTTTAGATGCTGATCGGGAAGGTTTTCTAAGGTCAAAAACAGCCCTGGTGCAAACAATGGGAAGAGCCGCTCGCAACATTTCCGGCGAAGTGATAATCTATGCGGATTTTATTTCCAAATCAATCAAAGGAGCAATCGAAGAAATTGAAAGGAGAAGGAAAGTTCAAGAGGAATACAATAAAAAGCACGCAATTACGCCAAAAACTATTTACAAGCCGATTAGAGAAAAAATCGCAGAGCATGAAGAGGCATATCTTACCTGGGACAGGCCTGTTGATGGATTAACTATAAACTATCTGCAGGAGATTAAATCTGAAGCTATGACTCCTTACGATCGAAAAAAGGTAATAGGCAAATTGGAAAAAGAGATGCGCAGACAAGCTGATGATCTTAATTTTGAGTTTGCAATAAGGATCAGGGATAAAGTTAGAGAACTAAAATCCACATGAATGACATCATCAAGATTCGCGGTGCCAGAGAACACAATTTAAAAAATATTAATCTTGATATTCCTAAAAATAAATTTGTTGTTATAACTGGAGTCTCAGGATCAGGTAAATCTTCCCTGGCTTTTGATACTCTTTATGCAGAAGGACAAAGAAGATACGTTGAATCTCTTTCTGCCTATGCTAGGCAATTTTTAGGAGTTATGGACAAGCCTGACGTAGATGTCATTGAAGGCCTTTCACCCGCAATTTCCATCGATCAAAAGACTACCTCCCATAATCCTCGCTCAACTGTGGGAACAATTACAGAAATTTATGATTACTTAAGGCTACTTTTTGCTCGAGTCGGGCACCCGCACTGTCCTATTTGTGGAAGGGAAATTTCCAAACTTTCTCTTGATGAGATTGTTATCAGACTTGGCAAAATAATCAACACCAATATTCAGGAGGATAAAATTAAACCCTTACAGTTTTCTATTTTAGCTCCTGTAATCAGACAAAAAAAAGGAGAGTTTAGAGATCTTTTTGACAACTTATTGGCAAAAGGATACGCCAAAGCTTTTGTAGATGGCAAACTTATGGAACTTGACTCTAATATCTCTTTAATAAAAACAAATAAGCACGATATAAACGTTGTTATTGATGATTTTATTGTTTCATTCAAAGAGTTCAAAGACCAAATATGGCAGTCAAACTTCAGATCTAGAATTACAAATAGCGTTGAACAGAGTTTAAAACTTTCCGAAGGTCTGGTCATTCTCAACCTTAAAAACAAGGAGCATTTGTTTTCGGAAAAATTTTCCTGCCCCAATGATAACCTTTCTTTACCTGAGCTTGAACCGAGAATGTTTTCCTTCAATTCCCCTTTAGGAGCTTGTGAAAAATGTAAAGGTATCGGAACAATTTATAAGGTCGATCCGAACCTAATTTTGAATAAAAAATTATCCATTAATGAGGGAGGAATCTTGCCTTTTAACAAGCTTTTCTGGCAGGATACTTGGTATATCAGAGTCTTTAAACAAGCCATGAAGGAAGAAGGAGTTAGCCTTGATACTGCGATTGAACAATTTGCAAAGGACAAGCTCAACCTTATTTTAAACGGGACCAAGCAAACTTATGAGGTTAGAGGAACAAATAGACATGGTAGACAAACTACTATTTATGAGACCTTTGACGGTATTATTTCTGAACTGGAAAGAAGAATTTTTGAGAGTGATGCGGGCTGGGAAGGTCTTGATATGAACAAATATATTAGAGAGGAATTATGTCCTGAATGTAAGGGAAAAAGGCTTAAAAAAGAAATCCTTTCAGTAACTATAGATAATAAAAATATTTCTGATTTTAGCGATGATTCTATAGAGCATCTTCAGGAATATACCAAAAACGAACTTACTAGCAAGTTCAACCCATACGAAATAAGTATCGCCAAGGGTATCTTGAAAGAAATACTTACCAGACTGACCTTTTTAAAAAATGTTGGTTTGTCTTATTTAACCGTCTCCAGAACTGCAAGATCACTTTCTGGTGGAGAACTGCAAAGAATTCGATTGGCATCACAGATTGGAACTGGTTTAACCGGAGTTTTGTATGTTTTGGATGAGCCGTCAATTGGACTCCATCCCAAAGATGTTGCCGCTTTGATTTCAACTTTGCACAATTTGAAAGTTTTGGGCAATACCTTGATTGTAGTTGAGCATGATCCGGAAACAATCGTTTCCGCTGACCACTTGGTCGAGCTTGGACCACGAGCTGGCAACGATGGTGGAAAAATAACCTTCACCGGCACAGTCAGTCAAATGAAAAAAACTAATTCTTCCTTAACAGGCGTTTATCTGTCGGGAAAAAGAAAAATAGCTCTGGATAAAAAGCCAATTGTAAAAACCCAAGGGGAAATCATTTTGCATGGAGCTTCTGAATATAATTTGAAGGCAATCAATCTTAAATTTCCTTTAGGCAATCTTATTGCAATTACTGGCGTCTCGGGCTCGGGCAAATCAACCCTAATTGTTGAAACTTTGTATTCTGCTCTCAAATATCATATCGATGGCTATTTTGCTGATAAAATGGGCGAGTTTGATAGGCTTGATGGCTTTCAATATTTGGATCGAGTTTATTTGGTAGATCAATCTCCAATTGGCAGAACTCCTCGGTCAAATCCTGCAACCTACGTTGGTTTTTTTGATGAAATTAGAGAAATTTTTGCTCAAACACCAGATGCCAAGATAAAAGGATTCAAAAAAGGCAGATTTTCCTTCAATGTCAAAGGAGGCAGATGCGAAAAATGTCAGGGAGCGGGAGTGATTAAAATCGAAATGCAATTTTTACCCGATGTTTATATCAAATGCGACGTTTGTAATGGTCAGCGCTACAATAGGGAAACACTGGAGGTCAAATATAAAAACAAAAGTATTTATGAAATCTTAAAAATGACTATCGATGAGGCTACCGTTTTTTTTCAAAATCATTTTCGCGTCTATCAAAAATTAGCTCTGCTTCAAGAGGTAGGACTGGGTTATATTGAATTAGGCCAACCCGCACCCACCTTTTCTGGTGGTGAGGCTCAACGGATAAAATTAGCTAATGAATTATCTAAAAAAAATACTGGTAGGAGTTTATATATTCTTGATGAACCAACAACTGGCCTGCATTTTTACGATGTGGAAAAATTACTTCACGCTCTGTATCAATTAGTAGAAAAGGGCAATACTGTAATGATTATCGAGCACAATCTTGATGTTATCAAAAATTGTCAGTATATCGTCGATTTGGGTCCCGAAGGAGGGGATAAGGGAGGATATGTTCTTTACCAAGGCCCGATAGAAGGTATAACCAAAGCCAAAAAGTCCTACACCGGTGATTACTTAAGAAAGATTTTGCGCTAAAGATTTGGGTATAATGTTTGAATGCGATTAGTAAAAACTGTCCTTCTTATTTTTTTATTTTGGCTGCTTTTTTTTGCTAAACCATTATTTGCTCAAGAGCAACAATTTAAAAGTGATTACAAAGTTGAATATTTTCTGAGTGATCAAGGTACAAACCTCAACACAGATGTAAAATTCAACATCAAAATTACTAATTTATATTCTGATGTTTACGTTGACAGATTCTCACTTATTTTTCCTAGTAATTTTAGCATTGCTAATCTTATAGCATCCGATGATCATGGCTCAATAACTCCTCAACAAACCACTGATCAGAATAAAACAAAAATTAACCTTACTTTTTCAAATCCCAACGTCGGAAAAAATTCTGAAAATAATTTTTTTGTCGAATTTAATCAAAATAATTTATTTAAAGTCAATGGAAACATTTGGGAAGTTATTTTACCAACCGTAGAAGACAAACAAAATGGAAATTATCAAATAATTGTTCATTTACCTGCCGGAACACAGAAAAAAATTTCCATAGCTAAACCTAAGCCCGACCTTATAAAGGATAATACGATTTACTGGAGCAATCCTAGCTCCAAAACTGTTTATGCTATCTTTGGTGACAAACAATACTATAATCTGGATCTAACCTACAATCTACAAAATCCCAAGCTTTTTAGAGCCTATGAAGATGTGGCTTTTCCTCCTGATACTTTGCACCAAAAACTTTTTATCAACCTAATCAATCCACAGCCAGATCAAGTTCTTACTGATCAGGATGGAAATTTTTTTGGCCGCTACATTTTAAACCCTGGCGAAAAAAAAACTATCGTCTATAAGGGAACTGCTGAAATTTCTGCTTCGCCAAGGCCGGAAATACAGGCTTATGATAAAAAGCAGTTTGATGTGCAGTCAAAATATCTACTTACCCAAGAAAAATACTGGGAAATAAGAAATGTAGATCAATTCAAAAATCTCAAAACTCCATCAGATATTTATTATTATATTACTAAGGGCTTTAAGTACGATTATCAGCGTGTAAAGAGCAATATTCAGCGCCTAGGTGCCGATACCGCCATAGGGCATCCCAATCTTGCAGTTTGTACCGAATTTTCTGATTCCTTTGTGGCTTTGGCCAGAGAGAAAGGAATTTATTCAAGGGAAGTTGAAGGTTATGGTTTTTCTGAAGACTCCCAACTTAGGCCTCTTTCTTTAGTAAAGGACGTGCTTCACTCATGGCCCCAATATTATGAGCCGCAAAACAATTTGTGGATTTCCATAGATCCAACGTGGGAAAATACCTCAGGTATTGATTATTTTTCCTCTTTTGATTTAAACCATATTGCTTTTGCTATCCACGGTAGAAAATCTGACCAACCTTTGCCTGCTGGTATGTATAAAGTTGAGGATACCAAAGATATCTCGGTAAAAGCCTCCTCTCAAGCTCCTGAGGAAAAAAAAAGTTTAACTATAAGTGTTTTTAACTATCAACCCAACATTTTAAATAATAAAACTTACACAGCATCTGTAACTGTGACCAATATAGGCAACACTTATGTCTATGATATTCCTTTGAATATAGATTCCAGTAATATTTCTATAAGCAAAAAAAAGATTAGCCTTGCTTCTCTTGCACCATTTGAAAAAAAAGTGATCACTTTTGATTACTCTGCCCTAGCATCTGGGCGTGATTCTCATGGACAGCTAACTATCACATTGATGGATCAGGCTCCTGTTAAACAAAATATAAATATCTTGCCTTACTATTATAGTACGTCTTTGACTGTCTCTTTTTGGCTGCTTGCCTTTATAGCTGTCTTTTTGGTGGGAAAATATTTGCTAAGAAAAGTCAAGATTTGATATATTTAGTTATTAATGAAGAAATTAAAAAAATTTCTAAAAGCGCTTGGCCCGGGATTTATAACCGGGGCTTCTGATGATGATCCATCCGGAATAGCCACTTACTCCCAAACTGGAGCATTGTTTGGTTATAGCCAACTCTGGACCGCTCTTTTTTCCTTTCCTTTTATGACTGTCGTCCAGGAAATGTGTGGCAGAATAGGCATGGTTACTGGTAATGGCCTCTCAGGTATAATCAGAAAAAATTATTCCAAACCGCTTCTTTATTTTGCTGTAATGCTACTTCTTGTTGCCAATACTATAAATATTGGAGCTGATTTAGGGGCTATGGCTTCTTCTGCGCAACTTATTGTTGGCATTCCACTGATTTTCTGGCTAGTTTTTATGGTGACAATAACCTTAATCCTTGAGATTTTTGTTTCCTACAGAATCTATTCTAAATATTTAAAATATTTAACCTTTTCCTTATTTGCATATGTAATTACTGCCTTTGTTGTTAAACAAAATTGGCAACAAATACTTTTATCTACTGCCATCCCCCAATTTATTTTTGATAAGACTTATCTTCTTAATATCGTTGCAATTTTGGGAACTACAATTTCTCCCTATCTTTTCTTTTGGCAAGCCGATGAAGAGGTGGAAGAGGAAGTTGCCCTTAATAAACTAAGAAGTATGGGAAAAGGAGTACCTAAAATAAACAAAAAGGATATCAGAGAAATGGGAGTCGATACTGTTGCCGGGATGTTCTTTTCCAATTTGATAATGTTTTTTATCATCGTCAGCGTAGCCTCGACTTTAGGAGCCAAAACAGTTATGCCTATCCAAACGGCAAGCCAGGCTGCTCAGGCTCTTAGACCTTTTACAGGCGATTTCACTTTTTTTATTTTTGCTCTGGGAATTATCGGAACAGGCCTTCTGGCAGTTCCTGTTCTGGCCGGCTCCGCCTCTTATGCAATTGCTGAGGCTTTTGGCTGGAAAGAGGGCTTATACAGGAAATTCAAGCAGGCACATGGTTTTTACGGAGTAATTACCATTGCCACCTTAATAGGCTTACTGATAAACTTTATCAATATTCAACCCTTTCAAATGCTCTACTATACTGCAGTTTTGAACGGAATCTGCGCTCCTCCTTTGCTTATCATTATTATGCTTATCTCCAATGACAAGGGAGTTATGGGTAAGTATACAAACTCAATAATTTCCAATGTCCTGGGTTGGATGATTACTTTTATAATGACTGGAGCCGCCCTTATGCTGCTTCTTCCTTTTTGACCTTAATGCCAAAAGGCGCGAGTATTGGTAAAAACCATAGCTATCCCAGCTTTATTTGCAGCCTCTATTGAGTCCTTATCACGAACAGATCCACCTTGTTGTAAAATAGCTCCAACTTTATATTTGGCAGCCAGTTCTATCGAGTCTGAAAAGGGGAAAAAACTATCACTGACTAAAATTGCACCTTGAACATATTTACCTGCCTGCTCAAGGGCAATTTTTGTTGAGTTTATGCGTGAAGTTTGACCTGAACCTATTCCTCGGGTCATAGGCAAAGCCTTATCTACGATTATTACTGCATTTGAGCGAATTCTTGATACGAATTTCCAGCCAATTTTCATTTGTTCTAACTGTTTTGATGAAGGTTTTATTTTTGTTACTATTTTCCATAAGGTAAAATACTTATCAATGTTTTTATCAGTGGTTTGGAGAATAAATCCGCCGTCAAAATATTTAATATGCCTTTTAGACAAAGTTTTGGGGATTTTACCAAACTGATAAATTCCCATGGACTTGCGGATGGATTTAAGCATGTCTGCTGCTTCCTGCTGAATATCTGGCGCTGCAACAATATCAATATTTCCCCGTCTGTTCTCCTTAAAAGAAGCAATAATTTTTGCTGTATCAAAATCAAGAAGTGAGTTTAAAACAATTACTCCACCAAAGGCAGAGACGGGATCAGCTTCAATAGCACGCTCTAAAGCCTGGCTAGAGTTTTTCCCCAAAGCAATGCCACAGGGTGTATTGTGTTTTATAACCACAGCTGCAGGCTGAGTAAACAGTCTGACTGCATCCAAACCAGCACTTATGTCAGTAAAATTAAGGTAAGACAGATCTCTCCCGGAAATTTTTTGAATTGTTGTTAAAGGAGAATTACTATTAGGCTCAAAATATACAGCAGCCTGCTGATGAGGATTTTCTCCATAGCGCAAATTTATACCTTTTTTCCCTCCGACCACAAATTCATCTGGAAAAAATTCGTCTCCCAAAAAATTGGCAATTTGGCTATCATAAAAAGATAAGTGATAAAAGGCTTTTGCCGCCAACTTTTGCCTAAGTTCTGCTGTTGCCTTTTTATTAGTTAAGGCTTCTGCGACAAAGACATAGTCTTTCGGATCCACAACAACAAGTACATTAGTGAAATTTTTCGCTGCTGCCCTAACCATCGTCGGCCCACCAACGTCAATATTATCAAGTGATGTTTCTAAATTAACTTTGTTCTTGCTGACTGCTTGCTCAAAGGGATAAAGATTGCAAACAACTATATCAATAGGTATTATGCCTAAATCTTTTGCCTGTTTGACATGAGAAGATTTTTGCCTATCAAAAAGAATACCAGACTCAATTTGAAAGCTGACTGTTTTCATCCTACCGTCAAAGCTTTCGGGGTTTTTAGTTATTTGCTCAACAGGGATAACTGGAATAGCAGCTGCCTTTAGTGTTTTGGCGGTTCCTTCTGTTGAAATAATTCTGTATCCAAGTTTATGAAGCTGCTGTCCAAATTCTACAATCCCTTTTTTATCAAAAACGCTAATTAGGGCGTATTTATAGGACATAATGATAACTATACTAAATAAGTGATAAAAATCAACATCCTTTTCTCTGTTATAATTTGTAACGCTTATGAGCCTGCCCAAATTAACTGGAGAAATTACTCTTGATAGACAAAAGATATTGACAATTCCTAATGCAACCGGCGTTTATTTGTTTATTAAAAAAGATGCAAGGAATAAAACCTCTGAGATTCTGTATGCGGGTAAGGCTCTAAATTTAAAAGCGCGACTACTGTCACATTTAGAAAACGCTAAACTGGACAAAAAAGAAGCTACAATGATCCAAAACTCCAATTACATCAGCTACTATATCACAGACTCTGAGTTTAAGGCTCTTTTTTTGGAATCTGAGCTTATCCAAAAATTTCACCCTAAATACAATACCAGATGGAAGGATGATAAAAGTTACCTCTATATAAAAATTACTGTCAAGGATGAGTTTCCGAAAATATTTCCTGTTCGAAAAGAGAATGATCATAAGTCTTTGTACTTTGGTCCTTTTACCTCAAATAGAGATGTTAATATCGTCCTCAAAGAGATCAGGAGAATTTTTCCCTTTTGCGCGCAGAAAAATATAAGTAAGCAGCCTTGTTTTTATTCCAAAATTGGTCTTTGTAAACCATGTCCTAACGAAATTAATAAAATGGAGGATTCGAATGCCAAAAAAACCAATAAAAAAGAGTATAAAAGTAATATTGGAAAAATCGTAAAAGTTTTCAAAGGCGAGACAGAAAAAGTTGAATCAGATCTTTATAAAAAGTTGCAAATTGCCAAGCAAAATGATGATTATGAAAGGGCAATTACACTCAGAAATAAGCTTTTTGGATTCCAGATACTAATCAGACAACAATTATTCCATACTTTCAACAATCTTGATTATCAAGGTAAAAATCAAGTTGTTGATCTGTTGCAACTATTGCACTTTTATTTGCCAAAACTGGTCGGGATTAAAAAAATAGAGTGTTATGACATCAGCAGCTTATCCCAAAAAGAAGCAACTGCTTCAATGGTCGTTTTTTCTGATGGAATACATGATAAAAAAGAGTATAAAAGATTCAAAATTCAAAATTTAAACATAAAGTCCGACTTTGCAATGTTAGATGAAGTTATACGCAGGCGCTTTAGCAATAATTGGCCAGAGCCGGATTTGATTGTTGTGGATGGGGGAAAACCGCAGGTTCGAACCGTTATGTCTACTTTGGCAAAAATTAATAAACAACTACCTGTGATTGGGATTGCCAAAGGTCCAGATCGTTTAGTTATTGGTAGCAAAGATTTACCTACAATCAGACCAAAAATAAATAATTTGGGCTTTAATCTGGTCAGATATATCAGGGACGAGTCCCATCGCTTCGCCAAAAAATATCATCTACTTTTAAGAACAAAAAGACTCTATAATAAAGTATGAAAACAATTTTAAGGATGATTTTGTTTTCTGCCTTTGCAATCTATTTAACGGCTTTTTGGAATAAAGGCTTTATTCCCCCAGCGCAGTGGCAACCCTTTTTAGAAGCGACACTAATTATTGCTGTAATTTGTTATCTGGTCAAACCTATTTCTAAAGTCGTCCTTCTGCCTTTAAATCTTTTAACCTTTGGCCTTGTTTCGGTGGTATTTTTTGCCTTTTTATTTCATATCCTTAACCAAAAATTCCCTTTAATCAAAATTAAAGCCTGGCACTTTCCTGGAATGACCTTATTTAAATTCTCTTTACAGTCAATGGTAATATCCTATCCGATCAATTTAGTTTTGTCTTCTGTGTCAGTGTCGGCTATAATTAGCATATTAGAGAAGCTTATTTGATATGAGGACCATCCTTCTTATTTTAAACATCGCTGTTGCGATTCTGATTGTTGTTTTTATCCTTATTCAGGGTAAAGGGGCAGGTTTGGGAAGCGCTTGGGGTGGAGGTGGGGAGTTTTATCAAACAAGAAGGGGCGTTGAGAAACTCACACTCAACCTAACCATAGTCCTAATTATTATCTTTTTCATTATTTCTGTCATTAACCTTTTCGCATCATGATTGTTAAACGCCAAACTCTGCGTTATTACTATTGGCTAACTCTAGAATTTGTCAAGAAGCACTCACGGATGATCTTGCTTAGTTTTTTTTTGAGTTTTTTTATTTTAGTTAGCATTATTTCCTTCTCCCCAATTCTTAATAGATTTTTTTTCTCTAAAAAAGAGATTATTGGTATTGCAGGAGATTATGATTTTAGTAATTTACCCAGTGAAATCACAGAAAAAATTTCGCATGGACTTATTTTTTCTGATCAAAAAGGCCAATTACTACCGGCTCTTGCTTCTTCTTGGGAAATGATTGGAGGAGGAAAAGAATTTCGTTTTCATTTAAAAAATAATCTCTTTTGGGATGATGGTAAGGAATTTACGGCTAAAGACTTGGCTTATGACTTTAAAGATGTTGATAAAAAAATAATTGACAAAGATACTATCTATTTTACTTTAAAGAAAAAACTACCAATTTTTCCAACCTATTTAACCAAACCCGTATTAAAGTACCCGCTACACGGCGTGGGCGGTCTCTATCAGGTTGACAAATTTATCACGACTCAGGGTCTGATTAAGGAAATTGACTTGAGTCCCAACAAAAGCAATTATCCCTTTCTGGTTTATAAGTTTTACGACAGTGAAAGTAAACTAATTAATGCGTATAAAACTGGCAGTATAAACAAAATGACGTTACTTAAAAAAAGCCTAGCAGATACTTTTGCCACTTGGAAAAATAGCAAAATCACCAGATCGGTTGATTACAGCAAAGTTCTGACTTTATTTTTTAACTTAAAAAATCCTTTGTTATCAAATAAAGATGCCAGGCAAGCAATAGCTTTAGGTGTTCCTAGAGAAAATTTTGTCAGTCTCGGTCAGCCCGCAAATAGTCCTATTCCACCTGTTTCTTGGGCTTATAACCCCAATTTAAAGGAGTCCGTAGAAGACCTTGATTCTGCTAAAAAAGCCATTAAAAAATATTTAGATGCTTCCGCATCTGCCCAACTTAATTTTGTCACCTACTACGACTATCTGAGTATGGCTACTGATATTGATCAAAATTTGAACAAAATTGGACTTAAGACTAATCTAAATTTGAGTAATTTAGATAGACCAGATAACTTTGATTTACTGCTTGCTTTTTGGCAAATACCTGAGGATCCTGATCAATATTTTTTTTGGCACTCAACCCAGGTGCAGGGTAATATAACTGGTTACAAAAATGTTAAAGTTGATAAATTATTGGAAGATGGCAGAACTACGTTGCTAATCAATGATCGAAAGCAATACTACTTTGATTTTCAAAAAACTCTATCGGATGATCAACCGGCTATCTTTATCTATTATCCATATACCTACACGATCGAAAGAAAGTAGGGCTTTGATATAATTAAAGCGGAACCCACAGAATCAGAACAAGTTCGGTTCGGGGCAAACTGGTAGATTTACCCCGTAAATTTTTGGGCGAGTGGCGGAATTGGTATACGCGCAGTCTTGAGGAGGCTGTGCCGCAAGGTGTGAGGGTTCAAGTCCCTCCTCGCCCACAAAAAATTTTACGGGGCTCGCAGTCTTGAGGAGGCTGTGCCGCAAGGTGTGAGGGTTCAAGTCCTCTCCCCGACACTATTTACTATATCCAGATATTTGCTATAATATAGCTATGGCTAATCGAGAACGATTAGAACAAGCTCGAATTAACGCTCGCAAATTGCAAGTTGTTGGCCCACAACGGGCTGGAGTTGCTCCTATTGTTGATCGACCAATGGATGAAAGAGGACATCATCAGTCATGGAAATACACTGATCGTTTTCCTCTTATAATTCTTTTTCAAGGAAAAGATGTAACTACTCGGCGTAAGTCTCCTAAACGTAGAAAATAATTCCTTTGTGCGTCCTTGGCGTGACTCGAACACGCAACCTACTCCTTAGAAGGGAGTTGCTCTATCCAATTGAGCTACAAGGACAAGCAAATATATTATAGCAAAAGGAGAATTTTAAGGGGGGATTAAGCTCTTGAATTTTCCAATAATTCCTTTCTTTTTTTAGCAATCACAAATGTTACTTTCCCTATAATTTCTAAGGTATCAGAGTTTATGCCCATTATAACCCAAGGCACCCCAGGATTTCTCCTTCGCGCTCTCATCCCTCCTCTTTGGGAAGATTTTATCTGTATAGGAATTTTTCCAATGTCAGTTTGAATCACGCCGTTTATACCTCTTGCTTCTTCAGCCGATTGCCCTCTTCTGTAGCCTAAAATCCAGGCGGGAAAAGCGTTTCCCTCCAAACCTAAAGTAAAAATCTCTTCAAATTTTCTCTCCAATAGTTCACCTTTTAAAGAATCTAGTCTTCTGTAATAGCCTTCTAACATTGCGTATTCTCTATGCGTATCTATTTTCGGTTTTCTGACAAAGCCCCTTTCCTTTCTTCCCATAGTGGTATTATATCAGAACATTATAATCCTATAGTTTAAACTTGGCTTGATTATGGGCGGTTATTTTTTTATAATTACTTTCCTGTAGCAAATATTCTACAAAATAAGCTATGAAAGAAGGATTTAGGTTTAAATCATTTGCCAGAGGATTAGTAGAATTACCTGTAGAAGCAGCAGTAGTTGTTGTTTTTTGGTCTGTAGGCATACGAGTTGTAGATATACTATACGATAGAATTGAAGCGCAAAAAAGAATGCGAACTCCAACTTTGCCAGCCACGAATGCAAATCGTTCTCTCTCCAATGCGGCCAATGAACCTCTACCACGTACTGAAGAGAGCAGAGCAGGGCAGAGTAACTCAACTGTAAACGAACCTCCCCCCCACCTCTTCAACGAAGGACAATGGGATCTAGAAGAACGTAGTACAGATTTTACTGCAGTTGACTCAACTATAGCCAGACCTGACAGACCTCTCTCTGGGATAGAGCGTAAAAACCTTGAGTGCTGGGGGGTACCTCAAATACCACCCCTTCCTTTTTCAGAGCCTTCTGAGGCTGATAAAGCACCAATAGGTAGTGGGGCAAAGCAGGTAGGTATTAATAATGGATCAACGGCAACTACTCTCTATGCCAAGGAAAACAAACGCCCTGCCTCTGAAAGTAGAACGAAAGGAGAGAGAGTAAGAGAATATTTCTTCACCGACGTACATGAAACAAGGTGGCATAAGCTTGTTAGAAAGATTAAACGATGGGCTGATCGATATTAAGAACTTCTTTCTGAGCCCTTCCGGGGAATCGAACCCCAATCTACGGTTTACAAAACCGCTGCTTTGCCATTAAGCTAGAAGGGCTGTGCCGCGGGAGAGACTCGAACTCTCATAGCCTATTCGGCCACAGGATTTTAAGTCCTGCGCGTATACCAATTCCGCCACCGCGGCGGGAAGTTACTTGTAAAGTCAATTATACCACCACCAGAGGTGGTGGCATGCACTACAGCCTGAAAGGCAAATTAATAATAAATTCTAGCCTAATTGTTCACGTTGTTGTTGCCACTTTA